>ULPZ01071100.1_pt1 | contig 13295 bp, 9 predicted proteins | sample 1953991 | NCBI WGS metagenome assembly ULPZ01 (sample SAMEA4835642, study PRJEB28245) | human gut metagenome | biome: gut microbiome; material: fecal sample | place: Denmark | collected 2008
TTGTCGTATATTCCAAGTGGAAAGGTAATAAGCGATGATATAATAGCAGGATATATAAGTAATAATCTTATATACGAGTCAAAGAAGTCAGAGGAGAATAATTAGTGTGAAAAATATATTTTTCATACGCAGAATTTGTGCCTTAGTGCACTTGGCACAAATTTGTTATGTATAAAAAATGTGCGCAGAAATGAGGATTAATATGGATAAGAGAGTATATGGAGTTATAGGAATTTCTTCAATTATGGCTAATTGGAATGCAGATTTTACAGGCTATCCAAAGAGTATGCAGAATGGAGATGTGTACGGAAGTGATAAAGCTTTAAAGTATCCTATGAAGAAAATGTGGAACGATGAGGGAAAGAAAGTATTATATATTAAGTCTATGAAATTTTCCAAGGATGGAGCACTTGTACCAAATTCATTAAAAGAGCGTTATGAAGAATTATTTAATGTTGAAGACTTGAAAGAGTGCAATAATTCTAAAGAAGTTCTTACCAATCTTATGTCTGCTGTAGATGTTAAGAATTTTGGAGCAACATTTGCGGAAGCAAAGAATAACTTTTCGATAACAGGAGCAGTTCAGTTTGGACAAGGTTTTAATAAATATAAGGAAACAAATGCAGAAGAACAGCAGATACTTTCTCCATTCAGAGATGCAAGTAAAGACAGCGAGAAAAATGAAGAGGCAAAGAATTCAACATTAGGAACAAAAATTACAAGCGATGAAGCACATTATTTTTATCCATTTGTAATTAACCCACTTGCATATAAGGAACTGGTAAGTCTTGGAGTTACAGACGGATATACAGAGGAAGATTATGAGAACTTTAAAAGAACTGCTTTAGTAAGTGCAACAGCTTATGCAACTAATGCTAAAGAAGGCTGCGAGAATGAATTTGCAATATTTGTAGAGACAGAGATAGATACATATCTTCCTAACTTATCTGAGTACATAAGCTTTGAAAAAGGTGATAAACTTAATACAATAGATATAAGTGGAGTTGCAGAAATACTTAATAATATCGGAGATAGAATAAAGGACGTTGAAGTTTACTTTAATCCACATACAACTAAGATTGTATCTGGAATTAAAGGGGAGAAGCTTTATGATATTATTACACAAAAAGAGGTGTAATGTATGGAGGCTGTTAAATTTACATTAAGTGGCAGAAATGCCTTTTTCAAGAAACCGGAAGTTAATGCCTATTATTATTTTACATATAGCCATATACATAAGGTTGCTTTGTTAGGAATATTTGGTGCAATATTAGGGTATGGTGGATACGCACAGAAAGAATGGAAAAAGGAAAAGAAGGGGCATCCTATAGAAGTTGATTATCCTGAATTCTATGAAAAATTAAGACATATAAAAGTGTCAGTTGTGCCTAAAAATGAACGTGGATATATACCTAAGAAAGTCCAGATATTTAATAATTCAGTAGGTTATGCAAGTGCTGAACAGGGCGGTAATCTTATTATAAAAGAGCAATGGTTAGAGAATCCAGTGTGGGATATATATGTACTGATTGATTGTGAAGAAGCCGAGAAACTGGCTGGATTTTTACAACAAGGAAAGTGCGTTTATTTTCCTTATCTTGGTAAAAACGATCATCCAGCAGATATTACAAATGTAGAAAAAGTTGTTGTTGAGGATACAATATTAAAAGAAACAGTTATATCTAGTATGTTTTTAAAGGAAACAGGCAGTTTAATTATGCCTGATGATGAAGATGATATAGAAGTGTTTAAATATGCTGAAAAATTGCCAGTTGCTCTTAATGGATACACTAACTTATATGAATATGCAGATATTTGTTATACTAATATGTTAGTAGACATAAATAATGACAAGTTATATGACCTTTATAAAACAGAAGGTAAGGTTTTGGAGTTTTACTAATAATTATATTAATGATGTCACATCAGGCAATAGGAATTTATTATAAGTTCATTTTGTCTGATGTGGCATTTTTAATTAATTATGTAAGTGAGAGAAAGGGGAAACATAGACAAGTATGAGTAAAGAATGTGATGGGAAAATGTTGTTTAATATAAAAAGTTTAATGCTGCCGTTAGACAGTATTACGGAATTTGGAGATGAATGTTATGCACATTTATCAGAAGATGAAACTCAAAAAGAAACTTTAACAGAGCACACAAGGCGTTGTCAGAAGTATTGGTTTAATATTGTTGAAGCTAAACATATTGAAACAGTATTTATAAAGTTTGAGCAGTTGTATATGGGGGATATTACCAATGAAGCCAGACATATATTTGAGTTGATGTCGGTTAATGTTGTAACTTTACACGATATTGGAAAGATAAATCCTTTATTTCAAAAGCTGAAAATGAAGAATAGCTGGAAAGTGGAATATGCACCTGAAAGTATATCGAGCAGACATTCTATTGTATCGGCAATTTTTTATCTTGATTATTTTCTGGATATTATTAATACAGCAAAAGGTGATGGAAGAATTAACAGGGATGAGTCTGATGTGCTTAAAGACTTTGCGTATATCTATTCTTATATAATTTCAAGGCATCATAGTGATATGAATAATCTGGAATATTTTTTTAGTGGGTTGACTGGAAAAAATACAGAAGGTGATAATTCAGGAAAAGATGCATATGACTGGTACGAAATGTTTAAACAGGAGTTATACAAAGAGCCGGTTGTAAAGCTTAGAAAACGTGATGAATGGCTTAATAGAATGGCATATCAAAGTAATGAAAAGAATATTTATTTGTATGCGTGGACAAGGCTTTTATATTCTTTATTAGTGGCAGCAGATTATTATGCAACATCTGAATTTATGAATGGATATGAAAATAACGATTATGGAAATGTTAATAATATTGATAACATAATAAATGAATATGAGAATAATGACGTACAGAAAAGTATACGTAATTATGAGAAGAATATTAAAAGATTAGATGAAGAACAGCTTGCTAAAGTTAATAAAGACACGGTTATTGGAAATATTAAGGGGATAAATGTACTGCGGACAGAAATGTTTCTTGAAACAGAATATAATCTGAAAAACAATATAGACAGTAAGATATTCTATCTTGAAGCTCCAACCGGAAGTGGAAAGAGTAATACCGCATTTAATTTAAGTTTTCAATTATTGAAAAAATCGGACTATTGCAAAAAGATTTTTTATGTATATCCGTTTAATACTTTAGTTGAACAGAATATGAATTCTATGGAGAAAATATTTGGACAAAAAGAGGATATTATGTCAAATATAGCTGTAGTAAACTCAATTACTCCATATAAAGTAAAGAATAGTTTAAATATAAATCTATATAAGAATGAGAAATATGCCATAGAAGATTATCAAAAAATATTATTGGATAGACAATTTTTAAATTATCCTATAGTGCTATCAACTCATATTACTTTATTTGATACAATGTTTGGTAGGTCTAAAGGTAGTACATTTGGATTTCATCAGTTATGTCATTCAGTTATTGTTTTAGATGAAATTCAAAGTTACAACAATAACAAATGGGGAGCAATGATAAATTTTCTAAAGGCATATGCACAGTTATTAGATATAAAAATAATTATAATGTCAGCAACTCTGCCTAATCTTGAATTGCTTACCAATAATAATGCCAAAGCTGTCAGATTGATAAATAACAGAGAAAAATATTTTAATCACAGAATGTTTGCCAATAGGGTGAAAGTTAATTATGAACTTCTTAACAGAAAAATAGGAATTGCTGAGTTGGAAGAACACATTTTGCAACATAAAAATAAGAGAATACTTATAGAATTTATAAGAAAATCAAGTGCAGAAGAATTTTATGCATATATAAGTGAAAGTGCAGAATGTCCGGTCAGGTTAATAACAGGCGATAGCAGCATACAGGAACGTAAAGATATAATTGCTGACATTGAAAATATGCAGGAAGTCATTCTTGTTGCAACACAGGTTATTGAAGCAGGTGTAGATATAGATATGGACATAGGATATAAAGATATATCAAGACTTGACAGCGAGGAACAGTTTATAGGACGAATTAATAGGTCGTGCAGGAAAGATGGAGTTGTATATTTCTTTAATATGGACGATGCTAAAGGAATATACAGGAAAGATGTCCGCGTGGATACTGATAATACTTTAATGAATGAGGAAATAAGACAAGTACTTAATTCTAAAGATTTTTATGATTATTATGAAAAATATGTAATACCAGTTTTAAAAAATGCCCAGGGGCAATGTAACGATAATAATATAGATGAATTTATCAGAAAAGAAGTAGGAAAGCTGGATTTTAATAAAGTTGCAGATAAAATGAAACTCATAGATGATAACAGACAGATGTATTCGATATATTTTTCAAGAAATATTATTGATAAAAATAATCCTGAGAATGTTATAGATGGTAAAAAGATATGGAAAGAGTATAAAGAACTTTTGCAGGATAATCATATGTCTTATCAGGAAAAGACCGTTAAACTACATAATATCAGAAGTAAAATGAATATGTTTATGTATCAGTTTAAAATAGAATTATACAATGAAAATCATAAACCGGTTATTGAAAATCTGGAGTGGGATGAGCAGATAGGAGATATTTTTTATGTTGAAAATGGCGAAGATTATTATGATGAAAATGGAGTGTTAAATAAAGAGCTATTCAAGGATAATGAAGATTTATTCATATAAGGAGGTAGTAAAAAATTAGATTAATATCTGATTTTTTATACGTATGATTTGTGGCTGCGCACACTTGACACAAATTTAATAGGCGAAAAACGTGCGTAGAAAGGAGAATTAGTATGCAGGTGAATGGTACATTGATTAATTATTATTTTCATTGTAAAAGACAATGCTATCTGCACGGCAACAGGTTAAATCTGGAAGATAATAGTGAGCAGGTTAAGATAGGCAAGGCAATTCACGAAGAAAAATCGGCAGATAAAAGTAATTCAGAGATTGCAATAGACAATATAAGGCTTGATAAGCTTACCAAAGAATATCTTACAGAAGTAAAAAAGTCGGATGCAGATGTAGAAGCGGCAAAATGGCAGCTATTGTATTATTTAAAAGTATTAAAAAATAAGGGCGTAGTAAGAAAAGGAAAGCTTGAGTTTGTAGAAAAGAATAAAAGCGATAAGAAAGTTATGATTCTACAATTAACAGAAGAACTGGAAAATGAACTTGACGGGTATATTAATGAAATACAGGATTTAATTGTAGATGATAAGCCACCAGAAATACTTAACAGCAGCAAGTGTAAAAAATGTGCATATTATGAATATTGTTATATATGATGCAATAGGAAAGGCGTGTTATGGGAAGTACAAGATATATAATGTCAATGGGAGAATTAACAAGAAAAGATAATTCATTATGTTTCCGTAAGAATGGTAAAAATGTGTATATTCCAGTAGAAAATACGAAGGAAATATTTTGTTTTAATGAGGTTAGTATTAATACAAAGCTGTTAGATTTTTTATCACAAAATAATATTATAGTACATTTTTTTAATTATTATGGGGGATATAGCGGTACATATTATCCGAGGGACCATTATCTTAGTGGAAAGCTTTTAGTAAAGCAGGTTGGAAAATATAACGATGACAGAATGAGTATTGCAAGACCGATAGTCAAAGGAATTGGACTTAATATTTATGAACTTCTTTATCATTATTATAAGCATAATAAAAAAGAAGTTAAGGAAACAATAGATTGGATAAAAAGTGATTTTTTAAAATCTGTTGAACATGCAGAAGATGTAAAGGAGTTAATGGCATATGAAGGTGAAGTGTGGATGCGTTTTTATGATGATTTCAGATATTTTCTGCCAGATGATTTTGTAATGAATAAAAGGGTAAAAAGACCACCGGACAATCCAATTAATGCCTTGATTTCTTTTGGAAATACATTGTTGTATACAAAAACTATTTCAGCAATATATCAGACACATCTAGATCAGAGAATAAGTTTTCTGCATGAGCCGTCTGAAGGAAGATTTTCATTAAGTCTTGATATAAGTGAGGTATTTAAGCCAGTTATTGTATACAGAACTATATTTGATTTGGTTAATAATAGAAAATTACAGGTAGAAAAGCATTTTGATAAAAATGTTAATTACTGCATTTTAAATGAAGATGGAAGAAAAATATTTGTGCAGGCTTTTGAAGACAGAATGGAAAGCGTGTTTATGCATCCATTACTAAAAAGAAAAGTATCGTACAGAACAGCATTAAAGCTGGATTGTTATAAACTAATTAAAAGTATTTTGGAAGGAAAAGATTTTGTTCCATTTTCACTGAAAGAAGGTATGTAATGAAGAAAGAATTGAATTATAATTATGCATTTTTATTTTATGATGTTGGCGAAAAAAGAGTGCAGAAAGTATTTAAGATATGTAAAAAATATTTAGCACATTATCAAAAGTCAGTATTCAGAGGTGATATGACACCATCGAGGTTTATATCACTGAGGGCAGAATTAAAAAAGGTTATAAATGAGGATGAGGATTTTATCTGTATTGTCAAGCTTAAGAATGACAGTGTGTTTGGGGAAGAAGTGTTAGGAAATGGTGGTGAGCCAACAGGAGAAGATTTGATGATATAATAATTAAATAAATTACCAGCCGGTTTATTGTGCAGATATTAACAAAGCTCGTAAATATGGGGCTTAAGACAATAATAAAGAAAAATTTTAAATAATTATTGAATTGGCTGGTAAAATTCATGAGAATGTACTAATATAGTGGGTATAGTGGAATTGGCTGTAAAATAGATGGCTTAAAATCGTTGGTTGAATAGTAACATTAGATGTATTGAAATGAAAATGGAGGGTTGTCTATAAACCGAAACATAGCTGTTGAATAGTAACATTAGATGTATTGAAATATAAATATCGAACCACTAAAATCAAGTTCCATAACAGTTGAATAGTAACATTAGATGTATTGAAATAAACACCTCTTACAGCCGCAGAAATACGCCAGCAATGTTGAATAGTAACATTAGATGTATTGAAATGCATATCCTTCTGGATATTTTTTATTCCATCTGTATGTTGAATAGTAACATTAGATGTATTGAAATATTTCTGCTTTCTGTCCTGTAGGGACCGTTACAAGTTGAATAGTAACATTAGATGTATTGAAATGCAGAAAGCACACTTTGGAAAGCAATTAAGCCGGGTTGAATAGTAACATTAGATGTATTGAAATTGACAAACTGCCACAGCTGCTGTGCAAGTGCATATAGTTGAATAGTAACATTAGATGTATTGAAATCAAGTCCTTACAAGCTCGCAATATTCGTCAATTAGTTGAATAGTAACATTAGATGTATTGAAATAAGTCAATGAAAATATAAAGATAACTTTATTATATAGTTGAATAGTAACATTAGATGTATTGAAATTGCAGACCGGCTATGGCATCCAGCAGGCTATTAACGGTTGAATAGTAACATTAGATGTATTGAAATTTATACCCACCTACAATAAAAATTGTGGTAGGATGTTGAATAGTAACATTAGATGTATTGAAATGATATTCAAACACTAATTGATAAAATAGCTGATGACGTTGAATAGTAACATTAGATGTATTGAAATAATTGTGCCACAATTTTTTCTTTAGGACTTTCAAGTTGAATAGTAACATTAGATGTATTGAAATACAATTCCTTCTCTGTTGTGCCAGTCGTTTACATCTGTTGAATAGTAACATTAGATGTATTGAAATTAGCGTATAATTGCGACCGTTTCGCCTGTACTCTGTTGAATAGTAACATTAGATGTATTGAAATGACGGCAGAGTTATTTAAGATTATGTTAGAAAGTAGTTGAATAGTAACATTAGATGTATTGAAATAGATTTTGATGTAATTAATGTATCTGAAAGTACAGAAGTTGAATAGTAACATTAGATGTATTGAAATCCAACTGTTGCTGTAACTCTCCACAGTGTTACTGGTTGAATAGTAACATTAGATGTATTGAAATCTTGAAGTATTAATTGACCCAAAGGGTAAGATGCTGTTGAATAGTAACATTAGATGTATTGAAATGCGTGAAAAACGCTGCTTCTGTTCCTATGGATATAGTTGAATAGTAACATTAGATGTATTGAAATCCTTCTATGTAATACTTTTTGTGTTTGCTTGATTCTGTTGAATAGTAACATTAGATGTATTGAAATAATATAATTCTATGTCATTCTGGAATATCTCCGGTGTTGAATAGTAACATTAGATGTATTGAAATGCTATTGTCTTATTGATATAATCAGTACGGATATTGTTGAATAGTAACATTAGATGTATTGAAATTTTTTTATCTTTTTAAGTGTGTCCTGGCTTAATAGTTGAATAGTAACATTAGATGTATTGAAATTTAGTTTAGTTCTTATTTTAGTTGATTAATAATGCTGTTGAATAGTAACATTAGATGTATTGAAATGTGATATTGATATACAATCTTTTACTGGCGGAAAAGTTGAATAGTAACATTAGATGTATTGAAATTTTACAGTTTGTATATTAGTATTTTCGCAGTTGATTGTTGAATAGTAACATTAGATGTATTGAAATGAATATAGTGTAGTTTTTCCTACATCATTGTACCCGGTTGAATAGTAACATTAGATGTATTGAAATTTCGGGTATTGAACTTACACCGCAGAAGATAGTTATGTTGAATAGTAACATTAGATGTATTGAAATATGGAGAAATGCAGAAAAGGCGTTATCTGGAAAGATAGTTGAATAGTAACATTAGATGTATTGAAATAAAGCAATATGAAATATTGAATAAGTTACCAGTACGGTTGAATAGTAACATTAGATGTATTGAAATGCAAAATGGAATGAATATGGTGTTCCTATATTCGAGTTGAATAGTAATATTAGATGTATTGAAATTAATCTACCTCCTAGCCAAGTGATGAAAGACCTGTGGTTGAATAGTAACATTAGATGTATTGAAATTCTATTTTGTCATTAGTGCGTTGCAATAACAGTGTTGTTGAATAGTAACATTAGATGTATTGAAATAGCAATGCTACAATGATATAATACCGCCCTAATCGTTGAATAGTAACATTAGATGTATTGAAATAGCTAAATGCTGGGTTAAGCCCGCATTTAACCACGTTGAATAGTAACATTAGATGTATTGAAATTTGCTTTAATTATCTATCTGATTAAGACAGGACAGAGTTGAATAGTAACATTAGATGTATTGAAATTATCGACTCGCTTACTTTTAATCGTATAACATCAAGTTGAATAGTAACATTAGATGTATTGAAATATTTTTAAGCGGTAATTTTAAGCTGATTAATGTTTGTTGAATAGTAACATTAGATGTATTGAAATTCGTACAAATTTGTTTTACCAACGTCATTGTACCCGTTGAATAGTAACATTAGATGTATTGAAATAAAAGTATCTCCAACGATAGCAGAATTAGAAGCTATAGTTGAATAGTAACATTAGATGTATTGAAATTACAAATCTTGTGTGTAAGTATTGTAATACCAATCTTGTTGAATAGTAACATTAGATGTATTGAAATTCTCTTAATTTAACCTGTGTTTCTGTGTATGTGCTGTTGAATAGTAATATTAGATGTATTGAAATTCCATCCATTCTATTATACGTTCTATTAATGTACGTTGAATAGTAACATTAGATGTATTGAAATATCACCTGCTTAGCTGCTGCCCTTGCCATCTCTACAGTTGAATAGTAACATTAGATGTATTGAAATGAGACAAACGCGAACACCTACAAGACCAATGCGGCAGTTGAATAGTAACATTAGATGTATTGAAATGTATTTACGCGAGTTTTAGGGTTATACACATTAAGTTGAATAGTAACATTAGATGTATTGAAATGCTGGAGTATCATATGCTCTAAATGCTGCTGTAATAGTTGAATAGTAACATTAGATGTATTGAAATCCTCTACGTCCTTGTTTAAGGACGGCGGTAATCTGGTTGAATAGTAACATTAGATGTATTGAAATATAAAGAACTCTGGCTGTACGCTTACCCCCATATCCGTTGAATAGTAACATTAGATGTATTGAAATCTTATGGCAGCAGTATGGGAGATAGCAACAAGCGAAGGTTGAATAGTAACATTAGATGTATTGAAATTCATCGACAGTACCACTTGCACTTACCTGCTGAGTTGAATAGTAACATTAGATGTATTGAAATTTGCAAATCAGCCATATTGCAACTATGCAAGCAACTGTTGAATAGTAACATTAGATGTATTGAAATCAGCTTATGGTAGATGTTGTTGTCATATAAATAATGGATATATCATTAATACAGATACTGGAAGTTATTATTTCGAGGCAGATGCGGAAGTAGACGATTCTGTTCCACCTACTGATGACAACAATGGTAGTACCGGTGGTAACAATAATCAGACAACAACTGATGGAAACAAAGGCAACAATGAAGGAACTAAGTTATCATCTGATAAGATACAGGAAGCTGTAGCAGCAATTACTACTGCCAAGGCTGGAGATACTTATACAGTTGATATGTCAGATGCAACAGTTGTGCCAAAGGATGTGTTAGAAGCAGCCAAGGGTAAGGATGTTGATATTGTTCTTGATATGAATGGTTATAAATGGACTATCAATGGTAATAATATTCAGGCTGATAATCTTAAGGATATTAACCTTTCGGTAGATACAGACTCTGATGCAATACCAGATGATGTTATATCAGAGCTTGCTGGCAATAATCCAGTTAAGCAGATTTCACTTGCGTATAGTGGAGATTTTGGATTCAAGGCAAGTCTTACATACAATATAGGAAGTGAATATGCTGGCAAATATGGCAATCTCTATTATTATGACAGCACAGGCAGAATGATATTCCAGAATGCAGGTGCAATAGATGCAGATGGTAACATATCTCTTAACTTTAGTCACGCATCTGAATATGCAGTTGTAATAGCAGATTATGCTGTAACAACAGATAATGCTGATAATACAGCAACAGGCGGCATAGCAACAGGAGACAGCACACCTATAGCATTGTATGCTGTTCTGTGTGTGATGGCAATTGCATTAGCAGGTATTGCTGCTGTAACAAGAAAGAAGAATGTATAAAGTAAAGAGGTTATTTATCTTATTGTTATAATCAGACAAATGGCAGATAGTATCTAAAGTCATTGATGAGGATAATAAGATTAGTAATAAGTAGAAACTAAAGATAATTAATCATACCCGGCTTCATATTGTTGTGGAGCCGGGTATATCTGTATATTAAGGATAAATATAAAAGAATAAAGCAGAGGAATGAAATAGGTGTGGAAACAAACATTTCCACACCTATTTCATTCCTCTGCTATATATAAAATTAATCAATAACAAAGTTATTAACATTTTTACGAAGTTCAGCAGCAGAGGCTTCTGCGGTTTTAGCTCCATTCATAACAGCTTCTGAGCCTTTTACGATTACGATTGTCTTCTGGGCTATGTTGGTTGTTCCAGTTGCACTGTCATTAGAAGCGGAAGTGATTCCATCTATCGCCTGAGTGATATTGCTTATAGATGCAACAAGCTCTTCTGATGTTGCACTGAAATCAGATACAAGATCGTTAATGTTGGAAGCATCCATATTATAGTCATCAGCCATCTTTTCAAATCCGTTAAGACATTCAACAATATCAGTATCAACGAAATCAAGCAGGCGGTTAGAATCGCTTGTCAGGTTGCCTACAGCTTTGTTTACATTTTCTGTAACAGCCTGAATGTTGGCTACAGCATCTTTAGACTGTTCAGCTAATACACGTATTTCCTCTGCAACAACCGCAAAGCCTTTACCAGCCTCACCAGCTCTTGCAGCTTCAATAGAAGCGTTAAGGGCAAGCAGATTGGTCTGTGCAGTAATATTCAGGATAGAGTCGGCAAGCACACCAATCTGGTCAACTACTTTGGCATCTTCAAGAGCCTGCTCAAGATTTACTCTGATGTCAGCCATCATCTGTTTAACTTTCTGACGGTTTTCTACAGTATCATCCTTAGTCTTTACAGCACGTTTATGGATGTCCTGGGATTCAGTTGCACCATCCTGTGCTCTTATGGCAATTTCCCTTGCAGCTTCTTCAATCTGCTGTGTCATTCCGTTAATCTGTTCAGCAGAGGCGGCAGTTTCCTCTGAACTTGCAGCAAGCTCTTCTGTTGTTGCTGATACGTCTTCAATTTCTGCATTAAGATTGTATACATTAGTGTCGATAGTTTCTACAACCTTATCAATATTGGCAGCCTCGTTTTTTACCTGAGCTAACAGGCTTCGTACAGATTCGCGCATAGTTTCAAGTGCATTGGCTAGCTGTCCGAAATCATCCTTACGCTTAAGCATAGGCTGTTGCATTTTTGTGGCAAAATTACCACCGGCAATTACTTCGAATTGTTCTTTTATTTTTCTTAATGATTTAGTAATATCAATTGCGATGAGAGCAACGAGTATAGCAACAACAATAAGCATACATACGCTGCATAAAATAAGCGAAATAGCTTTGCTTGAAGCATAGCTGGTGAATTCCTCATCCTGCTGTGCAATAGCAGTGTCTATGTAATCAGTATAGTTGCCAGTACCAACAACCCAGTCAAAAGGTTTGAAGTATTCGCTGTAAGAACGCTTTGGTGAAGGTTCTGTTTCTCCCTCCTTAGGAAATACATAATCTGTATAACCACCACCATCCTGGACTGCAACACGTATTATTTCCTTGACCATCTGGTAGCCATCAGCATCTTTAGTATTCATACGATTAGTACCCTCAGTTGAGCTTCCAAGCAGAACAATATTCTTGCCATCGGACTGGTCAACCCAGAAATATCCAGCTTCGCCATAACGCATCTGACGGATTTCATCAGCGGCTATTTTCTTAGCTTCATCAAGAGTATATTTACCAGACTTATACTCATTATTGATTTCCGATAATAGGGAGATGACAACACCAACCTGCTCTTTAATTGAATCATCATAATTTTGTCTTGATGATGTGTCCATAGTTTCAAGTGCCTTGTCTTTTAACTGGTTCATATTCTTAATAGAAATAAAACTTTCAGAAGTTACAAGGACAATTACTAAAGCCAGAATTATAGTAAGCTTTGTTCGAACCTTAATATTTTTCATTGGAATCACGCTCCTTAAATTAGATTAATTTGTGAAAAATTATATATCTCCACGCATCTTTATCTAATAATTATAATGTTATAAAAGAATTGTGTCAATAAAACCAGCTGTAAATATTAAAAAAATCTTAAATTTTC
>ULPZ01021958.1_pt1 | contig 13264 bp, 13 predicted proteins | sample 1953991 | NCBI WGS metagenome assembly ULPZ01 (sample SAMEA4835642, study PRJEB28245) | human gut metagenome | biome: gut microbiome; material: fecal sample | place: Denmark | collected 2008
GCCGCTGAATCGCGTCTCGGGCGTGAAGCGGATGCGGGCGCGCACGATGTCGTTGGCTGTCACTTCCTCGGCCGTGTCGCGTCCGCCCTTGCGTGCGGCGGCGGTGTAGCGGAAGAAGCCCAGGTCTTGCAGGTGCACGCTGCGTCCGGCGTTCATGCCGCGTGCCATGACGGTGGGCAGGGCTGCCAGCACGGCCACCACGTCGGCCTTGGCCACGGTGCTGGCTTCGGCAATCTGTGCGGCGATTTCGTCGATTTCCATCGGCCGGTCTACCAGCACGGCCACGGGATAGAACTTCCCGTTGATTTTGACTTTCTGTGCTTTGAAAAATGCCATGATGTTACAGAATTATGGGTGAAACATTGAAATTAACCGGGGGCTAAGGTAGGGCACGGGCGTCCTGCGGGAAAGGACAACCTCATTTCTTCAGGAAGAAAATACCGGTTGACGCCATTCCCGGCTCGGTGAAGAAGAAGTTCATGCCCAGCCACAGGGTGTCGAAGGCATCGGTGATGTGGGTCTTGTATTCGTCGGGGGCGTCGGGCGTGTCGGGAGTTCCTTCGGGTGTCTTGTCCTTCTCGAAGCCATTTTTGCCCTGGCGTATGCCGGTCTGCTCCATGGCTATCTTGAGGAATTCGTTGTTGTAGAGGTTGATGCGGATGAGCAGGAAGTCGGGGTCGCCCTTCAGCGCACGGTCGATGTTCAGGTGCTTCCAGTCGTGGCGGGGCGCCTGGCCTACGTACACCATCTCCACGTTGTAGCCATTCTCCTCCAGCACCCGGCGGATGATGTCGGCGTAGCTTTCGTTGCTGGAGCCGGTCTCCCAGGTGAAGGTGTGGTCGTAGTAGACCACGACATCGTGCCGGAGCTTGGGGCGGTAGTAGTCGGCCACCTGCTTCACCAGGTCTTGCAGCTTGCCGGGGGTCTTGACATAGAAGGACTTCAGCACGCGCATCGTTCCGCCGTCCTTCTGGCCCACGCAGCAGCTGCTGATGGAGGCGTTGGAGTCGAAGGCTATATGCAGGGGGGCGTCGAAATCAAGGTCGCCGTCGCCCAGGCAGCCGCTGGCGGTCAGCCGCTTCCAGTCGGCTCCCAAGGCTTGGAGGCGTCCGCTGTCTGTCGGGGTGTAGAAATGCACCTTTTCGTCAAGGGCCGAATAGAAGCCATTCTCCACCCGGTAGAGACGCTCGTTGAGGAAGGCTGTGCGCCACACCAGCGGCGGCGAGTCGCGGTACATCTGCCAGATGTAGTCCTCGCCAAGCACTTCGAGGTTGTCGAATACGTCGTACTCGCCGTAGAACACGGTGTACTCGCGTGTCTTGCCGGGCTGCGGACGGACCGGCGGCTGGTAGCGTCGGGCGATGTCGAGGTCGCGCCGAAGCTCGCGTATCTGCCGCTGCACATGGTCGGTCAGAGGTTTGCGTTTGTAGTCCTGCAGCTGCTTGTAGAGGGTGCGAATGAGGTTGATATGGTCGTTGTTCATTTCCTCTTGCTTGTCCAATATCCAGCGACCCATGGCGGCGGTGGGCATATCGGTGCTGTAGCATACGCTGTGATGGTGGGGACACTGGCCGAAATACTGTCGGTTGCCACGGTTGGCAGGGTTTACCTCGCTCTTTATTTTCTCGTAGCTGAGGAACTTGGCTTCGGGCCCGATTACCCAGTCGATGGACATGGAGTTGGCCGACATGCCCTGGTTGAACGACAGCACCACCATGACGGTACCGTTCCAGAAGTGGAAGGCATTGTTCCACCCTTCACGCATCAGGGGTCGTACCAGCAGGCGAAAACCCATCGAGGCCGGGGCACGGTGGCCGACGACGTAGTGCACGCCCTCCAGATAGCCCCACTCGGCCAAAGCCTTGCAGATAGCGGGCAAGGTGTTGCCCCAGGCCTTGGCATAACTGGGCGATATCAGGGCGCCAAGCGAACCGGGCATTTCCCAAACGTTGCGCAGGATGAACCGGGCGTCGATGCCTTCCGACTTTCCTGTTCCGCGCGAGGCGATGATATATTCGTCGTGGGCACCGATGGCCATGGCCTGACGCTGCATCTTGTTGAAAAACTTGCGGACGACGTTTGCCTGCTTCATCCGAAGCTCCTGAGCCGAAGGGACTACAAATTCTTCATTCTTCATTTCTCATTCTTCATTATCTTGGCATCTACTGCCTGCCCCTTGAAGTATTCGCGCAGCTGGCGACGCTTTTCTTCCACATTATCCACGGGTTCAAGACCCTCTACCAAGGTCACGTCGTCGCTCGGTTCGAACGAGGGCGGTATCATCTGCGAATAGTCGAAAGCGTCGTCTTCCTTGTCGCAGCGGGTGTACTTGCCTATTTTGTCGAGGGCGGCAGCTGCTCCCTTGGCATCGTTGTTCTCGATGGCCACGTTATAGGCTTTCTTCGCTCCCTCGACAATCATGTAGCGATACCACGACTTGGCGGCCAGCTGTATGTTGCCCACCAGCCGGTTCATCATGGCGATGTCGCGGTAGGCCTGACTCTTGCTGACTGGGTTGGCCTGTCCGGCACAACCGTGTATCAGGAAATTCACCATTTCGGTGTCTTCCACAAGCGGGTCTTCCATCTTCTTGGAGACACAGAGCATCATCCTGCGCTTTATCTCCAGTTCACGGGCGGAGAGGGTGCGTGCTGCTTCTTCCTGGTCCTTGAACAGGCTTCGCTCAATGCGTTCGTAGGTGGTATCTTCTTTCATTATTCCTGAATGTTTTGTTCCTTCATATACTTGTCGGCCAGCGGTTCTGCTGCCGGACTGCCTGCCTTGGCCAATTTGATGACGGTCTTGCGCAACTCGTACTTGGTCTGTAGCCGGCCGCGATGGTAGGCCGTGTAGATGTCGCTGTTGGTGTGATTCTTGCATATCTCGCAGAACAGGTTGCGCTGATCAGCGTCAATCCTTATCAAAATGGCGATTTCAGAGGGCGGCAACAGGGCAGCGGCCATCTCTTCTACTTGCTGGAGCTGTTCATCGGATAGCGTCATAGGGTAGGGCGTCGGCGTATGCCTGGTTAAAAGTTGCAGAGAAATAATCGTAGCTGTCGCCGGAGGTGAACCAGAACCCTGCTTCCCACCGGTGGTTCTGATTGAGGTTGGCCGAACCGCAGATGCCGAAACGGTACCGCTCGTTTTCAACCAGCAGCAGCTTGGCATGGCAGGCATCGATACGGATATCGGGGGTGATGTTGGCTGCAAACAACAGCAAATCGAGCTTGTGACGCTTGACCGTGTGATCAAGCAGCAGGGTGAGACTCCGTATCTTCGATTCATCGGTCAGGAAGAAAAGAGGACGCAAGCTATCTTCCGACACGCTGAAGGTAGCTATGCGCACATCGGCCTCTCCGATGGCACATAAAAGAGAAGGCAATACTTCGTGTATTGCCCACTCTCCCTTGTGCATGAACGGCCTGCATTGGCCGGGGCACAGTGCATCCTCAAATAGTTCATTGAACCTTTTCACCTTGTTGTACCTCTTCTTCGAGTTCCTTCAGCTCTGCCTCGTATCGTGCAATTCGCTTCATGGCATTGTCGTAGACGTTCTGTTTACCGTCTGCCTGGGCTTTTGTTGCAGCTGATTGGCTGTTACGTATGTTCTCTTTCAGACGCTTGATCTGACGAGCCATTTCATAACCTCGGACGACGGCATTGTCGCTGTATTCCGGGCGCTTTTCTTCCAGTTCCAGCGTAGCCTTTCCTTCAGCCCACTGGTCGATAGAACGCCACAGCTTACGCCGCTCGTCATCGAGGTCGCAAAGCTGATTAGCCAATTCCTTACGCTCATCATCAGATAAATCTGTATTCGTAAGGTCATTGTGCAGGCTGGCATATAGAGGCGCAATTTCTTTAATTCGAGCATACGCTTTCTGCAAAGATTTGGGCAAAGTAGAATCTGTCACTACTTTTACTCCAGGCGCGTTCAATACATCTACTTCCTTACGCAATTGCAGTATTTCTTCGAGATTACTTTCTACTTTTGCCTTCAAATCAGCAATCTCTTCAGCATGTTCTTCACTGCCGTCTTCCAGATAGCCTATGCGTGTCTGCAAGTCTTCGTTCAGTACATCCAGTTCCTGTATGCGGTCATTGCGCTTCTTGATTTCCTCATTCTTTACCGCATCCGATGTTTCCACCTGCTGCACATCCATTTCTTCCTCGGCGGCTGGTATCAGCAGGCCGCCTCGAACTGATTGTGCAATCTTCGACAGGCTATTGACCAACTGAGTGAATCGTGGGTCAAACGGGTGTGAAACACCATCTGCTCCTTGCTCAAGATAGATACCGTATCGCTGTTTCATGTTGTCATTGGCCAACGCTCGAAACAGGGCCATACCGTCAGCGTACTTGCGCTGACGGTTGGCTAACCAGTTAAAGAGTTGTTCCTTCCGCTTCATATCATTCTTCTGCACCTGCAGATGTCCAACTACCATCTTTTATCTTTTCGATATCAATCGGAGTTTCCAAAAAGATGGCACTATAATTACTGTCGGCTGTGATAGTGAAAGTGTGCCCACGCAGGTCTGCTCGAGCCTGTCCGCCATTGTAAGATACTGATGTCGCAGCAGGCATTCCCGGCTGACCTACCATCATTTGTTGGCCATCTGTATCTTCAAAGATGTAGTAGCCAGGTGTATTCTTTACCATTGCGGCAAAAGCGTGTGCCTCCTTCATATTTCCAGGGAAGAAACCTGTCAGGGTCTGCTTATAGCTGATTCCGTCAACTTCACCTTGGGATTCCACAGAATAACCTACTTTGGCATCAGTATTATACAGATATATAGGCATCTCGACTGCACCTTCTTCCGGGAATGTGAACGAACCGGCAGCAGTTACCAAATTAGAATTGTTGGTTGCTTCATCCCACTGGGGTACAGTTGGCACCTGGGTGGCGGCATCGGCTGGCACGAACAGCAAATATCCCTTGAATCCCCCCATATTATTACGCCCCATAGGCCATTTTAACGGAGCAAAAGCTGGCCCTACTGCCATGATCAGGCTCGTATCATTCCACTCTGCGCTTCCAGTGATATATACGGTTAGTACGGCAATAAGAGCAATTGCCAGTACGATGTATAACTTTCTATTTTTCATTTCTTTACAGTTTTATGTGAGACATATCAAGCTCCGGGTGTATAAGCAGCCTCTTTGGCTGTTACCTCACCGGCATTCACTTCCACACTGGCGATGTTCTCAGGCTTCGTCTTACCATCGACATCAGAGAACTCAATGGTATATGTACCAGGTGCAATACCATTGATGTACTGCCCGCTGGAGCGTTTGGCTGCCTTACCTTGGATATTCCACAATCCTTTGCCGTCATCACCGGTTATCGTCACGCTGACAGCACCAGTCTTGCAATAGTCACCGGCCAGATCAAGCCCTTCATTCTTCTGTTCGTTCGTACAGAATACTTTCTCATGCCAGTCGTTGATACGGGTGTCATATCCGCTCTGCAGCCAGAACTGCCATTCATTGGGGTCTTCATAGATGTCACGTACCTGACAGAATCGAGCGGCAGCCTGCGTATTGAACGCCAAATCCATATTCCCAACTTTCTGGAGAATCAGACGGCTACCGCGGCCTAATGCTTCATGTGTGTCTACGATAAGAGACGGGCACATGGCGTCTTCTCGCAAAAGCTCAATCATGCGTTGCATGCTGGGGTATTCCTGCATGCGCAGCTTATTGCGGAGGGCCGCACGGGCTGCCAATAATACGGTGTTTGCACACAAGAGCTGGGGTGTACCACCTATGCTGCTTCTCAGATAGGTGTGTGTGCCGCCAATCCATTCAACAAGATTTTCATACGCTGAATAATCCGTCTCACTTGTCGGCATGGCGAACTCTCCACTGACAGAGAAGTTTCCTCGGGCTGCATTGACGGCGCCGGAGGCTATCAGCATGTCAGCCTTGGTGAAGAAACCATCAAATGCACCGTCCGGTGATTTGCTGTCTTCGTCACGTTCGGCATGAAACATTGCATATACTACATCTTCAGTGTGGTTCTTGACCAAGGTGAAGGCGACTCGAGTCTCCAGAGGATGCCTTTTATTCACATTGCTGACTGGTGTGCCTCCGATTACCAGTAACTCATTGTCGCCATATATCTGGCTGTTCTCCTTGGTGATGCAGACTACATCCTTGGGTTCAATGGCAGATGGTTCAAAAGTGAGCAGCTTTTCTACCATACCGAAATCTTTACCAATCTTATAAGACTGGGTACCGCCGGCATGTCTACGTTCGTTGATACGCACATGCTTTCCTTGCAAATCCATCAGATTGAGATGCAGGAGTGCAGCCACATCTTTCAGTGTGGCATAAGGTAGCGTACGCAAAGTCTTGTCATATATCGTCATAGCTTCATTGAGCTTACTGACGTCAATCAATTTAGGTGTTGCCATTTTACATGAGTTTAAATTAAACCTTCTTCTTTCAATCGAGCAGACATGGCTTCATAATCGCTTGAGTTCTTTTCACCAAAAGCAGCCAGATCTTCCTTTTCATCAGAACCAGGTTCTGACTTCGGAGTGAGATGTTCGTCCTTATCTGCCGGCCCTTTCTTCAAATTATCGACCTGTTCCTTGAGCTGCTTGATTTCATCATCTTTCTTCTGCAGGTCTGTCTTGAGAGTACTGATTTCACCGTCCTTCTTTTGCAATTCGGTTTTCAGTGTGGTCACTTCATTGGTGGCTGTGCTTAAATCTCCTTCAGCTTTTGCTTTGTCTGATTTCAGCTGGTCATTCTCTCCCTGAAGGCGAGAAAGTTCTGCATCAAGCGAATCAAGCTGTTCATCGGTGATGGCGGTCGCATCGGCCTTATCCTTGCCAATCTTTAAGAAGGAAAGGACTGATTTCCATTTTTTCTTTAAATTCATAACACTTGAGATTGATGATTTGAGTTCTGGCACTGCATTAGCTTCCATTCCTGCTGCCAGACAGGCAGAAGTGGAGCGGTCATACAATCTGACAGCATTGGCATTGGCTGGTACGTCCACGATACTGGCTTCCATAAGGTCACATTTGGTCACGGTCTCTCGAGTCTGACCGGGCACGAGGTATTCCTTCTCGCCAGAAGTGGCGAGAATACGTATACCTATACTTGCGGCATTGAATGTTCCGGCATTGAACTTGGCGGCAACCGTCTTTGACAGCTCGTCCACCTCGTCGAATACGGGCTCAGCACTGAGGGTACCGTCTTCTATACGTATATCCTTCCAATGGCCAATCGCTTTATAATTCCCCCACATGGGGCTTCCTTCATCGCGAAAGTGCATGTACAACAGTATCGGGTTCTTTTTGAACGACTCCAAATCAATGCCATCCGTAAGAACTCGATAACCATAGCGGTTAAGTGATTCGTCTGTTAAAATGATACGTTTTCCCATTGCAATCAAATATGATGCAATGATACGACGATTATCAATGATGAGGAAGGACGCTATACCTCTATATAAGAGAGTGCTGGATAGAGTGAAGTACCTGATAAAATCAACTGATACCCAGCTAAATCACTGGCTTTACTTCCTGATGTTTCCTCCAGTGTTCCCAAAAGGGGATAATCTTTAGTGCCCAGTATTCGAACATGCTCATTTGCATCCGTGTATCTTATGACACATCCTGATTTGATACAAAATTGTATATATTCATATAGCTTATTATCAATGCTTTGTGTAGGTAGGATAGTGCCGAATTGATGATTGTAACAAGTTCCAGCATCACCTTTCTCAGGTGGTGCTACACAGGTGGTGTTATTTCTGTTTATTGGCAATTCCGTCCAAATATCAACACGATTTCCTTCTCCTTGTACAATGACATTTTTCCCATTGGTCGTGAAATTACTAATCTCTGAAGATAAACATATCTCGCATCTTATAATACCACCTATATTATTCATAATATTCTGATTATTAAATATTTGACATTTTTCGTGCTGTTTTCAATCACTTTTCGTGATTAAACAGGACAAAGCAATACACTTGCTGCACGAATTATTTCCGCTGATATTTCCTTTTTTCACGTCTCCTCACAGTTCCTCTCCATCGATAGTAGTTTTTCAGAAAGGCATCTTCTGTCAGGCTATCTATGCGGTACTTGCAGATGAACAAATGCACGGCATCTTTATAATCTATCCCATCTCGATGCTTCAGCGTGTCAAGCAAGTCATGTACTTCTGCCCACATCATTATCTCGATCTTTTTTGCCAGAATCTTCTGTGAGCGCACACCTAAATAATTGTAGCTTTCCGGCCTCTTGCCGATGCTGCGTTCAGGCAATACGAGCTCGAGATTACCTCTATCTACCGGCTGATCAGCTGGCCGCTTCTCGAGCAGGTCATAGATACAATGATACAAGTCTAATGTATCTGGCAGGCGGACTGGGTTGTCAGAATCAATACCGTATTTACCGACGATGTATTCTTTCAAGTGTTCAGGTACAGATATGCGTGTCGTTGTCATATATTTAAATTACTGATTTTCATACAAATATACTAAAAACGAATAACTTATACAACGTTATCGGTCTACATTTTTGTTCAATATCATTCAAAGTTTATGTGTAAATAAGATTATGAATAATGAATAAGAACACATCAAGCATGAACAGAGGCAAAATAGAGGTATAAAAATAGTGCGGATGTGCATTCGTGCACTGGCCTAGTCGCTAATGACTGATATACAAGTCGTTGTGTGCGCACAAAAAACGTACAGCGGCGCACAATTTCGCCTATTTGCGTACTTTTTGGCATTTTTCTCCAAAAAGTACGAATCGTGCGCTATTTGTGCACTATTCGTGCAAAAATAGTGCAACTTTATTTATTTGATTTCCAGATTTATATAACTGTACAACTGTACAACTGCACGATTGCACGATTTTTATATCGTTTTTTTAGGTAGTACAATACCTTATATATAAAAAATGAAAAATATATATACCCTCCCGGTGTCGCTCCGCGGCGCCGCACGAATGTCCTATTTGCTTATAATGATGAGATAGGGGTAAAGGGGAAAGAGGCTGATAAAACAACGGCTGCCGACGCTCACGCGCCAGCAGCCGGGAAATGGCAAGGACAGATAATACATCGACTGATGTGTACAATAATACATCGACTATCGGAAGTCCTCAGGGTGATAGCTTATACAAAGGAATTCATATTTCCTGGGGATATGCTTGACACCGACGGCTACAAAAATGCCGCGAACGGCCAGCTCATAGAGGCGCTGATTGGTCAGAGTGGCGCCTCTGAAATTGTAATCCGGACATATAACGAAATAAGCGGTATGTAAGTCTATGTCATATATGTCACTGGACAGAAGTTTGGCAGCATCTGATGGGATGCGGGCGAATCCTGCGCGTACGGCCAACTGTGTCAACATACGACGACGCTCTGCCGGGTCTGGTGATACAACAACATGTATTTTTAGTTCTTTTTTTACCATAACAAATTTGTCTATGTCGTTGAAAATGTGTATCTTTACATAGTAATAAATTGGGTTAGACTACTTCTGATAGAAGCGTTCTCTAAAGGTCCTCGACGGCCTGAATCCTACACCCCTGCACACCCGTTCATGGTCATCAGACAGATATAATTCACCTCGTTCGATATTATAAGGTTCTTCTATAATGCACAGGGTCACAATATCTATGAATGTGTCCCTGCTTCTCTCTGAACATCGGTCAGATATGCGGAAGGATTGCCCTTCTGGCAACTCATAACACATCAACCACACAGCATTATAGAAGGCCATGAACCGGGATGGTGCTTTTTTGTATAATACCATCAGCCTGTTAACTATTTCCTCATGTGTGTCTGACATAACTAGAAATCAAGTTTACCGGTTGAATCGACAACTAACCCCATCGGATCAGTGGCTTCTGTCGGTGCGTCACAGTCTGGCGTACCGATGGTAAAGTATTCTACACCTCCGCTCTTGTCATCGAGTATTGGCTTCCCGTCCTTGTCCAGGTACAAGGGCAACCCACTCTTCTTGTCATATTTTTGTGGATTGAAAATATAGCCTTTCCATTTGCAATAGAGTACCAGCTTTTTCTTGAAAGCGGTTGGAAGAATATACTTCCGCTGAGCTGGATCGTACGTAATAAGCGAATCATACATTTCTTTCCTCGCAATACGGTGATTGATATGCTGGTCATCACTGAAATATTCATCGGCCCAGGATATCAATGTCTCGCCAATCTCCTGACGGAGCTTCCGTTGCTCAAGCCGTTCTCCAGGTGCCTGCACGACGCCATAGCGCAGATACAACTGGATGCAGTTGGCCAGCAGGTTCCAGCAATGGTTCCACTGCTGATAATCCCACTCTTTAAAGAACAACATCCCGAAATCATCCTGCGGCTTATGGGTGTCATTGTAGAAGTCGGAGAAGGCTATCAGCCATTGGCGGTCGGTGAAGCTGGAACCTGTGCCCTTGATGGCGTGGTTGGTGGATATATAGATTTTCGGCGATTTGGCAAAGGGGTAGGTGATACGACTGCCGCCCTTCTTGTTCACCGTCCAGTCTCCTGTCAGGTTGGGAAACAGATACTCGAGGTTGAAGTTCTGCAGCACGTCGTCGATAAACACAAGCCGGGTCTTCTCGTCGATGTCGTTCCATATAAAAGCATCGTTAAAAATATCCGTCCGCTTGCCAGGGATATAGACTATCGGCATAGCCTGGCGCATCAGCTCGCCGATGAGCGACTTTCCGCTCCGCCCATTGGATTCTCCGACTTCGCTCTGCTTCCCGTCCATGCCGATGACGGCCCGGGCTACATTCGCGTCCTTGACTTCCATCAGCATGAAGCCGATGGCGCAGAGCTTCGACAGCAAATGCAGATTGTTCTCCAGCAGTTCGTCTTCTTCCACTTCTTCCGGCTTTTTTCGCCAGGTGAAGTTGCTGGCATTTATCAGGAATTGCAGGTAGTGGCATTTCACACCTTCAGGTGATAGCTGATAAGTGTACTTTCCATCGTTCTCGCTGAAGGTAATAAGAGGGTGGCCATAGTATTCGGCATCGACCGGCTTCTTCTGCTCGCTCCATATATGATGCACGATGCTTTCATAGCCTACCTGCTTGACTTCGTGCTGGTTGATTTGCCAGCACCGCGACGCGAAGTAGAAGTATTGCTCTTCACGGCTCGGTTCGATGAAATTGGGAGTGATGTAAGCGAGGCGCGCCATCTGATAAGGCCCCACATACTGCGAGCCTCCCTGCAGCAGCATGTTGTTGACACGCCGGGAGCAATGCTGCTCGGCAAACGAATACATGAAATCGCGGGCATCGTCCACGCTGAGGGTGCGTACCACCGGCGGGTCCAGGTGGATAAGCTCCCAACTGTCGTTGAGCAGGCGGTACCGCCCTATGCCCCGGTTCTGAAAGAAATTCTTCCCGGCCACGTAATCGTATTGGCAATCATACAGCGGATTTCCGTTGCTGTCAGTCTTTGGGTTTCCCTGTCTGTCTTCCTTTGGGATTTCTATCCAGAACTTCTCGTCTTCCTCAAACGGCAAAGCAGATACCAGCTTGCCATCCTCGTCAAACTTCCAGGCATAGCGGCCGAAGATGAACTCCGGCAGCTCCTTCAGCACGTCCTTGTGCTGCTCGGCAAACTTCTCATGGCTGTGCAGGTTCCACAGCTCGCGCAGCTTCTGGTCGTTCCAGGTGGTCACCTTGTACATGTCCACCCACTTTCCATGCCCGCTCTTTTCGTTGCAGGCGAACTCCATGTCTTTGGCCAGCTCGTCCTCACGCCCTTGCAGGGTATTGGCCAACAGGTCGTCCAGCCCCTTGTCACCGGCGTCGTTCTTATTAATGTGCCCGACGAATATCTCCACCATGATGCCTCTGTTCTTCAGCATTCGCATGTATTCCTTGAAGTTGCGGGCTGCAGCGAAGAAACACTTGGGTCGGGTGTCTACCGGCGTGTTGATTTTGATATTCCTGCTCAGGTCATTCCAATCAGAATCAAAGATAAATGCCACTTCCTGTACGCCGCAAGTAGAAATGATTTTCACCAAGTCTTCAGGAAGCGAACCCTTCTGGCCAAGGTTCTGAATGCCACTGACAGCGATGGAGGGGATGCCGTGCTTGCACGCCTTCTCCGCTTTCTTTTCGCCTTCCTGGATATAGAGGCGGGCGAATTGCGCCTTCTCCTTATACATACGTCGAAGTCTTTCGGGTATGTAGATGGGAGTTCCACTTCCTGCAGGTGACTTGTATTTATAGGGTTGGCCGTTCTTGTCCAAGTGTTCATCCGGGTACTGCCAACGCACACGGTAGTATTCCTTGGGTTCGGATTGATTCTTTTTCCGACCGGGTATCTTGCGCAGGTAGGTGACGGGCATTCCCTCAAGATCGTAATACTCGATGATAACATCATCGCCGTCGACGATGTTGCCATACTCATCGACAGTACCAGGACGAAATGTCCTGGCCTCGAATATACTTTGAGTGTCGCCCGTCTTGTATATCTTCGCCGTAACGTCCGCAAAGGTCAGACCACTGTCCGCCAGCATACGGGCGCAGTAGCTGTCTGTGTTTTCCCCCTTGGCATCGCGGCTCTGATTTTTCATCTTTGGCTGTTTCGCACGGGCAGGTGTGACGGGGGGCGTGTCGAGTATAACACTGAAACGTCTGGCCAGATGGTCAAGCGCCTCCGGGTAAGTCATTCGTTCAGCCTTCATCAGGTAACTGATGGTGTTATTTCCTGAAACGTCCGGACAGTTCCAACACTTGAATATACCCTTTGATGGTGATACATTCATCTTATCCTTCCCTTTGCAGACAGGGCAGTCGCATACATAATCCTTCCCACGCTTGCGAAGTTCGTGGAAATCGCTAATGATATCAAGGAGCCGGCCATCGCTGGCATCCTTGATACGTCGTACATCATCTTGAGTGAATGGCATTGCAGTAGATTTTGGTTCGAAAGTAGATAGATTGTTCCGGCGGATTAAGGACACTTTTTCTGAGCATCCCTCAATGCCTTGACGACAGTTCTGGCCAATTCGGCATGTAATCCCTGGTGCTGAAATATATTATCAGGGTTGGCAGAGGCTACCCTGAGATTGCTTATCCTGTCTTTTTCGTGGTCAATCTCCACGCCCACGAGTATGCCCTCCTTTTTCTCGCCTTCGAAATAGATGGTGGCATACTCTTTCGTTTGGCCAAGTTGGTCTGCGAAGAACCAGGTATCCAGGTCTGGCGATTTATCCAGCTTGACCCTGCAATAGACTCCTACATTACCTTTTTT
>ULPZ01014785.1_pt1 | contig 13240 bp, 10 predicted proteins | sample 1953991 | NCBI WGS metagenome assembly ULPZ01 (sample SAMEA4835642, study PRJEB28245) | human gut metagenome | biome: gut microbiome; material: fecal sample | place: Denmark | collected 2008
ATATGAGAAAGTTATTCTTTACTACCTTCCTTGCAGCGTCGCTACTGACGGCCCACGCCGACGAAGGCATGTGGATGCTGACCGACCTGAAGAAACAAAACGAAGTGGCCATGCAGGAACTGGGTCTCCTGATTCCGGCAGACCAAATCTATAATCCCGAAGGCATTGCCCTGAAAGATGCTGTCGTCCACTTTGGCGGCGGCTGCACCGGCGAGGTCATCTCGGCCGAAGGCCTGGTACTGACCAACCACCACTGCGGCTATGGCTACATCCAGCAGCACTCCAGCGTGGAGCACGACTACCTGACCAATGGTTTCTGGGCCATGAGCCGCCAGGAAGAACTGCCGTGCAAGAACCTGACCATCACGTTCATTGACCAGATTCTGGACGTGACCGACTACGTGAAGGAACAACTCAAGACCGACCCCGACCCGCAGGGCACCAACTACCTGTCGCCCAAATATCTGAAGAAAGTGTGCGAACGCTTCCTGAAAGCACAGAACATCACCTTGGACGAAGGACACAAGGCCGAGCTGAAAGCCTTCTATGGCGGCAACCGCCACTACCTCTTCCTGAAGACGGTCTATAGCGACATACGCATGGTGGGCGCACCACCGTCGAGCGTCGGCAAGTTTGGAGCCGATACCGACAACTGGATGTGGCCGCGCCATACGGGCGACTTCTCCATGTTCCGCATCTATGCCGACAAGGACGGAAAGCCCGCAGCCTATAGCCCCTCCAACGTTCCCCTGAAGGTCAAGAAGCACCTCCGCATCAGCCTTGCCGGCTACAAGGAAGGCGACTTCGCATTCGTCATGGGCTTCCCCGGCCGCAACTGGCGCTACATGATAGCCGACGAAGTGGAAGAACGCATGCAGACCACCAACTTCATGCGCCATCACGTTCGCGGTGCCCGCCAGCGTGTGCTCATGGAGCAGATGCTGAAGGACGATGCCGTGCGCATCCACTATGCCAGCAAGTATGCCTCCAGCGCCAACTACTGGAAGAACGCCATCGGCATGAACGAAGGTCTTGTCCGCCTCCACGTGCTCGACACCAAGCGTGCACAGCAAGAAGCCTTGCTGCAACGCGGACGCCAACTGGGCGATACGACTTATCAGGCTGCATTCAACCAGATACGCGACATCGTGGCTCACCGCCGTCCGGCGCTCTACCATCAGCAGGCCATTCAGGAAGCACTGGTCACCGCCCTCGACTTCATGCGCATCCCCAACACGGCCTCACTGCTCAGTGCCCTCAAGAGCAAAGACAAGGCACTGATACAGGCCACCGCCGACAGCCTGCGCCAGGCAGCCGATAAATATTTCGCTTCCGTCCCCTTCCCCGAAGTAGAAAAGATGGTGGGCAAGGAAATGCTCCGCACGTATGCCAAGTACATCCCGAAAGAACAGCGCATCGGCATCTTCCAAGTCATTGACAAACGCTTCAAAGGCGACACGGATGCCTTCATCGACGCCTGCTTCAAGTACTCTATCTTCGGCAGCCGCGAGAACTTCGACAAGTTCATCCGCAAACCCAAGCTCTACAAACTTACCAGCGACTGGATGATACTCTTCAAATACTCCATCACCGACGGCCTGCTGCAAACGGCCATCGCCATGATGGATGCCAACCAGGACTACAACGACGCACACAAAGTCTGGGTGAAAGGCATGATGGACATGCGCCAGGCCAACGGACAGCCCATCTATCCCGATGCCAACTCTACCCTGCGACTGACATACGGCAAGGTGGCGTCCTATAAGCCCTACGACGGTATGGTGTACGACTACTACACCACGCTGGACGGCGTCATGCAGAAAGAAGACCCCAACAACTGGGAATTCGTAGTGCCCGACAAACTGAAACAACTCTACCGCAGCAAGAACTTCGGCCGCTACGGACTGCCCGACGGACGTATGCCTGTATGCTTCATCGTTGATACTGACAACACCGGTGGCAACTCCGGCAGCCCCGTGTTCAATGCCAAAGGTGAGCTCATCGGCACCGCCTTCGACCGCAACTACGAAGGACTGACGGGCGACATCGCTTTCCGTCCGTCTTCACAGCGCGCCGCTTGTGTCGATATCCGCTACACCCTGTTCATCATCGAAAAGTTTGCCGGAGCCAAGCACATCATTGATGAACTGGACATTGTAGAATAAGAGCACTGAATCAGTGAATCCAGAGTATTCTGAAGGCGCGAATTGCATACACTTGCCATCAACGGTACCCGCGTGCAATCCGCGCCTTCTTCTTGCCCTGCCCCATCTGACAGCTGTCATGTCAAGCCCTATTTAGGAGCATTAAGTCCGGAAGGAAACAAAAACGGCACAAAGTTTGTTAGTCTATTAACAGATGCCAGAAAGTTCCTACACCAAAAGGGAATTGGCGCTCGATAAAGACAATCAATTAATAACTTACAAACAAAAATACTTATGGAAAGATTTGAAGACTTGATTAACAACACCTCCGAACCCATCCTGGTAGATTTCTATGCCACTTGGTGTGGTCCTTGCAAAATGATGCATCCCATCCTTGAAGATGTAAAAGCGCGTGTAGGCGACAAAGCGCGCATCATCAAGATAGATGTAGACGGACAACAGGCGCTGGCCATGCAATACGGCATACAGGCTGTACCTACTCTGATGCTCTTCAAAGGCGGACGACAAGTATGGCGTCAGTCGGGAGTAGTGCAAGGCAATGAACTGGTGAAGCTGATAGAACAAAACTTGTAACAAACAACAGAAAGAATATGAAGAAAATACTCCTTACCCTGGCCTTGGTGGCCACCGGACTGCTGAGCTATGCCCAGGAAGTAGTTGTCATGAACAAAGCCATGTTCATTGAGAAAGTATTTGATTATGAGAACAGCAAGGAATGGAAGTACAAGGGCGACAAGCCTGCCATCATCGACCTCTATGCCGATTGGTGTGGACCTTGCCGTATGGTCGCTCCTATTATGAAAGAACTGGCACAGGAATATGCCGGTAAAATCACGGTCTATAAGGTCAACGTGGACAACGAACGCGAACTGGCTGCCCTCTTCAATGCGACCAGCATCCCGCTCTTCGTCTTTATCCCCATGAAAGGCGAGCCGCAGCTCTTCAAAGGTGCAGCCGACAAGGCTACCTACAAAAGGCCATAGACGAATTTCTGCTGAAAAAGTAAGAGTTACTACTTTCCCAGCAGAAATATGTGAAACCTCAGAATGATTGTATAGTCTCTGAATTTACAGATTCAGAATCCCAAAGCAGCCAGTCCGGCGTCTTGATACCAGGCGGTGGACTGGTAAGCTTTTGTGGCAGAATCATGGTTAGCACGCGGAAGGTAATGAGACAAGCCGTTGGCACCCTCCATAGAGAACATGCCGCATACCGATGAATAAACTTTGGGTGTAGTCTGCCAGCTTACCAATACAGCGTCGTATGCCTGCTTCCAAGTATTGAAAGACGCGTCAGAAGGCGCCAACATTTGCGCCAGTTCCACCATGTCGTGATAGCCAACATAAAGCGAGCTATAAATAGAACGCTTGTCATAATTGAATGCCGAAGTCAAATCAGCATCATTTACGGTTCCTGCCGCCAGCGCATCTGAGCAAAGTCCGGATGTAGCCTGCGCCAATCTCTCAAGTTCGGAAGTTTTCATCACGCCAATGGCTGTTCCTCCCGTCCAATAGTCATTCGAGATGCCTCGCCCTTCGTCGTAAATATCTTGATATGCTTTGAAATATGCTTGTGCCATAGGTATGGCTGCATCTTCGGCAAACATGTGAGGCAATATCTTATCGTAGGGAGCACCTGTACCGGGCGTTTCGGTAGGAGAACCGAGTATATAGTCTGCATAATCACGCAACTCATAGCCTACCTCTACCGACAGCATAAAACAAGCATCAAACAGAATGAAATCAAAGTGCGGAGCCTCATCCAGAATGCTGACCAAATCAGATATATTCATATAATGTGTGCCATTGCCCGTATCTTGTCCTATCCAACGGGTTGAAGGGAGCGGATTGGGAATCCAACCATCACCATGCGACCAATAAACCAGTCCATAGCTTTGAGCCTTGAAACGGCTATCGCCGAACACATCATTAAAGACTTCGCGAGTTTCGTCAACTCCTACAGAATTTCGGGCATCATAGGTTTTGATAACACTTTCTGTCACCTTCCCATTGTTGGCTACATATTCCACCAATTTAGGCTCCTGACTCTTATTGTCTATATAAACCAACAGATGTACATTAGTGGTGCCCAGAGCCGCCATTCCCGTCTTCAACTCGTTAAGATCTGTCTGTTCCAATCCCGACAGACTGTTGTCGGCAGCCATATAAACCAAAACGGTACGCAAGCATTCACCCGAGGGCAACGGTTCAGGGTCATCATCACTACAGGCCGTAGTCAAAAACAGACACCCTACACACAAAATCAGTAGACGGCTCCAAATTTTATAGATATTCATCAGCTCAATATTGACAGTTTAATAAGAACATAGTATCTGACCGCTGCTTATTCTTCCGGCTTCTTAAAGCTGAACTCTTCCTGTTTGATAGGTTGCAGCAGCAGTCCACCTTGTTTTTTATATTTGTTCATCAGTTTGGCTGCTTCTTTCTCCAGCTTACTCTTGTTCTCGCCAAAGTAAATCATGCAAGTATAGTTCGCCTTCTTCAAGGTATATTCCAAATAATTCTTCATCTGGTAACTATACATTTCCCTACGAGGAAGAAAATTGTTTTTAGTCAGATGTACACTATCAAGCAACTGAATGGGAGTATAATAGACTACTGTGTCAGTAAACGAAGCTGCCACGCCAAAAGCATATACTTCCTTAGCCTTTTCTTTTTTGTCTTTCATGGTGAAAGCCGAACACAACACGAAGGCCAGCACCAGCGTCAATGCGATACGAACGTATTTCATCTTGAATGCAAATTTAGTTGATTTTGTTGTTAGTTTATCCAAATGAATGCTGCATCTCTTTCTATTTCAGCCATTCCGTAGGCAGCAGAAACAGGCAGCTTGGCAGCAAAGGTAACAAAAAAACCGGACGTCCACCCAAGAACGTACCGGTTTTTTGATTCCTTTTGTTTTGTCGGAAACTGATATTCCCATTTATCCTAAATAGGATTTGAGCAATTTACTACGATTACTTTGTCTTAATCTTCTTATTGCTTTCTCCTTAATCTGGCGGACACGCTCACGTGTGAGGCCGAATTTGTCGCCGATTTCTTCCAATGTCATTTCCTGTTGTCCGATACCGAAAAACATCTGAATGATTTCTTTTTCGCGCTCGGTTAACGTAGAAAGTGCTCTATCAATTTCCCTCGCAAGAGACTCGTTCACCAACGAGCGGTCGGCCATAGGCGAATCATCGTTGACCAACACATCGAGCAAGCTGTTGTCTTCTCCTTCCACAAACGGGGCATCAACCGAAATATGACGGCCAGACACCTTGAGTGTATCAGAGATTTTATCAACAGGGATTTCCAGCTCATCGGCCAATTCTTCGGGCGAGGGGCGGCGTTCGTTTTCCTGCTCGAACTTGGAGAAGGCCTTGCTGATTTTGTTCAGCGAACCCACCTGGTTCAAGGGCAAGCGCACAATACGCGACTGCTCGGCCAAAGCCTGGAGAATGGACTGGCGTATCCACCATACTGCATAACTGATAAACTTAAAACCACGCGTTTCATCAAACTTCTCGGCAGCCTTTATCAATCCCAGATTACCCTCGTTGATAAGGTCGGGCAAACTAAGACCCTGGTTTTGGTACTGCTTGGCCACGGAAACGACGAAACGAAGATTGGCACGTGTAAGTTTCTCCAATGCAACACGGTCACCCTTGCGGATGCGTTGAGCGAGTTCCACCTCTTCTTCGACTGTAATGAGGTCCTCACGCCCGATTTCCTGCAAATACTTGTCGAGAGAAGCACTCTCTCTGTTAGTGATACTTTTGGTAATTTTTAATTGTCTCATTCTTATAAAACAGATTTGGGGTACAAATTTACGACAATTTATTCTTATTGCAGTGATTTATTCCCTTCTTTTTTCAATTCTTTAATAAGAGAATGAAAAAGCCGGGATAGTCATATAACAAAAAGGATGCCGGCAATGGTTCTTGCCGACATCACTTTTTTGTCGATGCTTTTGCATCTTTTTACAATCTTCTACCTTTCTCTTATACCTATAACCTTTTTACCTTAATCATTCGCCTGTGCTCAGGTCTACGGCATAGCTTGCACGCTTGCCCGAGGGGAACATACCGGTAATGAACAGTACTTGTTCGGGCGACTGGCTTGCCTCTCTCAAGGCCTGCTCCATATCTTCCACTGTCTTCATAGCCTGTCCGTTCACTTTCAGTATGATGAATCCCTTACGGATACCTGCTTCCTGCATCTTACCGTTCGATACACCGGTTATTTCCAATCCGTAACCCAGATTAAGCTGACGTTTCACCTCGGAAGTCACAGGACGGAAGGCTGCACCCAGAATCTCCATACCGGCATTCTTTACCACTTTCGTGTTGCCTTGCGAGTTCTTCAAGGTGATATCGAAAGTCTTCTCTTTCTTCTCACGTACTACGGTCACCTTAATCTTGTCACCCGGACGATGCTTGGCCAGTTCTTCCTGCAAGTCGGTGAACTTACGTATCTTCTTACCGTCGATGGCAGTAATCACGTCGTCGCTCTTCAAGATACCGGCAGCCGAACCTCCATCTACTACTTCTACAATCCAGATACCTTCTTTTACGCCCAGTTCCTCGGCTTTTTCCTTCACTTCCTTCGTGATGCGTTCGTCGGTCACAAGGTCAGTAGCCAGGTCGTGGCAGCTTACACCCAGTTTCACACGCTGAACTGTACCATATTGTTTAAGGTCAGAAACAACCTTGGTCATGATACTGGTAGGGATGGCAAATCCATAGCCCGAATAAGCACCAGTCGGCGAATAAAGCATGGCGTTGATACCAACCAGTTCGCCACGTGCATTGACCAACGCGCCACCACTGTTTCCTTGATTGATGGCAGCATCCGTCTGGATGAACGACTGTATGTTGGCAGCCTGTCCGTTGGCAGCAGTAGAACCGATGGCACGGGCCTTGGCGCTGACAATACCGGCAGTAACCGTAGAATTCAGATTGAACGGATTACCTACGGCCAACACCCATTCACCTACTTTCAGTGCATCAGAGTCGCCCACAGGAATGGTGGGGAAGTCATCACCCTCAATCTTCAACAATGCCAAGTCGGTATCAGGATCGGCACCTATCACACGTCCTTTCAATTCGCGCTCATCATTCAGTTTCACGGTGATTTCATCGGCACCTTCTACTACGTGATTGTTGGTTACAATGTAGCCATCCTTCGAAATAATGACACCCGAACCAAAGCCTACACGCGGCTGTGTCTGAATCTGACGTTGCTGTCCGCGGCCGTCGCCGAAGAAGAAGTCAAAGAAGTCGGGCATAGTCTGCACCGTCTGCGTTTTGCCCAGCTGGGTAGCACGGATGTGTACCACGGCATGAACCGAGTTCTCGGCCGCTTGTGTCAAATCGACTGGCTGGGCCGTTACGCCATTATAATTAGCCTGCAGGTAGCAGGACGGATTTTGCTGGAACAACTCGCTGAAAGTGGCGGCATCCGACTTGTCATTAGCAAGCATTTTGTAGGCTGTGAAGCCTCCGACTCCTGAACTGAGAAGTACAATAGCTGCAACTCCCAGTATGTTTCTTGTTGTCTTTCTCATAACTTTATTATTGTTTAAAGTGTTAATATTCGCATTTCGTTTAACTTTTCGAACGTTAAAATAAAGACAAAAACCGTTCTGTTATTCCGCTTGTCACCTTTTTTTGTTCTCTTTTAACAGAGCCTTTTTCCGACTTAACAGCGCTTAACGATGAATGCTGACATTTTAGCATTTTGCAGGACAATGGAATATGTTAAAAGACAGACACTCCGGGCTATATATGACATTTCGTCAGTCTGCATGCAAAACAGACAAAAGCACCCCTTTCTGACAACGCCCAACAGGCCTCTACAGCCCACCAAACCACCCTGACAATGGCCTGACATAGATACGAACAAGCATATAAATCCTATGTTCTATAATGACACAAGATAACAAATAGAACCCAAGCCTGCAAATAGACGCCCCCGACCAACCAAACAGAGGTCCGACATACACCGCCGAATTAGCAATACAATCGTCCAACAAAGCAGTCAGACCTGAGAAAGAACAGCACACAGTAAAAAGCAGCCTGACATATTTTTTACATTTTACCTTACAGAAAGCTCACAATTTTCTATATTTACTTTCTCATACTATATACAAAAATCACGAAACAGCCAGCTCCGTGCCTAAAACATAGTACCTTATTTAGGTAAAACTATGCCGCAAACACACCAAAACATTGCTTCTTACGAGTAAAAAGCAAGTATGTTTTGAGATAAAACAACGGATTTGACAGCCAAAGAGTCCACTGATTAGCGGAAAACAGTTAAGACTTTACACGAGGCGAGTGTACTCCCAGCGCGACAAGTGTCCGTCAGGCTCCTTTTTACTCTTCTGTTGGTCGTTTTAAGGACTCTGTTTTTTCTATTTCAAATGTAAACATTTTCCTATCCAGCAGTCTATAAACCTGTTACATAAAAACGTGCTGATTTTTCCTGCTGCCCTCTGCCCTGTTCCGAAATAAGCGATTCTCAGGCATTAGAAAATGTAAAGTGTCATTTTGAAAGTTGGCCCCCAACTGCCAACCTACCCTTCGCCCAATACCAAACAAAAAGCAAGGAATGCGCCAAAGCCATATAAGAGCCCCAACGCATTCCTTGCTATCTCCTTTAATCATAAATACTGCTCAACTTGCAACCCGATGCCGGTTGCCGACAAGCCTTGCCGCCTGTGGTTGAGCACAGCCTTCTTTCCGGCGTCAATAGTTCAGGTAGTCTATTTCCATGTGATAGTCCCACTGCGGGAAGTACAGGTTACCGCCTTCCCACTCCACTTCGCCTCGCTGGAAGTCCACGGTTTCGCTTCGCGGATACTGCTTCTCGGGCACCAGGGGCATGCCATAATCGTTGTTCACCACCATGCGCCAGGAATCTATGCCGCCCAGGAAGAAGTATTCCTCTTCATCGCTGCGAGCATAAGTGGGAATGCCAAACGACTGATCGACGGGCACCCAACCCACTCCCTCAAAATAGACCTCGGCCCAGTCGTGCAGGTTCCACGCACGCGGGTGCATCATGAAGCCACTTTGAAAGTGTGCCGGTATGCCGCTGATGCGACACAGGGTGATAAACAGCAGGCTGACCTGTCCACAGTCGCCATGGCCATTGTCGAGCACGTACTCGGGTATGTTTTCAATGGTAGAATACTCGCGCGCCGAAGCCCAAGGGAAGTGGTCGTTCACCCACCGAAAGATGCGCTTTGCCTGTAACAGTGGATTTGTTTCGCCTTCAGTCAGGCGGGCAGCCAGTTGGCACAGGCGGGGCGAAAAGACAATGTGCTTCTCGCGCTCCGAAGTATATTTCCGGTAAAGTTCGGTGGTCGTGTCATACGGCTGCACATCTTCGGGCTTCAGGTTGTGCCATTCGCCGTAGGAGGTATACTCAAAAGTTTCGGAAAACACCGTAGGTTGCCCAGCCACGGCACGCTTCTCCATGTAGAGAGTGCTGTGGCTGCACTCGGCAGGTGAAAACACATAAGTAGGCTCACTGGCCGAAATGAACTTGACGTCTTGCTGGCGCGATACGTCTGCGCGCGGATAGGGCAGCCAGCAACGCACCACCTTGCCGGCAGGCACGGCGTTGGTATCCACCGTCAGGGTGTAAGTCACCCGCATGCGCTTGGGAGCAGCCAGCGGAATGGCAGTCTTTTTCACTTCCGAAATAATTTCAGGCAAGTTCTCTTGATTCACCTTATCACTGCCGCTCTGCACAATACCTTCTTGGGCTACTTTCAGATTGTAGCAAGCCGAGTCTATCCTGAACAGGTTGGGACCCGCATTACGGAAGTAGCGTTTCTCGCCATCCAGCGTCATGCACTCCAGCGCCCCGGTCTCTTCCCAGGCGCGCATCTGGCTGTCGGTCACGTCAGGGATATACTTGCGTATGTAGTCCTTCACCTGGCTTTCCGTCAGGCAGAAGTCGGTTAGCAACCGCTGGTGCAGGTCGGCTTCCCAGCTATATTCGGGCGCGGCTGTGCGCGTGTTGCACGCCGACATCAGAGCCAGCAAGCCAGCCACATATATCAAACGTTTCATAGCTTCACCACTCCTATACCCGGCAAGTCGGGCAACGTTATTTTACCTTTTACCACTTCCATTCCCTTAAAGCGATCGTTGGCTATCAGCAGGTTGCCATCCAAATCAGCAAAATCTACGGCCGGCGACAGCTGGGCAGCAGCCGAGCAGGCGCACGAAGTCTCTGTCATGCAGCCCACCATCACTTTCATGCCGAGCGCACGTGCCAAGGTCATCATCTTCCAAGCTTCGCGCAGACCGGTACACTTCATCAACTTGATGTTGATACCCGTAAACACTCCTTTCAGAGCCGCCACATCCTTGAGCCGTTGCACCGACTCGTCGGCAAACACCGGCAACGGGCTGCGCTCGCTCACCCATGCCAAGTCGTCTATCTGTTCTTTAGGCATGGGTTGCTCTATCATCACGATGCCTTTTTCCTTGAGCCAGTGAATCATGTCGAGTGCATACTGCCGGTCTTTCCATCCCTGGTTGGCGTCAATGGCTATGGGCAGGTCGGTGACCGAGCGAATAGTCTCTATCATTTCCTTGTCGTTGTCACGACCCAGTTTCACCTTCAGAATGTTGAATTGCTCGGCACATTCGCGGGTCTTCTCCTTCACTACCTCGGGCGTGTCTATACCTATGGTAAAGGTGGTGGAAGGAGCCTTGTCTTTGTCCAATCCCCAAATCTTATACCACGGTGCCTGCAGCAGTTTGCCCACCAGGTCATGCAGAGCTATGTCTACGGCAGCTTTGGCAGCCGCATCGCTTTCCGACAAGCTGTCCACGTATGCCAGTATCTCTTCCATCTTGAAGGGGTCGTCAAACTGTCCTATATGCTCCTGCACCTTCTTTAAGAAAGCCAGCACCGAATCTACAGTACCTAGTTCCTTTTGCAGGTAGGGCGGCATGGAGGCCTCGCCATAGCCTATGACACCGTCGTACTCCAGCTCTACCTGTACATCAGGCGTAGTGCTGCGCGAATAAGTGGCCACGGTAAACACATGACGCAACTTCAACTCATAGGGGAAGAAACGCAACTTCATTTTGGGCTTTTCCCCACTCTTATTGATATTGAACAGCGGAATTCTTCTCTTTTCTTCTGCCAGCATATCGTTAACAACCAGCCCCGAACCCAATGCGGCCAGGGTGGCAGTCTTTAGGAAATCTCTTCTGTTTGACACGATAGTAAATAATTAATGGTTAATGATGGTGTTAATATGAACAACGAGAATAACTGACACTCAACGACAATCGTTTAGTCTCTTCTCGGCTCACAGCCTTATTGTCATTCTGTTTTTCCTTCCTTATAGAATTCATTTTCATCCGTGGTTTCCAACCCTTTTTCCTTATTTATATAGGGCAAAACACGGGTAGCAAAAAGCAGCCGCCCCAAGTTGTACTCATCGAACAGCTCGTCCTGCGGGTCAAAACTACCGATGCGAACATCGCCCTGCGAATGGATAAAACGTTTGTTGCCGATATACATACCTACGTGCACCACCCGTTCGCGGCGTTCGGCCGTGGCCTTTCGTCCGAAGAATATAAGGTCACCCGGCTGCAAATTACCAAAGTCGGGTGCAATATCTATATGCTCGCCCACATAAGCCTGCTGCGAGGCATCGCGCGGAATAAGGATGTCGTGCATGAACAACACCGTACGCATGAAACCGCTGCAATCCACTCCTTTCGACGAGGTGCCCGCCCATAGATAAGGCACTCCCATCAGCGTATGCGCCGTGGCTATAATGCTGGCAGCGTCCTGCTTGATTTGGGCACGCCACTTGGCTTCGGGCATAGCCAGTTCCTTGGACAAATATCCCTGCCGTCCGTCGGGATAAGCCACACAATAGAATGCACCCTTAGTGCCTTCCAGCTTCAGCCTATTACCTGCCACCACGTCGGACACAGGCTGCGTACCCACCTTGGGCTGTGAATAGACAAAGCCATAGTGTGAAGTCACTACCACCTTGGGTGCCTTGTTCCAAGCCACCAGTTCCTCGTGCGTCACCGGATGTATGCCCACCCTGTGCACCCATGCAATGTATTTATCAGGAGTCTGTATCCGATACCAGCCATCCTTTTCCAGCACCCTGACCGGCATACCCATCAGTCCCTGCGTCATCATCTCGGACGAGAAGTCGGCACTGCTCCGCAAGTTGCACACCGACACGTTGACAATGCCCCACGTACGTCCCTCCAACGCAACCGAATCAGGCACCACCCGCAAGCAGTCCATCAGCCGATACCCCTTGCTGGTCAGTCCGTCCGTCAAGGCACGTTTGGCATCTGCCGAAGTCGTAACGCCGCGCAGCATCACATTTTTATCCGCAAAAGAATAATCTACCTGGAAAAGCGCCACACGGCCGTCTGGCGCATACACTTGTTTTAAGCTGTCTGTCAGTCTGGCCACTTCTGCCGGAACTTCTCCTTCATTTCCTGCATAAACAGCAGACACGAAAGAAGCACCCAGTAAGCAACAAGCAGCTACAAAATATCGTTTTATCATCAGCACACTGTTTTTTGTTATTAATTGCTAGCAAATCTACAAATTATTTTCAATTAACAGCAAAGAACAGAGTAGAAAGTAACAAAGAAGATATATAATAACCTCATCTGAATATAGAATCTTAAAATCAAATTTGAGTACAACATTAGGATATTTTACAGGTACTCATGCAATATATTACCACTTATCACTCACCATTTACCATTACCCAATATCCATTCCCATACCTCGTATGCACCCTTCTGCCCGTCTGTGCCAGCAGACGGCTGAAGGCCATGCACGAGTAGCCAGCCATGGCAGCTGGATTCTTCTGCTTCAAAGTAGCGTAAATGTCAGCAGCCGACATCAGGCGTGCACCCTGTTCACCAGATTCGGCAAAGCGGAAACAGGATTCCAAGACTTCCTCAGCAGGGATGGTACGGTAGAAAGCACGGTTGTGCTGCTGTATCTCGGTTTCTTCCTGCTTGTTGAACCAGCAACGTTCACCGTTCTTTA
>ULPZ01045357.1_pt1 | contig 13215 bp, 10 predicted proteins | sample 1953991 | NCBI WGS metagenome assembly ULPZ01 (sample SAMEA4835642, study PRJEB28245) | human gut metagenome | biome: gut microbiome; material: fecal sample | place: Denmark | collected 2008
TTTCTTCAATGCATCCAGTATGTCTGTATCCTCATTTGAAATAATACGGACTGCCCATACTGCATCGTTTTCATTTACAGTGCTTTCTATAATGCCCGTGGCACTGCTGTGTGCCTCGATCGTTCCGCCGTCACCAGTACTCATAACTACATGATAAATATAGCCATCCGATCTCTGATAAAAGATCAGATCGCCCGGCAATGCATCTTCTACCGGTATTTTGGTGGCACATTCTGCCTGGTCTTCCGCCACACGCGGAATGCTGTAACCAAATTCTGCATAAATGCTCTGTACAAAACCGGAGCAGTCTGCCCCTTTTGTCAGACTGGTACCTCCCCATACATAAGGATTACCCAAGAACTGCTTCGCATATTCTAACATAGAGGTGCGGATCAGTCCTGATACAGAAGCTTCTTTTACGGAAGTTACCGTGTAATAGCAGGCTTTGTTGTCTTCCGGTTTTACTTTTGCTTTAGCAAGGGCATAAGTATCCTCGCCTTTTTCTTCGATCTCTTTTTTCACTTTTTTTCCGGTTTCGAGCTGCTTTGTCTGTACAAATCCCCTGACATCATCTGATTCTACATAACTCCATTCCTGATCCTCATCATCCAGAATATAACACAGTCCGCCTTTTGCCAGTGTACCTACTACCTCCGGCTCCTGGTTCTTTTCTGTATCTTCACTCTTCTCCGATTTCTGATCTGTGCTTTTCTTTTTCTCGGATTCCTGTGTTTCACTTTCCCCGGAAGCACTGTCCGGCGTTTCGCTCTCTTTTGCAGAATTATCCTGCGTTTCGCCCTCTGTCACACTGCTGCTCTGTTTTTCACTTTCTGAGGCAGTACTTTCCTGCGTTTCTTTTTCTGTTTCTTCTTTTTTATTGTTCTTGGTTTCTTCCTGCGGAATAGAATCATAGATTTTGATTCTCTTTTTCGTCAGGGCGTATTTCTTTTTGGCTACTGCTTTGTATGCAGTTGTCTGTGTATGCAGAAACGCCTTATTTTCATAAGCTTCTTTGAGAACTTCGGCTGTCTCTATATTCTTTTCTTTTTTATGCTTTACATAACGTTCCGCTTTTTCGTCTGCCCATACATATTTTGCTTTTATGAAGCCTCTGGCTTTTCCGGATTCTACATAATACCATTCGCCATCGTCGTCTTCTTCCAGAATATGCAATACGCCAAGTGCATTGATCTTTCCTACTTTATCGGATTTTGTGTTTTTCTTTTCATAGAGATAAACATCATCTCTTTTTGATACAGCATATTTCTTTTCTACCTGAAAGAAACGAAAAGTCTGTTCTACTTTTGGTGACTCTATTTTCTGCTCCGTTTCCGTTTCTGTCTCAGTCTGATCGCTGCTTTCTGTCTCAGTTTCCGTTTCGATTTCAAACGGCATCTCTTCTATGGATACAAAACCTGCTTCTCGCTCTGTCACTGCTTCGGTTTCCTGAGTTTCTGTCTCGGTTTCGGTTTCCGTCTGTGTCTCAGTTTCCGTTTCAGTTTCTGTCTCTGCCTCTGTCGCACTGTTGTCTTTTTGTGGTGCTGCATAGGCAGAAATGCCAACGGCTGAAGAAAGAAACAGGACGGCTGCTGCCGCTGCTATGTTTCGTCTATACATTTATTGCTATACTCTCTTTCTTGCTTTGATATATACTGCTGCCGAACCTGCCATCAGAAGAACCATAGCCGGGATATTGGTTGTATCGCCTGTCTTTGGTGCGTTCTGTGTTGTCGTCGTGGAACTCGAACCTGATGTCAGTGTGGAAGGCGATGCACTTGTTGATGCCGTTGTGGACGGTGTGGCGGTTGTAGAAGGTGTCTCCGTTTCCGTCTCTTCATCGTCATCCGGCTGTGCTACCATACTTGCTGTCTCCACTTCAGATGTCAGATTGGTCGATCCATTTCGTAATTCATCTACGGTCATGCTGATATTGAACTGCTGACCGGTTGTTGCATTGCCTGTCAGATTGAACCAGAGATCTACCAGAGTTCCTTTCAGCTTTTTCGGTGTTGTTGACGAAAATTCAATCACAATCTTACCTTCCGTTCCGGCACTGTCTGTCGGCTTGATAACTTTGATCGTCATACCTTCCAGTGCGTCGCTGTCCTCCGCATTGGAATCATCGTATTTCATCGCATTGGTATCATAGTTAATCGTTACTTTTCCATATGTAATCTCTTTTGTGCTGGATACGCTGTAAGTTGCTGAAATGCTCTCTTCTCCGCTGTATACCTCATCCGGCTCAAATTTGAATGTAACGTCCTTCTGTCCGGTTGTTGTTCCGGATGTCGAACTGCTTCCTGATGTGGAGCTGCCGGATGATCCATAAGCAGAGCTTCCTGAAGAAGAACTGCTTCCCGATGTTGAACTGCTTCCTGCCACACGGTTTGACGGTGTAGTGGAAGTCTGACTCTCTGCCTGAGTGGACGTCTGTGGCACTGCAAGGCTTTTGCCTGAACTTGATGTACGTGCCTGTCCTTTTGACGCAGATTTCTTTTCACTCTGGAGTTCAAGATAATCTGCATACTCTTTTTCCAGGTCGTATTTCTGGATTGCTTTTTTTAGTTCTTTCTCTGTGTCTGCTTTCAGAACGGTAACTGCCTTCACTTCCTTGCAGTCTGTAAACACCAGATTATTTTCCAGCTCACACTGGTTGAAGATCACAACCGTCTGTGGAACAAGCTCTGCTACCTCATAGACCATATCTTTCTGCATATCACTCAGTTCTACGGTTGGATATTTCTCGATTTCTGAATCTTTGTCTGTCTCGGATTCTGTCTCGGATTCTGTTTCTGTTTCCGTTGCTGTTTCACTTTCAGATTCTGTCATTTCTGACTGAGTTTCTGTTTCAAATTCAGTTGTATTCTCCGTCAGTGCCTCTGTCTCAAACTCTTCATCTGAAAATTGAAAAACAACCGCTGCCAGTTCCGGCACCTGATTTGCATCGATCTCTTCTTTTAATTCTTCGATCGTTACTTTTTTTACTTTTGCTTTTTCGGTTGTTTTATCTTCTTTTTCTCTTATATAAATAAAAGAATCTAATCCGTTTTCTTCCGGATCTTTCTCTTCTGTCTGCTCAGTATCCGCAGACTGTACAGTCCCTTCTTCTGCAGGCTGAAATCCAGCCTCTGTATTATCCCCTTCTGCTGCATATACTGTGACAGACATTGCAAGTAAAGCGGATGCTGTCAAAATGGTGCAAAGTTTATGCATTCTTTTTTTCATTTATTTCCTCCTCATGCCGCAATGCAATTTAGCACTGCGATGCTGCTCTGGTTACTTTTACCAAGCAACACGATTTTTATTCCTAATTTATAGTATATTTATCTAAATGTAAAAGTCAATGTAAAAATCTCCTCTGTTTTGTTTGAAAAGCATGTTTTACATTTTTTTCACAAAATGACCATATTTTTGAACTTTACGCAGTAATGTAATCAGACATAATGGAATGAGCACTCCGGCAATCACATAACTGATGTGCAGACCGTAATCTGAATGTGGAAATTTTCCAATTTTTTCAGCATCTGTAATGCCATACACTAACGAATAAATACGATCCACGATCTTAAATCCAAGAAAATGCAGTGCCATAATGTGAAAGCTTTCTTTTCCGACCAGTGAGAAAAATTTTTCTGTATATGGATTTTTGCCAAGTATTTTTGCAAGCCCAATACAGAAATAAATACCAAGCAAGGTCACCGGATAAAAAAGTACCGGATGTAAGATCTGATTGACCGAAAGTTCAATACTTCCCGGCATACGATTTAAGATTCCAAGAATCACGGCAGCACTTAAAATAGTTCCATACCAGGTAATCCCTTTGTCGAGTTTGTCCCATTTCTGTTTTGCAAAGTAACCAATGTACATAATCGGAACCGCCAGAATTGAAGTCTGTATCCAGTATTCCCAGGTCAGCTCCCGACTGTTTGCATATAATGCAACAGCAGCAAACAGAATACAGATGATCTTATGCCAATATTCCGGTTTTTTACTCTTTTCTGCTTTGCTGAATGCAATCGCAAACAATGCTGTTCCGATAAAAAACATTGGCAGGAACCAGCAGGCTCCCAGCAATTCTTCGGTGTATTTCATCAGCAGACTCTGTACGATGCAGGATACCATTTTGCTGATGCTATAATGTTCGGTGCTGCTGATCATTTTGACCGACACCAGTGTGTTATGTAACAGCGTAAACACCGTATTATAAAGAAACAGCATACTGCCAAGCTTCAAAAGCCGCTTGCCGATATACTGTTCCGGGTGCTCATGGTATTCTCTTTTGTAAAAAAATCCCGCCACAAAAAAGAACACCATTAAATGATAACTGTATACAAATTCTCCCACACTGACGTTCAAGGCTGGTATCATGATTGAATAGCAGCAATGTCCCATCACAATAGAAATGATACCTATCGCCTTTACAATGTCCATTGTTGAATTTCTTTTTCCCTGCATTTTTCCTCTCCCTTAGCCTCTTGCTCCTCTGACAAAACGCTCCAAAACATCTGTGATAACTGTATTCTTCATCAGAATCAAAACAACTGCATAAACCAGTCCCGATACGATCACCGATACAAGAATCAGATAAATCTGATTTTCAATAACTTTTGCAGCCAGCATACAGCAGATCACAATCCCCACACAGCCAATGATCGTTGAGATCAGATTTCTTGCTGTGCAATTGATCTTTATGATTTTTCTTGACTCGTATGCGGATATTACACATACACATACTTCTGCGATAATCGTCGTAAAAGCCGCTGCACTTTCCTGATATCTTGGAATCAGGATAAAATTCAGTACAATATTTATCACTGCACTGAGGATTGTCGCAAACATAACAATTTTTTCTTTTTTGTAAGAAATCAACACACAGTTGGAAAAAAAGTTTGCAAAGACAGCAAAGACAAGGGCAATACTGAGCAGCTGCAGCGGAATATAGGCTTCGCTGAAAGATGCTCCGGCAAACTCTTCTACGATTGGCTTACTCAGACAAAACAGTCCCACCATCGCCGGACAGCAGATTGCTACCATATAATCGATCAGTTTTCTTCCCAGCTGTAATATCTTATCTTTTTCCTGTGTTCCAATATAAAATGCGAATCTTGGAATAACAACTGCCACGACTGCATTAAGAACCTGTTTTACAATCTTATATATCTTGGCCGCTGTTCCGTAAATTCCAACGTGGTAATCATCTGTCAGCCATCCAAGGATTGTTGTGTCTGAGCTGATATAAATGGTAGCTGCAATCGTTGTCGAAAACACGATCATAATCGGTTTTAAATGTTTCAGCGGCGGCTTTTTTACCAGATGCAGCTGCACATATTTCCTTGCGTGGAAAAACATAAATAATCCGGAACCGCTGCTTGAAATAACGGAAATAATAACATACTTGTAAAGGTCATCTGCACTGTGTACAAACAGCAGCATCAGGATGATAGATACGAACTGAAGAATAAACGTAACAAACGTAATATAACCAAAATCCTCATATATATTATAAATCCAGACAACGCTCAGCGTTGCCAGCAGAATTTCCAGGCTGAGGATCCCGATCACGATATTATAGCTCTTCAGCTTGTCTACAAACATAAGTGCCAAAAACAACAGGATATACGATACGATCGTTGCATAAAGATTGATAGAAAAAATCTCGCTTGCGAACTGATTCATTTTTTCCTGATCGCCCCGGTATTTTGTTCCTTCTCTTACTGCATAAGTGGTAATGCCAAGAGCTGCGATCAGAGAAAAGTAGCTGATAACCGATACGGAAAAATCGTATTTTCCAATCGCATTTACCTGAAGTACTCGTGTGATATACGGAAATGTGATCAGTGGAAATACCAGAGACAATACCGTTTTCATAACATTGAGTACTGCGTTTAATTTGATTGACTTTTCTTTCATGTTCCCTGCTCCTTATTTCTCTGACAGCCTTTGTTTGCCTGTTACCAGAAAGTATAACAGCCAGTAATGCTTCTTATCAAATAAGTACCAGATCAGCCAGCCTGGCTTCGACTGCTTCTTAAATGCTTTCGTTTTCTTTTTATCTGTCGGTTGCTGAAACACTGCTGCTGTGCGGAAATATTTTAAAAGCTCGATTCTTTTTCCAAACGGCATTTTTACTTTTTTCGGACTTACATAACGTACGATCGTATAAATTCTTCTGGAAAGCTCTTCCACCCAAAATGACGGAATCTGTGTTTCAATACCGGTCTGTGTTACCAGTCTGCTTTTATTTTCCAGACACTTCATCAGCGAAGTGATATTGTTAATGTCTGTCTTTCCGCTTGTACTGTGTGCATATCGCATGATCCACACATAGTAAGTCTTCGGATTCAGTACAACACTTGGGCTGCACAGATATATTTTCGTTATAAAATCCAGATCTTCATATCCAAACTTCATGGTTTCATCAAAATCAATCTGATTTTTCTGTAAAAAAGCTCTCCGGTAAATACCGGCCCAGATTCCTTCTCCGGCTTTGTTGATCTGATCAAAATTCGCAGCAAACTGTGAACTGCTGTATACACCTGCTTTAAAAGAGGTCTTTTCTTCTGCGATCACTTTGCCGTCTTTGACCGTGCGATAACTTCTGGAATAACGCACCACATCTGCATCATATTTTTTTGCAAGTGCATAATTATCTTCTAAAAGTCCCGGCAGATAGATGTCATCATTATCACAAAATGCAATGTATTCTCCGGCCGCTTCTTTTAATCCTGCATTTCGTGCAGAACAGATCCCGCCGTTTGTCTTATGGATAACTTTTATTCTGGTATCTTTCGCTGCAAGCTGATCGCATATTTTTCCGCTTCCATCTTTTGATCCATCATCCACAAGGATTAATTCAAAATCCGAAAAAGACTGTTTTAAAATGCTCTGTGCCGTTTCCGGCAAATATTTCTCCGAATTATATACCGGAACAATTATACTGATTTTAATATCTGGCATATTTCTGTCTCCCATAGTCTATAATCCAAAGATCTGTGAGTTTTCCTTTGCTTCCAAAATGGCACGGAAAATATAAAAATCAGATGGATTTGTAATCTTGATATTTTCGGTCGGGCCTTCAAGTGTGTGAAGAGTATGTCCAAATTCTTTCATCAGACTTGCAGAATCAATCCTGTCAGTTTTATTTTCTTTTATCGCCTGACGATGCACATCAAGAATATCTTTCAGGTAAAAACTCTGCGGTGCTTTTGCTGTATAACAGCTTTTGCGGTCGATGATATTCGTAATCTCCTGTTCACCGCCAACCTGAATGATCGTCTCTGTTGCCGGTGTTACCGTGATCGCATTTCCCTTTTCTTTTACCATATTGATATTGTCATGGATTAATTTTCCGGATATCAGGGGACGTACTCCATCATGGATCAGAATGATGTCATCTTCATTCTCTGAAATTTCTTCTGCTGCACAAAGTCCATGATAGATGGATTCCTGACCGCAGGAACCGCCCGGCACAATTTTCTTTACCTTTGTGATACGATCCCGGTCCAGAAGATCTTCCAGATATTCAATATAGTCTTTCAGACATACAATCACGATTGCATCAATCGCTTTACATTTTTCAAAATGCTCGATCGTATGAATGATGATTGCTTTTCCGTTCATCTCAAGGAACTGCTTTGGCAGACCTTTTGTATTCATCCTCACTCCGGAACCTCCGGCAAAGATCAGTCCGATATTCATTATTCTTTATTCTCCTTCATATAAACATTGAAATCATGCGATATCCTCTTATTTTCCGGAGGAAGCTGCATATAATCTCCGTACAGTTGTGTCAGATAGAAATCCCAGCATTTTGGTGCCGGAAACATATGTCCTTCAAATTCTACTTCCACCGGCTCTAAAAATTCTTTCGGCATTTTCTCCTGCGGTCCATACCCCCACAGAAAACCGCCTACATACGGCGACTTGTCGATCGGATACTCTTTTGATATCGCATTTAATTTATTGCAGAGTTTTTCCGTGTTGAGATGTTTGCAGATCGGGATCAGGACTCGCTTTGCAAGTGCCGCATACCAGGTAGCTCCTTTTCCCATTTCGCTGTAAGCCGTCAGTAGTATAGTCTTATAAAATTTAATTTTCTTAAATTTCTTTGCGATAATTTTTTCGTCATCCGGCATACCATCCAGTGGAAAAATATCGATCCAGATACCCGTTGTAAATTCTTCAGAAAGATACTTTTCTTTCAGTACCGTATTCGTATTGATCAGTTTGATAAACGGATAGATAGAATTACCAGATTTCCAGGAAACAATCTTTTCCACCGCATCTTGTTTCTGCTTTTTTTCCAGTCTCAAAAGCTTCTCAAAATCTTCACGCGGCATCAGAACATCGATATCATCATCCCACGGAATGAAACCTTTATGACGGACTGCACCAAGAAGTGTTCCTCCGCACAGGTAGTATCTGAGCTTGTATTTTTTACATATCTCATCCAGTTTTAATAACAGGTTCAGTTCTATTTGTTTGATTTCTTCAGAGCTTAATTTTTTATTTTTCATCTGATAATTCCTCTCATTGTCTCAGCTTTACTTTTATCAGATCCTGCTTACCAGAAAAAACAGCAGCCTGTCCAGTCCGATTTTTCTCAGTCTTAAGATCAGCCATGTTGTATATCTCTTTTTTGCCGGTTCTGATTTTAAATACTTCAATGCAATGTATTTGTTTTTGTAGATATCTCTGTCTATTTTATTGAGCAGTTTATTATACTGAATATATAATTCTTTCATTTTTTTTCCGCCGCATCCCTGACCATTATAAAGCATATTTGCCGTCAGTCCGGATACCAGGCAATAATTTAACAATGGCTGAGTCTCTCTGTCACACTTTACGGTATCAGCCAGTTTGTTCACTGTCTGAAAATATTCTTTTACAATACCGGTTCGGTCGCTCTTGCTGCTCCTGGTAATAGACTCGCTATTCATATAGTAATAGTAACCGGAATATGCCATAAGTTCAACAACCGGATGACATGCCAGACATCGATACATAAATCCTTCATCTTCGTAGCGTCTTACTCCATAAAAAGACAGATGATTATCTTCCAGAAATTTTCTCTTATATACTTTTGTGCAGGCACTGACATTCATCCATACAAATGTATCATCGTTGACATCGATCGGTGTTTCCGATAACTTTCCGTTTACATCACGGATATAACCGCCAACAATGATATCTGCATCTTTTTTCTGTGCTGCATGCATATAAGTTTCCAGAAAATTTCGTTTCAGATAATCATCACTATCAATAAAGGCAATGTATTTCCCGGATGCCGCCTTCATTCCTCGATCTCTTGCAGCACCCAGGCCCATGTTTTGTTCCCCGTATAATATTTTTATTTTCTGCGGATATTCTTTCTGCATCTGCTCTATAATAGAAATGCTCTGATCCTGACCACAGTCATCCACACATAAAATCTCAAAATCCTGCCAGCTCTGATCCAGAATACTTTTCAGGCATCGTTTTATATATTGCTCTACATTATAAACCGGAACAATCACAGATACTTTGCTCATTTTTCCTCCTTGTCCGCTTCTTTGTTCTTTTTATTTTCATCTAATGCTATTTTCTGTACCAGCTCCTGTATTTTGTACTGAAGCTGTGAAATTTCAAGTGTCAGATTAAATGTCTTAATTAAAAGGATAAAGATAACAAAGAGAAATACCATATTTGCCGGAGACTGGATGCCCAAAAGGTCTGCAAGCCAGAACATCGGATCCGGGAAGACTGCCACCAGTATCAGCAGCAGTGAAAAAATGATCCAAAAAATAGAGTTTTCTATCTGCAGTTTGAATCTTCTCACTCTCTTCATAACGTTCATCATACTGAGCATGGATATGACAACCAGAATAATTCTTAAATAGATCGACATATTGACTCCCTTCTTAGTCTGCTTTTCTGCGTTTTCTGAAATTCTGGATAAACAGAATCGAAAGCATCATTCTGAGCATATAGGCGATCGATCTTGTCAGATTCAGATAACTTTCTCCTGCAGTTCTTTCATCCATTTTCACCTGCACATCCTTAACGGAAGCTCCCTGTTTGATCATGAATGAAATGGTATCCGGCTCTGGTCCGTAGTTGATATTGGATGCAAATTCGTGAATGATCTTCTTACTGTACATACGCATTCCGGAAGTAGGATCGGTCAGTACCTTCCCGGTTGAAAATTTGATTGCTCTTTCGATCATACGATTTCCTAACATTCGCATCGAGAATGGTTTTTTCTCCGTCACAAAACGGGAACCGATCACAATATCATATCCGTTTTCAATTTCTTTTAAAAGATCTTCGATATATTCCGGTCTGTGCTGCCCGTCCGCATCAAACTGGATCGCACAGTCATAACCTTCCTGATCTGCATATTTCAGTCCTGTCTGGAAAGCTCCTGCAAGTCCAAGATTGACCGGCAGGTCTATGATATTGTAGCCTTCCTGGTGACAGATCTGCGATGTGCTGTCTGCGGAACCATCGTTTACAACTACATAGTTATACTGTGGATAATGATCGATCAAATTAGACACTACTTTTTTGATATTTAATTCTTCATTATATGCCGGAATAATCACTAATACCTTCATTTCTCTTCCCTCTGTTGTATGTTATTTGATTTCTCACTTAAACGATAAACCCTGACAAGCGGTTTTGCAACCCATGCCGGCCAGAATTTTCGAAACATTTCGTAGTCTTCTCTCCAGCGGATATCTCCATGAATGATTTCTGTCGTTGTTGATTTTTCATGAATACGATGATACATACCTATGTCTGATATATAACAGAAAGATCCCTCTTCTCTGGACTGCTTCTCCAGCATCATCCAGTCTACGTTGCTTGAGAATCTTACTTCAAACGGATCCCCCTTAAATTTTTTCCTGATGTAAGTTGTCGCCGGACAGCAGACCGGATTGCCGAACCTCAGAAAAAGGCGTTTAAAAAATCGCACATTCTGGAATCCCTGAACTCGCATCGGCAGCAGCAGAATACGTTTGATCGTGAGCAGCGTTGATTTCTGAACTTTTTCTCCATCTCTGAGTTCACCATAATCGGTAAACACAACAATCGGATCTTTACCTTTTTTCAGTTCTCCGAAAATCATTTTCAAATAATTCGGTTCATAGATATCATCCTGATGGGCGATCGTGACATAGTCTGTTTTTGCCTGTCTGTATGCAAAATTCCAGTCTTGGGCAATCCCACCTTCACCTGTATTGATGTACAGCGGAATCTCATATTTCTCTGCCAATCCCTGTATCCATTCATTCGGCGTTGAAGTAGCCATTATGATATTGCTTTTGACCGTCTGATTTTTTAGAGAAAGTATGCATTCCTCTAAATATGGACTTTCTTTGTATGCACAAATTGCAAACGTATGATCATTTCTTTTTGTCATTCTATTCCCCTATATCAATCTTCCCTGCAGCAATAATTCCCATACCGCTGCAATTTGCAGTATATTTGCAACAATAAATGATAGTTTTGCCAGTCCGTATTTACTGATTTCTACTTTTATTTTTGAATTTGAAAGCAATAATGCTCCAAGATAAATAAGCGGCAGATAATATCTTGCCTGCACACCGGCGATACTTGCCTCTCCTACCGGCGTAAAACTTAAATACATTGCACTCCAGATCAGCATTACCGTGATCAGAAAAATGCCCCACATCAGGATTCGTTTCCATATTTCACAATTTGCCAGTCTGCTGCTGCCCTTTTCTTTCTGAAAAACCAGCAGGGTCAGCATCGGAAGCAACAGGATACTCCATTTATCTGCAAGTGTTCCCCTTGATGCATAATTTAAAAACATCAGATTTCCGAAGAAATAATTATCGGAATCTATATTACCCAGATTTCGGAAATTGTCCAGCTGGAAAATACTTCCGAACATAAGCCGGATACTTGCCAGCGGATGTTTTACCATAGATACCAGCTGTCTTACAACGCTGGTATCTCCGCCTCGTGAATCGCCGCCATAAGCAATATTCCCTGACACTGTATTGGAAATAACCGGTAATACAAACGTTGCCATAACTACCAGGAATAATACTCCGATTCCGATCAGGAATAAGATTTTTTCTTTTTTATTCTTTTTATAAAACTGCGGCAGCAGAAGCATCAGCAATACCAGTGGAATATAAACTGCTTTTGAGAGGCATCCGACGGACATCATAAATATTGCTCCGATCACAGAAGCTGTATGATAATACTTCGTTGACTGGAAAAATGCTTCTCTTGACCACAGGACACATCCCAGTGTAATGAACGAGAACACAACGCTGTCATACGTATAAGACGATGCCAGAAACAGCGGCGTCGGAAGCATCGCCACAAACGCCAGCAGTAATTTTCTGCTCTTTGCAAGGCGAATCGCCCAAAACATCACAATCACATACATCAGAAGATTGCCGAATTTTCCAAGTGCAAACACTGCCGAAAATGGAAGTTTCAAATTCTTTCCGATAAACAGAAAAACTGCCATCGGAATATATGCAATTTTATCATAAGAAATTCCTGACGTTTCCTGCGTCTCTTTCATAACAACTTCCGTGCCATGTTCATCCATATATGCTTTCAGAAGTTTATATTCTTCCTTTGTATTACATTTTGGATTAATGCGGTTCATAATGTTAAGTCCGGCTTCTGTCCATTCTACATTATGCCCGCTGGCAATTCGATAAGAATCCCGGAAATGAATCTGCTCGTCCCAGGAATTGCAGGTTGGCTGGGCCGCTGCAATGATCAACATGCCAAAACTCAGTGCAAATACTGCGAAATACCATTCTGTCTTCTTGATAAATTCTTTTTCAAAGAAAGTACAGTAAATCATCGCTCCGATCAACAGTATAAAGAAATAACGATACAGATTAATGTCTGCTTTATTGGACAGAGATACTTTTGTCAGTTCTGCATCCTTATTCTTCTTCATGGTCATCTTCAGATAGGTGACTTTTTTGTTGATGCTGGTTGAATATTCCGGCAGAAGTTTATTTACACAGTCATGATATTTTTGCTCTGTTTCTTTGCCAAAATCATTGATTTCTTTTGTTTCTATATCATAGAACTCTTCATCTTTAAAATGCCCCTGCACATGGAGCATCTGAATATAAAGTCCTTTTGGAGCAGAAAATATAACCTGATATTCTTCCTGACCTGCACTCTCGCTGATGTACATATGATCGGTAATATCCAGATCATATGCATGTC
>ULPZ01037139.1_pt1 | contig 13164 bp, 9 predicted proteins | sample 1953991 | NCBI WGS metagenome assembly ULPZ01 (sample SAMEA4835642, study PRJEB28245) | human gut metagenome | biome: gut microbiome; material: fecal sample | place: Denmark | collected 2008
TCCGTGAGCCGATGCAGCCGTAAGTATAAATGATAGCAGTCCACTGCCACTGCATTAGCAGTCCACTACTACCGACCGGGGAGTTAACTGCCAGCGTACTAGCAGTCCACTGCTATCAACCAAGCAGTTAACTCCTTATCTTTAGAAATATCGGGTAAGCGAGACGGATAAGTCCATCCGGTTCATGCGAATGCGGTCTTTCTTGCCCAGGTCGATGGTCTGCTTCACGCCGTCCACCTTTTCCTCCAGCGATTTGGCCTGTCCGTACATAAATGCCAGGTTAAGGCCAAGGTAGAAGTCCTTCACAATGCGATATTTCACTCCTATGTCGGCGTGGGCGGCAAACATGGCTTTCTTGTATTCGCGCTCTGTTTCGTCCACTGTGCTCTCGTTCTTGTAGAATGCACAGCCCGCGCCTATAAAGGTGGTATAAACGAAACGTTTGGCAAACGGCACGATACAGCCTATCTGTGGGGCAATGTATTGTATGCTCACGTCGTCAGCCACTGGCATACCTTCCGTCAGGGCATAGTTGTCCGAGGCTACGAAAGCACTGTATTTCAGTCCCACCGGACCGAAGTCTTTGAAGTCGTAGTTGAGCTGCACATTGACCATTGTTCCGTTGTCAATGGCTCCCCGGTAGTGCAGACCGTAGGGAGAGAGGTTGGATGCACCGAACAGGTGGCTGGCACCCACACTCAGTTCCATGGAAAACCGCTTTCTGCTCTCAGTCTGTTCTTCACTTTGATTACTTTCCTGTGCCATGGCTGTGATTATAAATCCCAGCAGGAAGCCGATTAAGATTGCAAATCGTTTCATAATACATTAAATTAAAGGGTTATTTGGAAAATATATGTTCAGTCAGAGTTTTTTCTTAATATTGGCAAAATTAGAAGGCTATATGAATATATACTAAAATCAGAGTACGGAAATAGTACGGTTTTTAATAAAACAACAGTACGGGAGCAGTGTGAGTATTGATTTAAATAATTAATATTCAGTTATATTCATAATATAAAGTGAACTTCAGAACTCCCTTATAAATTCATCCCACTCCTTCGGTGTCCCCGATTTTTTGTGCACTTTTTCGTACAGCGCCTTGCGTGCCGAGGTGATGGCTTGCTTGGAACGTACGGTGATGCGTGCCATTCCGCTGGGGGCTATACCTATTTTCCCCAGCAGTGCAAGGTGCATTTCCTGTTCGCTGATGGCGGGGTATAGGTTGCGCAGGCGTTGGGTAAAGTTGTTGTAGGCTTGGTTTATGGCATCGGTCAGTTCCTGCCAGTCTTTAGAAATGATTTTGTGGCTGTCTTCTTGGTCGGCACAGTTGGCGGCAAGGCAGAATTTCTGATAAATGACGGATTCTTTGAATACCTGTTCGGATAGAATGTTTCTTTGTTGTTGCATGGCTGCTTGCCGGTTAGCTAGTTCCAGCAGTTCCCGGTCCGTTTCTTGTAAGCGTATGCTCAGTTCGCTTTTCTGTTGCTCCTTGTCTTGCAGTTGGCGTGTCAGTTCTGCTATTCGTTTCTCGTTTTGCCGGATATACTCCTGGCTGGTGCGATATTGTTCTTCCGCTACTTTTTGTAGCTTCTCCTGTTGCCAGTCGGCTTGGAGTTTTCTTTTGTTTCGTATGGCTCGTCGGGTTATCAGTATGGCTGTGGAGAAAATTGCAATGAATAAGGCACACAGAATGATGGCATTTAGTGTGGCTTGTTGCTTTCGAGCCAGTTCTTTGAGTTGCCTGTTTTCTTTTTCGCGCAGCTGATAATTATAGAGAGCATTCACCTTTCTTACGGCTTCCTGGTTGATGTCTTGCTGGATGCTGTCTGTGTATGCTGCGTATTTTTCTGTATATCTTAGGGCTAATTGGTAGTTGTTTTGCTTATTTGACAGTTGTGCTAATCCTTTATATGCTGCTCGTTTATGATAGAAATCACCAGCTGTAAGCATCTGATTATAATAATATTGTGCAGAATCTTTTTCCCCAATATTGTCATAATAATAGGCTAATGCTGTATAATAGAAGGGTTGAGGGTTTGCATTTAATTCATAGAATGTAGAAGTAATAAGTGCCCATGCTTGTTGATACCTTTCTAGTTGAATAAATATACCTGATAGTTCTATACTAATTGCATTTATTTGATATTCATCATGAATTTGTTTCGCCAAATCAAGTGCCGATTCATAATAATAAATGCAGCTGTCTGCATTGTGCAGTCCGGCAAACGTTCTTCCAATGTCACGTAAATTAAAGATAAGTGCAGTGCTATCGCTATTCTGAATGCTTACCTTTTTTGCCTTTTTCAATGCTTCCAGCGCTTTGTCATAAATATCCTGGTCTATATATAGCATCCCCATCTGACTATATATCCTTATTTTCAGATTATAGTCCATCCCCCCTTCCGCCGCCTCTGCCGCTTTCTGGAAATACTCCAGCGCCTGCGGTGAGTCGTTCAGGTCGCGATACACGCGTCCGGCGTAGTAGTAGGCTTCGGGCAGGTAGGTGTGGTTGTTCTTGCGTTCGTAGTAGTCCACCACGGTTCGTATGAGGCTGTCGGATGTGTGCAGGATGTATGCCTTGTCCTGCGCCTTCACGGTGAGCAGGTTGTAATACATGCGTACGGGTTCGGGTGCCTGGCGCAGACTGTCTTCAACCTGGGCGAGCAGGGTCAGGGCACTGTCGGGGTTGGCCGAGGCCAACGAGTCGGCGGCCAGCAACAGGGCTGGCATGGGCTTCGGCCTGCACGAGAAGACGGTGGCAAGCAGAATGATGAACAACAGGCAGGATATTGTCTTTTTCATAAGTATGTGGGCAGTTCTCTATCGGTATGTGCAAAGAAAACAATTTTTGGCGAGATTATGACATTCTTGGGGCATATTTGTCTTTCATTTTATTTGTATCCCGGAGGAGTATTCCTTTCAGGAAAGGAACATCCATCCTTTCTTGCCATGACAGCTCGTTGCATAAACTTATAATCGAAAAGGCGGTTACCAAGTCCCGGAAATGGCGGATAAGGGCTGAGTGTCATTGGCCGTTTCTGGGGGGCGTGACAGAAAAAACGTTGAACAAGTTGCCCGTTACTGATAAATGCCATACATTTGTCGCCCGGAAAGGGACAGATTTCCTTTCTGAATACTAACAATGTATGTTTAACTTAAAAACTGAGAGAGATGAAGAAAATTGTAGTATTTCTGTTTGTTGTGATGGCTGCACTGACAGCCAAGGCACATGTATGTAGGTGGAAGCATTAGCTTGTGGCACGACGATGACGACGATGCCACCACATTCATGCTGGCGCCCGAAGTAGGTTATGAACTGACTGAAAAATGGTCGGTAGGTGCCGAACTGATGTTGTCGCATTCCAAGCAAAAGGTAGGCGAGCACGGCGACAAGCTGAAGTGGACGGGCTTTGCCTTTGCACCCTATGCACGCTATACATTCTTTGAAAATAAGATTCTGCGCGCTTTCATCGATGGCTGCATCGGAGTATCTACCCAGAAATACAAAGGAGGTGACTCTACGGCCGGATTCGAGCTGGGTGTGAAGCCCGGTCTTGCCATCAAGCTGACCGACCACTTCAGCCTGATTGCCAAATACGGATTCCTGGGTTATCGCGATGACTATATGCTGGCTGCCGGTAACGGTTATGGCTTCAACTTCAGCAGCGAGGACTTGTCGATAGGTTTCCACTATACATTCTGATGGCTTTTGAGTGACCACGGGTCGGACTATAGGGAGAAAAAACGTCTTGTTTAACTGTTTTATCGCCGAAATAGTTGTTTGTTTAAATTCGTTTACTTATATTTGGCGATGTTAATCAAAAACTTATAGGCTTATGAAAAAGTTTTTAGTACTCTTAGTTGCGCTGGTTGCATGCTTCTCAGTGTCGTATGCACAGCAAGGTCAGTCGGCCGTAGGTGTTTACTTCAACTATGGCAATGAAACTAATGTAGGTTTGGGCGTGAAGTATCGTTATAGCTTTACCGATAACTGGCGCATAGAACCGGCTTTTAACTACTTTTTCAAGCACGACTACGTTTCCCTTTGGGATTTGGGTGCCAATGTACATTATCTGTTCCATGCAGGTGACAAGGTGAACATCTATCCGCTGGCAGGTTTGCACTATGCCAATGCTACGGCTCACCTGAAGGACTTGGAGCTTGGTGACAATGAGAGCGATGGCAAGTTTGGAGTTAACCTGGGTGCCGGTGTTGACTTCAAGGTGGCTCCGGCTTTGACGGTTGGCGTAGAGGCCAAGTACCAGATTATTGATGAATTCGACCAGTTGGTGGTTAGTGCAGGCATTACGTACTGCTTCTAAGTGACAGGGGCAGAAGCGATGTCTGCCGCCTTATGACAAGGGAAAACAAGCCCGGCCATGACAGGAGCGGGCTACCTGATAGAGCATCCGCCGGAGAGGCTGGAGCCGTTGCTGGCAACGGCCCGTCTCTTCGGCGGATGTTTTTTTCTTTTGTTGTTTACAGGTTGTTGTCGGGTAGGGGCGGGGCGATGGGGGTGGCTTTCTCTAGCCGGCGCATGCTGAACTCGCAGCCGCAGTACTGTTGGTTGTAGAAGGCATATTCGCGCAGCAGCTGGTTGCGGCGTTCCTGCAGGCCGCCTTTGCGCCAGTTTTGCTCCCAGAACAGGGTGCCGGGATAGAGGGCGGCGGCGCGGCGTCCGGCCTGGTTTATCTGGTCGAGGCTCTTCCAACGCGATGAGGCCAGGGTGGTGGTAAAGAGGCTGAAGCTGTGCTCGGAAGCGTAGCGAGCGGTCTCGGTCAGTCGCAGGGTGAAGCATTCCAGGCAGCGGGAGCCGCGTTCGGGCTGATCTTCCAGTCCGTGCATGGCACAGAGCCAGTGCTCGTGGTCGTAGTCGGCATCGATGAAATCGAGTTTTTTTGATTGTACAAAGCGTATGGCTTCGTTCTTGCGTATCTCGTATTCTTCCTGCGGATAGATGTTGGGGTTGCAGTAGAACACGGTGGGGCGGATGTCGTTGGCCAGCATGCACTCTATGATGGCCGACGAGCAGGGAGCACAGCAGGAGTGCAGCAGTACGCGGTTGTCGCCGTTGGGAGTCTGGAGTTTAAGCATAGGTGGAAGGATTTTTAGTTTTTAAGTTTTAAGTTTTTAGGTTTTTAGTTCTGAGTTCTTAAGTTTTGAGTTCGTATTATGCTAACTAATATACTTAAAAACTCATAAACTAATAAACTTACTTATTCAGAACCATTCCTTGAAAGCCGCTACCCGCGCTTTGCTGATGAGGACTTTTTCGGCCGCAGGCGGGGTGAGTTGCAGTGCCAACCGTCCGCCAAACCACAGGCTGGCGCCCGTCACCGCCTTGTGGGCGATGATGTATTGCCGGTTGGCTCTGAAAAAGTGGCGCGGGTTCAGCATTTCGGCCAATTCATCGAGCGTCTGCTGGAAGGTAAAGCTTTCACCGTTTCGGGTAACGGCCTTTACCACCCCGTTGTCTATGTAGAAATACATGATGTTCTCCACGCTGACGGGTACAAAGCGGTCGCCCTTTACCGGGACGAGGAAGTGGCTTTTGTAGCTCTCTTCGCGTTGCAGGCTGCGCATGATGGTTTGCAGGCTGTTGTCGGAGGAAGGTGTGGGGGCAGCCTTGCCCAGCAGTTTCAGCTTGTCGATGGCCTGTTGGAGGTCGGTGCTGCCGATGGGTTTCAGCAGGTAGGCAATGCTGTTCACCCTGAATGCCTGCAAGGCGTACTCGTCGTAGGCGGTGGTGAAGATGATGGGGCAGGTGATGTCAACGTGTTCGAAGATGCCGAAGGCGGCCCCGTCGGCCAGGTGTATGTCCATGAATACCAGTTCGGGCATGGGGTGGGTGGCAAACCATTCCAGGCTGCCTACCACACTGTCGGTTTCGCCCACTATTTCAAAGTCGGCGTCTACCTCGTCCATGGCAGCCTTCAGGTTGCGCAGGGCGGCCTTTTCGTCTTCTATTATCAGGGTTTTCATATCAGCGGCAAGGTTACTTTAAACAGTTTCTCCGTTTCTTCTATCGTGATGTCCCGTCCGAAGAGCAGCCGGTAGCGCTTCGACAGGTTGGCCAGCCCTATGTGCGTGTTGCTGCCGCTGTCGGTCAGCTTGGGTTGCAGGCGGTTGCTGACACAGAGGCGGCCGTCGGCGCCCTGTATGTGTACGGTGAGCGGGTTGCGGCTGCTTATTTCGTTGTGCTTTACGGCGTTCTCTACCAGCATTTGCAGGGCCATGGGTGGCACCTGGCGGCTTTGCAGTTCTTGCGGAATGTCGATGTCGAAGTGTAGGTTGTCCTCGTAGCGCATTTGCAGGAGGTAGATGTAGGAGTGCACGAAGTTCATTTCTTCGCCCAGCGTGACGGTGTGCGAGAGGTTGTCGTGCAGGGTGTAGCGCATGACGCGCGACAGCTCTTGCAGGAAGTGCTGTGCCTTGTCGGGCGACTCGCGTATGAGTGAGTAGAGGGTATTGAGCGAGTTGAACAGCATGTGCGGGTTGAGCTGGTTCTTCAGGGTTTCGTACTGGTTCACCATGTTCTCGATGCGCAGCTGTTCATTCTCCAGCAGCATGCGGCGGCTGCGGCGGTTCTGGTAGTCCAGGTAGCAGGTGCCGCTGACGATGCAGGCTATGAGAATGTCGCGCAGCGGGTGCAGGTAGTGGTGGAGCATGGCGTTGATGGCTGGCACGTCGAAGTGCTGGTGGACAAAGACAAAGCCCTTGCCCAGTAGGTTGCATACCGTCAGGGTGACGACGAACGACAGCAGCATCCGTTTCCATCCTATTCCTGAGATATTGCCGGCGGGTATGATGAACCGGTTGTTGATGAAAAATAGCAGCAATATGGACAGGTAGGTGAACAGGATTTCATAACTCACGTTCACCCAATGGATATCGGGAAACAGATGGCTGACGGCTACCGGATCAGACAGGGCTATCAGCTCGGGCAAGTGCATGAGGAACGCCACGATGATGGCAATGGCATTCTGCATGAAAAAGAGTCTTCTGTGTAGATGAAACTGTTTCATGCGGCAAAGTTACTGTTTTTTGTCTGTAATCTTTGCTGTTACGTACATTCCCGGACGAAAATCGCTGTGCGGATGTGCAATGCGTGCATATACCTTGATGGAGCGGTTGGTGTTGTCCACCATTTGGTCTACCGATACGAGTTCGGCCTGGAAGGTGCTGTCGGCCATGCCGTTTACCTTGAATGTGAAGCGGCTGCCCGGTGCCAGTTTGTTCAGGTCTTTTTCGTAGGCCGTGAGTTGCAGCATGGGCGCACTCTTGTCTATCACGTCGCACACGGGTTCGCCGGCGGCATAGTACTTGCCGGTATTGATGTCCATGTTGGTCACGTAGCCGCTGCGGGGTGTTCGGATGTCGAGGTAGGCGCGTATGCCTTCACGGGCAAGCTGGTCGGTATCAATGTCGAGCAACTGTAGCTGGGCGGCGGCAGCTTCCTTGCGGCTCTTCATGGACAGATAGTCGGCCTTGCTCTGTTGCAGGCGTTTCTGCGAGGCCGATTCGCTGGAGGCCAGGTTCTGCTGGCGCTGGTATTCTTTTTCCAGGTATTCGGTCTGGGCGGCAGCGTCGAGGTAGGCCTGCTGCAGTTCGATAAAAGCAGGGTTGGCCAGTGTCAGGATGACCTGTCCCTTGCGCACATGGTCGCCGGGCAGTACGTTGACGGCCTGTACGGTGCCGCCCATGTTCAGTGTTAGGGTGACGTGGTTTTGCGGCGGCATGATGATGATGCCGTTGAACGACGGTGCATTGGCCACGTTGGTGGCACCGCTTACGCCATCGACTTGGGCGGACTGTATATCGTTGGCCTGTACGGTCGTATCGTTGGCTGTGGCCGGGGTGGCAGGTTCTGCCTGTTGGTTGGAAGAACCGGTGCACGCAGCTGCCAGCAGAGGCAGCGCCAGTAGAATCATGAGTTGTTTCTTCATACGTCTTTTATTCTTTTGAGATATTGGGGAGATGTTGTTGTTATGTTATTCGGTGTAAAGTTCCAGTTCGAGTACGGTCACGTTGTAGGCATAGACGGCCTCCATGTAGCCCTGTTTTATCTCGCGTGCGGTGTTCAGGCTCTGTATGAACTCGCTGATGCCCGTTTCGCTTTCCCTGAACTTGGCCAGTGCACTGTTTTGCAAAGCCTCGGCCTCGCCCAGTGCTGCCTTCTGGTAGTAGTTCAGACGTTCGCGCTGCCTGAGCAACTGGCTCTGCAGCTCGTTCACCTTGTTGGCCAGCTGCCGGCGGTCGTCGTCGGCCTGCCAGGTGGCTGCCTGCAGGCTGATGCGCGCCTGTTTGGCGCGGCTGCGCTGCGGGAAGAAGATGACGGGGAACGAGACGCCCACCATCCACGAGTCGAGCCCGGTGAGCGGAGCTATCTTCTGGCGTACATAGCCCATCGATAGTTCGGGGAAGAAGCGGCTGCGCTCAATTCTGAGCAGGTCTTTCTTTTCCTTTACCTGTGCGTCAAAGTAGTTGAGGTGGTAGGCAGACAGGTTCAGTTCGTCGGTAGCCGGCAGCATGACGGTCAGTGTGGTGTCGGCAGGTACCAGTGCACCGTCGGCGTAGCAGGTCCACGTAAAACGCCGTTCGGCCAGAGCTAGTTCTTCGGCGGCCTGCATCCAGCGGGTGTGCAGGTCGGTGGCCAGCGAGGTTATCATGTTGCGTTCGGCCAGGTCGATGTCGCCTTGCTGGTATCGCTGTTCGGCACTGTTGCGCAGCTGTTCGGCCAGTTCCTTTTGTCCGCTGTACAGGGCGTTGACATTGAACGCATACTGATAGTAGGCCCAGGCGCGCTTGACCTCAGCGGTAATCTCTTTCCTGACCATGGCGCGGTAGTTCTCTCCTTTGTTCACCTGTGTATTGGCCAGTGCATTCTTGTAGAAGGGCGTCAGCAGGGAGCCCAGCGACTGCTCCACGGAGAACTCGTTGTCTGAGCGGTCCATCCCGTTCAGCTGCCCCCACGAGTAGCTGAAGGAAGTGGAACCGCCGTCCCAGGCTTCACCTTTCGAGGCGCGTGCCCGTTCTATTTCCGAGTTGGCTATCTTCAGTCGCGGGTGGTTGGCAAGGGCCGTTTCGATGGCCTGGTCCAGGCTGACAACTTCCTGAGCCTGCAAGGCGGGAGCAGAGGCAGCCAATAAGAGGATGACGGTGGCCATCTTCAGGCCGGCAGTGCGCTGCTTCCTGCGCTTGTATTTGGCCGAGAAGCTGTTTACCACGCGGTAGAAAGCCGGAATGATGATAAGTGTCAGTATGGTGGACACAATCAGGCCGCCAATGACAACCGTGGCCAGCGGACGCTGTACCTCGGCACCGGCCGATGTGGCCACGGCCATCGGTACGAAGCCCAGCGAGGCTACCAGTCCGGTAAGGAAGACCGGGCGCAGCAGGTGCGGGCAGCCCAGCTTGATGATTCGGTCGGTACACATAAAGTATTTGTTTCGTTTTCTAAGGTCGTTAAAATGGTTAATCATCAGAATGCCGTTCAATACCGCCACACCGAAGAGGGCAATGAAGCCCACACCGGCCGAGATGCTGAACGGAAGTCCGCGCAGCCACAGCGCCACGATGCCTCCGATGAGCGACAGCGGCACGGTGGAGAAGACCACCAGCGAGTAAACCACGCTGCGGAAGGCAAAGAACAGCAGCAGCAGGATGAGCATCAGGGCAATGGGGATGACGACGGTCAGTGTGTCGATGGCGTTCTGCAGGTTCTCGAACTGGCCGCCATACTCAAAGTAATAGCCCGGTTTGAGTTTCACGTTTTTGTCGAGCACTTCGCTTATCTGGCTTACAACCTGCTGTATGTCGGCGTCGCGTACGTTCACACCAATGACCACACGTCGCTTGGTGGCGTCGCGGTTTATCTGCAGGGGGCCGTTGACCAGGTCGATGCTGGCCACTTCGCTGACGGGCAGCTGTATGTTGTCCTTGGTGCGTACAAAGAGTTTGTCAATGTTCAGGTCGCTCACCTTGTCCTTGTCCAGGCGGACAACGAGGTCGAAGCGGCGTTCGTTTTCAAAGACCACGCCTGCCACCTCGCCGGCATAGGCGGTGCGGATGACGGTGTTCAGCTCCTCGATGTCGATGCCGTAGCGGGCTATCTTGCCGCGGTCAAACCGGACAAGCAGCTGGGGCAGTCCCATGGCTTGCTCCACCAGCACATCGGCAGCACCCGGCACCTTCTCCACGTAGCGGGCTGCCTCACGGGCCTTGTCATAGAGTTCGGCCATGTCCTCGCCGTAGAGTTTGATGGCTATGTCGGCCTTGGCACCGGTCATCAGCTCGTTGAAGCGCAGCTGGATGGGCTGGCTGAAGTTGAATTCGGCACCCTGGATGGAGTCGAGGCATTGCTTCATTTTCTCCACCATTTCGGCGCGGCTGGAGGCGGATGTCCATTCCTTGAAGGGCTTCATGACAATCATCACGTCGGCATCCTCCACCGCCATCGGGTCGGTGGGAACTTCGGCCGTACCAATCTTCGCCACCACGTGCTTTATTTCGGGGAAGCGGGCCTTCAGGCGTTTCTCGGCTTCGAGAGACAGTTTGATGCTCTGGCTCAGCGAGCTGCCGGCCGGCAGGGTCATCTGCATGGCAAAGTCGCCCTCGTCGAGGGTAGGAATGAACTCGGCTCCCAGCTTGGTGAACAGCAGCAGCGACAGGAGCAGAGCCACGAAGGAGGTGCCGATGGTGCCCCACACGTGTGCCAGGGTAAAGCGGAGCGCACGGTGGTAAATGCCGTTCAGCCAGCCAAAGAAGCGGTCGGCCAGGGTGGGCTTGTCGGACACGCTGCGCTTCAGGAAGAGCGACGCCATCATGGGTACATAGGTGAGCGACAGCAGCAGGGCGCCGACAATGCAGAACACCAGCGTCTTGGCCATGGGCGTAAAGTACTTGCCCTCGATGCCGGTCAGCGTCAGGATGGGGAAGAACACAATCAGGATGATGAGCACGGCGAACGTGGCGCTTCTTACTACCTTGCCTGCACCGGTGGCCACCTCTTGGTCCATCTCCTCGCGGCTCAGCTTGCGGCCTCGCAGTTTCAGTCCGTAGATGTGGGCCAGGATACCTTCGAGTATCACGATGGAGCCGTCCACCACAATACCGAAGTCAATGGCTCCCAGACTCATCAGGTTGGCCGATACGTTGAACACCCGCATCAGAATGAAGGCGAAGAGCATGGCCAGCGGAATGACCGAAGCTACAATGAGTCCGGCACGTACATTGCCCAGGAAGATAATCAGCACCAGAAAGACGATGATGGCACCCTCTACCAGGTTGCGTACTACGGTGGAGATATTGCGGTTCACCAGTTCAGAGCGGTTCAGGTAGGGTTCTACCGACACACCTTCGGGCAGCAGTTTCTGTACCTTGGCCACACGCTTCTCCAGTTCTTTGGTCACTACGTTGGCATTGGCTCCCTTGAGCATCATGGCAATACCGCCTACGCACTCGCCTTCGCCGTCCTTGGTCATGGCACCGAAGCGCTTGGGTGCGCCAAACTGCACCTTGCCTATGTCGCCTATGTGCACCGGTATGCCGCCGCGGTTGGTCACGACAATCTGCTCCACGTCGTGCAGGTTGTTTATCATACCTTCGGAGCGGATGTAGTAGGCGCGGTCTACCTTTTCTATGTAGCTGCCGCCCGTATTTTGATTGTTGCGGCTCAGTGCTTCGAACACCTCGCCTATGGTGATATTGAGCGAGTAGAGCGCATCGGGGTCGACGGCCACCTCATATTGCTTCAGGTAGCCTCCGAAGCTGTTAATCTCTACAATGCCGGGAATGCCCGACAGCTGGCGCTTCACAATCCAGTCCTGGATGGTGCGCAGTTCCATGGCGTCGTAGCGGTCCTCGTATCCGGGCGCCACCTTCAGCACATACTGGTAGATTTCGCCCAGCCCGGTGGTGATGGGCATCAGCTCGGGTGTACCCAGTTCAGGCGGTATCTCGCCGGCCACCATCTGTATCTGTTCGTTCACCAGCTGGCGGGCGTCGAGCGTGGGCACGCTTTCGTTGAACACGACAGTCACGAGCGACAGGCCGAAGCGCGATACGGAACGTATCTCTTCAACGTTCATCACGTTGCTCATGGCTATTTCTATGGGAAAAGTGATGAGCTGTTCCACTTCCTGTGGCGCCAGCGTGGGCGACACGGTAACGATTTGCACCTGGTTGTTGGTGATGTCGGGCACGGCATCGATGGGCAGCGTCAGCATGGAGTAGATGCCGCCTGCCAGAAGCAACACGGTGGTGAGAATCACGAACAGCTTCTTTCGGATGGAAAAGTGTACGATTTTTGCGAACATAAAATATAAGTTTAGTCGGGGCAAAGGTAGGTCTTGTCCCGGCCGAACTGTCCGGTATCGAAGTGAAGCGACCGAAAAGGCAGTTGAAGCTGGCGGAACCGGCAGTGAAGTAAAAACGGCTGGTGCGGGCTAGTTCGGTCATTTGTTTCTTGTTGCTGAGGTAAGAAACAGGAGGCTTGTGCCGGAGGGAGGAAGACTTGGGTGGTGAGAAAGAAAAACACAAAAAGCTTCACGGTGAGAGAACCGTTCGGGTGAAGTTTCACAGCTATATCTTGGAAATGAATAGTTTGCTGTGAAAGATAGGGGTGAAGAATCAAGGGGTGACCGGTAACTTTAGTAGAGACGTGGCGTGCCGCGTCTCCCTGTTTCCATGTTTTCTATCTCCCGTTTTCCATATTTCTATTTTACTGTTTATCAAGCGAATACTGTGAAACCTGCGCCCTGAGACGCGGTACGCCCCGCTTCTACTAAGGGAAGCTTTGTGGCCAGGAAAGCGAACAGGAACGTGAATGATATATCCGGGTGCATCTTTCACCACTTTTATTTGTATGTCAGTTGATTAGCTTCGGCTGTGAAGGCGTGAAACTTCAAACCGTGAAAAGAATATTCAGTATGGTGAAGGAGGTTGTTTGGGAGCTTTTTCTATATTCCCGTGTCTGTTGGCCGGTGCAGTCGTAGGTATGCATGATAGCAGTGGACTACTGTCACATTAGCAGTCCACTGCTATCATGTTAGGAGTTAACTGCTATCGCGTTAGTAGTCCACTGCTGTCACGTAAAGTGTCTACTGCCAAGGTGATTGGATGCTTATACTTTCAGTTTAATCCGTGCCTTTACCAGCAGTCCCG
>ULPZ01072720.1_pt1 | contig 12916 bp, 7 predicted proteins | sample 1953991 | NCBI WGS metagenome assembly ULPZ01 (sample SAMEA4835642, study PRJEB28245) | human gut metagenome | biome: gut microbiome; material: fecal sample | place: Denmark | collected 2008
CACACCTTCGAGCGTCTTTTGGACATAAGGAGCAACGGCATCGACAAGCTCGATGCGGCCGGGCTTTTCTGCGACGCACCAGCCCTCCCGTTCGATCCGTTCACGAATGCCCTGAATCTGATCAACAAAGAGCGTGACGTCCGCTACCATCATCTTCAGGCCGTTGTACTCCGAGGGATTGTGCGAGCCCGTCACTGCGACGCCTATACCGCAATCGAAGTGCTTCGTTGCGTAATAGCGAACGGGAGTAGGTACGGCGCCGACGTCCAGAACATCCTTGCCGGTCAAGGCAATCTCCTCCACAAGGGCGTTCTGAAGTCGTTCAACCGTGAGTCGGCCGTCCCGGCCGACGCAGAAACGCTTGACGCCCGCGTCATGCGCCATGATGACTAGCACGAGACCGACAGCTCGAACGAAGTCCTCCTTCAGCGTCCGGTCTACAACTCCTCGGATGTCGTATGCCTTGAAGATGGAAGCGTCGACTTTCATGCTTTTCTCATTTGTTTTCTGTCGCCCCGATCAGTCTTCAGCAATGCTGAAGCCGCGCTGGCGGGCGAAATGGACCGTCGCGTCGACAAAGCCCTGCTTGGAGCCACAGTCATAGCGCCGCCCTTCGAAGCGGTATGCCGAACAATGCACGTCGCCAAGAGAGGCGGCAATAGCGTCGGTGAGCTGAATTTCGCCGCCTGCACCGGGCTTCTGCTTTGCGAGGTACTCGAAGATCGAGGGTTCGAATACGTAGCGGCCGATCACGGCTTCCGTCGAAGGTGCAACTTCCGGGGCAGGCTTTTCAACAATGCTCGAAACGTCGAATCGGCGTTCTTCGGCCGAAGCAGAAGCGGAAACGATGCCGTAATACTTGGTATGCTCGCGCGGCACCTGCTGCACGGCGAGTACATAGCCACCGCCTGCGCGTTCGCGAGCTTCCATAAGCTGCTTGGTGACGGAGACATCCGCATCTACAAGGTCGTCGGCAAGGATCACGGCAAACGGTTCGTCCCCGACAACAGGACGGGCACACAAAACGGCGTGCCCGAGACCGAGAGGCTTCGGCTGGCGAATGTAGATGCAGGTAACCCCGGCAGGGACGATATCTCGAAGCGTTTCGAGAAGCTCCGTTTTGCCCTTTTCCTCAAGCTCGCGCTCGAGTTCGCGGCGACTGTCGAAATGGTCTTCGATGGCGCGCTTGCTGCGGCCCGTGACGAAGATCATTTCGGTGATGCCGGCTGCCGCCGCTTCCTCAACCGCGTATTGGATCAGAGGCTTGTCGACGACGGGAAGCATTTCTTTGGGCATGGCCTTGGTAGCCGGAAGGAAACGGGTGCCCAATCCGTTGACAGGAAATACGGCTTTCATTTATCCATTCTCTGAAAATATTGAGATCTGATTTATTTAAGATTCGCCATAGTCTTTAAAGACCCACAGGTCGTTTTCATAAGCAAGACCATTGAATAGATTATATTATGAAAGTCTTTTGACGGCATAACTTCAAAATAGTATCCATTTTTTTCCTCGAGAAGTGGAATTGGACATAATTGTAAAATTTGCGAGACTTCAACAGATTTTTTATAATTTATCCACTTTTTCTCAAAGTGGATGGAGCCTCTAATTTGATTGCTTTTTGTTGTTGTTAGTTCATAATGTAAAGCGCCATCGGATGATATCGGAAATTGTATCCATTCCAAATTTGGATTTTTCTTCATTTCCAAATTGTCTCGCATGATTTCATTGATTCTTGACGCGCAGATTTCCAAAGTTCTCTTACTTGACTCTACTTCGTTTGTTATTCTCGAAATTAAATTAAACATCTGTAATTGTTCTACATTAGAATAACATTCACTTCGTTCTAAGTATTTTTTAATTGGCAGTTCAGAGCACTTGCTAAGCCATGAATTATAAAAAATAAAGACCTTGTAGAATGAGAATAGCCCGTTAAATCGAACTTGTTGGTCTCGAATTTTATTTATATCTAATTTTTTCCACGGTTTAAAATGAGAATTATAATGAATATTTTTAATGCATTCCCATTTGGGAGAAAATAAAGGTCTAAAATTGTAATCTTCTTTTAGTTGTTTAAAAGAATGTTGGAACCTCAATTGAAGCAATCCCAAACAAAATTGTTCAATAGTTTCATTGTTAGTTATTTTGATCTTGTTGCCAATCACAAAATTATAAAAATCTGTGAAATTGATTTCAAAATTTCTTTTCTTTGCTTCTGCCAAATCGAACACAATAAAACCGGCATTTATTGATTTATAATTTAGGAAGTCTCCAAAAGAATCTGTTATTAATTTGATTCCTTCCTTTTCAAGGAATCGTGTTAAGGAATCTTTCAGAAAAGCGCAACAAATCTCATTCTTTGCAGGTTTAATAGCTTCTAGATCGTATCTGCTAATGCAGAGCATATCGTAATCAGCTTTTATTGCATAATCGTATCCTTTTCTTTCTAGAAAACTTAAGACATAATAATTATAGAAAACATGCTTCGGCCATCTATCCATGGATGAAACTTGATTTTCTATTTTTGAAATCTCTGGAATATCCGAAAAATCGTAAAGTTTTATACTATTTTCGCGAATATAATTGTTTATGTCTTGAGGTATTTCTTTTGTCTCTGTTATCAAAACTAAGTCAATATCGTTATATTCCTTAACGCTCTTTAAAAACACGAGACTGGGAACAATAATATTTTTATCGCCAACCAAATATAAACACCATCTCATAATTAATACTCTGTTTTATTTTTTATTGAAAATCAAATAAAGCTTGACAAAGGGGGTTGCGACATTCATCATAAACTTACCAAGTCTTGGCATCCCTTTTATAAGCCCATAGTGATAAAACATTCTTGCATATTTGTAAATTTTAATCTTACGAGCTTCCTTAATATCATCAAAAGTGTAATTCTTACAAAGGGTTTTCATCGTTTCTAGATATTGAGAACTTAATCCGTTAAGTTTCGGCAATACCCAAGATGTTTGTGAAAGGTACCATTGCAGGAAATCAAGCTTATAATTTTCAAAGATTTTGTTCTTGTCAAGAAATTCCTTGATTAATTTGGCGTGAGTTTCAAAACCTATCAGCTTCTCAGGCTTGCCTTCCATCGTCTGACCAACACGACCAATTCGATGAGTAATCAATGGCTTATTCACAAAGGCCACCGACTCCAACTGTGTGCAGACAAACCAATGCAGAGGATTATCTTCAAAGAAGAAATCAACCTCGGGATACCGAATCTGATTTCTATCCAAAAACTCTTTTTTATAAATTTTTCTCCAGGGTACAGGAGACAGCGACAGAAGCTGCGATTTGATTGTTCTCAAATCCTTTTTGGCCACATACGAAGAAACTACCTTCTGCCAGGCTTTTGAATCGTTACAGACGGCCTCTTTTTTTTCTTGCTCGTAATAAATCTTGAAGTCGCAAATAGCTACATCGGCATCTTTGCTAAGAGCTGCCATCAGCAGATCTTCGAACATTGTAGGAACAATATAATCATCGCTGTCCACAAAACCGATATATTTGCCTTGGGCGGCATTAATGCCAATATTCGAAGGAATTCCAGCTCCGCCAGGTGTATTTTGATCAAGTTTGATCAGTCTAAAATTACTGTATTTTTGCGAAAATTCTTCAGCGATTTTTACAGAATCATCAGCGGATTTGTCATCCACCATAATCACTTCAAAACTCTTTTCGTTCAAAGTTTGATTCGCGATGCTCTGAAGAGCTATTCTCAAATATGGTTCAACGTTGTAGATAGGAACAACGACACTGAGCATCAAATCTTCATTTGAGATCGGAAGATTTGCTCTAGGAACGCCAAGTTTTAAAACTCTGTTCTTTAATGTCTGAGTAAACAGTCCACTGCTACTGATTTTTATATAATCCAACGTATTCAGCTTAAGCAGTTCTTCATCCAGAAAACTCAAAAATTGCTCTTTGATTTCCCCGGACGTTCTCAGTACAGCCCAATCCAATACGTTTAGCTTGAATGCTTGAAACTTGTTAAATGAATCTTTACTGATGTTTGTAGAATTTTTGAGAAAACTTTCCGTTTCCTTTAAGACCCCAATCAGGTTCAATCTTCTTTTGTCAAAAATCTGTGTCAGCTGACCGTCAATTTTATTTACGAAATGCGTATATAACGCATCATCAATTTTTACAATTCGTTCTGCGCAGCTTAAACTGGATACATTGAAGAAAATATCGTTATTGACTACTGTTTCTGAAAAAAACAGTTTGCTCTTTTTAATAAAAGAAGTTCTATAAACCTTATTCCATGGGTAACTAATCGCTTCCAACAGATTCGGGTAGTCGTTAATCCTGAAAGGCTTTCCGGCAGGAATCGAGTTATAAATGCTCGTATCTCTTTTTGAATTAGGAGTAAAAGAATTTTTGCTTTCGTCAAAAAGCTTGTAATTAAATACAAGAATTTCAGGTTTATATTTTGAAATCTCAAAAGAGATGACGTTGATTGAATTCTGGTTAACGACGTCGTCGCCATCTATAAACCAAAGATAATCTCCCGTCGCTTTTTCAATACCCAGATTTCGTGCAGCACCCGCTCCCTTATTCTCCTGCGTAAAAACCTGAATTTCTTTATGACAGTTTTTCAAGTTCTCCAGGACATTCCTCGTATTGTCTGTCGATCCGTCGTCAACAATGATGATTTCAATATTTACGGAAATAGCTTTTCGAGAAAGAAGACTGTTTATGCATCCTTCAATGGTTTTTTCGCAATTAAATGCGGGGATAATCACTGAAATCATAATGCTACTCCAATTAAATTTTCTTGAAAATTCGAATGTTTGATTTGTTTATTTTTAACTCAACTAAATCTTCAATGAAGTAGAACGTTATAAGTTCTTTAATTGGACAAAAGTTAATTTGGTCATCGGGATATTCGTTTTTAACCTTCGGATTAACTTTAGGATTCATGGTCGGGCTTTTTGCAATCGACCAATTCGAATCGGCGATCGCTATCATTCCGCCGGAATTTAATGCTTTAATCACCAAAGGTATCGAGGATCCATCAATATCAAATGAATGATTCCCTTTATAAATTACAAAATCAAATTTTATGCCTTTTTTGTTTTTCAGAAGACTGAAAATTTTCCAAGCATAATTATCCTTCTTCTTTTCGCTTGCTACAAATTCAAAGATCTTCGGCTTATTATATGATTCAATTTTTTTAAGTTTGTCAATTAAATCATCCTTTGCTTTCTTTTTACCGAAAAAGAAAATAGAATCTGCATCGCAGAGCGAAACCAAATCTGATTTATCGAGCGAAGGTATTAGCTCTCCAACAATTGCAACAGTCTTATTACTCAAATTTGTTATTTGAAGCATTTCTACAAATCCACAGCAACTTTAGTTGCGACAGCAATTTGATAAATAATTTGCATCAAGTCTTTAGCCAAGAGCATTCCCTTGGTATCAACTTTCGGCAGTACCAAAATTCGATCTCCGGGGCTTATTCCTAAACGTTCCGCCATCCCGACTTCACCGTTCTGTTTCGCCACCAGAATGTTTTTGTCATCGGCTCGTGAAGAAACACCTCCCGCGGCAGCCAGGTAGTCGTCGAGCGACATTCCCCCTTCAAAGGCCACAGCTTTTGGCATCACCACTTCACCGGTGATCTGAACCACATTGGATTTCTGCGGGATAACAATTTCGTCTCCGTCCTCGAGCCAGATATCGCTGACTTCTTTTCCTCTGGAAACGACAATCACACCGTCAGGTTCAAGTTGACCTGCTCGTTTGACAAAATCCTGAATCAGGCGTGCCTCGTCCACGCGCAGTTGCGCTTCTTCAGGTGTGGACGAGGTTGCAGTGAGCGCGGTTTGTTCCAATCGACGCAAGGAGTCCTGGATCACCGCTTTTTGATCTCGCGCAACACTTTTGCGACGCAAATAAATGGAATCTGTCGCTGCTAGTTCGGGTTCAACCTCGATTCGACGCAAAAGATCGCGCAATTTCACTGTTTTATGGATTGGGTAGCGCGATGCTCCAGTAATGGCACCCGTGACAGTTGCCATGATGGTTTGACCAGGCATATCGGCAACGAACTCAACAATGTCACCGTCAGCCAGTGTGAAGGTCTTGAATTCGTCGAGAGAGAAATAGCGGTTAAAGGGGGCTTTATTACGTGTACCGCTCACGCTCACGTGCGAGACGTTTTTCAGTGGAGACGACAATTCGATAAGACGAGCACCCGTGGATGCTTGCTTATCTTTTGCTGCGTTGCCTTGTGCCAGTTCGTAGACCGCTTCCTCTCGCAGCAGACCGTAGGCTGAAACGCTGATGCCTTTTTCTTTGACAAGAATCACATCGCCGTCTTTCAGGCGCAGCGTGTTCACGCTTCCTGCCAATGCAAATTGGTACAGGTCCAAATCGGCAATGACCTTTTTGTTGCGGATGATTTCGATTCGGCGGTAGCTGCCGCGTTCGGGATCAATGCCGCCGGCACGATCCAAGAACGACAGTACGGAATCAAGAGATCCACCGGCGTACCGGCCGGGGTGATTGACAAATCCCGTCACATAAACGGCAACAGGTTGAGCGCTTTGCAGACTCACATAAGCCTGTACATTGTCGGTATAGACGCGAGAGATGGCCGATCGAACGGTGGAGAGCAGGCTCGCATTTTTGATGCCGCCCACGTGTACCGGTCCCACCTCCGGGATAAAGAGGTTGCCCTGTTGATCAACAATCAGCACATCATCGTAGGTGCGAGCGCCCCAAATACGAATGACAACACGGTCGCCCGGTGCCAGTACATAGTCGCCGCTTGCCGCGTCACTGAACGTGGAGGCAAACCGTCCTTCAAAAAGCTTGGATGCAAAGGGCTTTAATGCAATTGATGTCGAATTGCTATAGGCGCCTTGTGCCCAGGCGGGAGCCGCCACCGTGACATTGTTGGTGTCGGTCGGAATCACCAGAGGTGTCCCGGCCACTGGCATGACCGTGCCGTTAGGCCCCATAACTGTACCGGCCGGCATATTGGCTGGATTAACTGCCATGCCGGTACTGGCAGGAGTTGGGTTAGTACTCGTTCCGAGAGAACGAGAGCGAGCATTGCTCGAGTAGGAAGATGATCCGGTGCTGCCGAATACAGCGGCTGTTAACACGTCAGCCGCCTGTACTGCCGGGCTAATTGCAGGCAGACTGACTGCCAGTGCCGCCAGCACGATCCCTTGCTTGGTGAAATGCATATTTCAGCAAGTCAATTCCAAGCAAAGGAAACGCGTAGAGAGATACGAACAATAACGGTTAGAAGTTCAATGAGGGGAGAAGAGGAACCTGAGCGATGCTGTTAATTCGCATCATTTCATCGCGGCGATCGTAGATCTGTGTGGTTCGGATGTCGCTGTGCCCCATCACGAGGCGCAGTGAATTAATGTCGATTCCGTTGGAGAGTAGCAATGATGCGAAAGTTCTTCGTAGGTCATGCGTTGAGATAGTCCGTCCAATCAGTACGGAAGATCGCTTCTTGACCATCAGGCACAAGCCTTCAGGACTTAATGGGCGGGTGTGTTCCAAGTGTGCCCCTTTACGTGCTTTGACGAAGCAATGAGAACATCCACTACCTCCTCGGGCTTCAAGCCATTTTTTTAGGTAAAAGATGACATTTGCGTTAAGACCGATATAACGGAGTTTGTTGCCTTTGCCGAGCACCTGAATGAGATGGCGGTCAAGATCGATATTAGACAATTGCAGTCCTGAGATTTCGCTTCTGCGTAATCCGCAGCCAAGACCAACAGCGATGATGGCCGCATCCCAGATGTCTTTTGGAGTGCCGCCGCTAATGCACCCCTGAAGCAACTGACGTATATCGTCGGACGACAGACAGGGTGAGCCATGACGTGAATTGCCGCGAAAATTGGGGATTCGCTCAATTGCAAAATATTGCTCCAAGGGCATCAGTCGCTGAAAACATGCTTCTTCGCAGAGGCTTTTAATCACACTCAGTGTGAAATTTTGGCTGGCAGCTTTTCTGTGGGTGAGCTCTGGGCGAGCTAGTAGAGCGCCGATGGTTGCTCGTGTGAATGTAGGCCAGTCAATATCGTTCACGCTGGCTATTTGAAAAAGCTGCGCTAGGCGATTTAGTTCGTAGCCTATGCGTCTTCTGGACTGAGGTGAGGGATAACGGTTTAGACAGGCTTCTTGGATGTTCATGTTGACTTACTCCTTACGCGTGGAGAGGAGTCAAGAGGATGCATCCGGTAGCAGTGTTTAAAGGGCTAAATTCAAGATAGTTTCACGAAAAGCGTACGTAATACCCAGTAAAAGTGTTGTTTTTATACATCATCTTTTGCGAAGATCTCATTTGTTATGTTCTGTGCAAAACAAAAGATGACCACGAAAATCTGCAATAAAATCAATGTGTTGTTAAGTGGCTTTAGTGAAAATGCCTATGTAATGTTGTTCAACCATAGTATGGAGACAAGTTTTTCTTTCCTTTAAGATGCTCGCATCGGTCTTCACCAAAAGTGCGGCAGCCGAGCTGTTTTTGCCTCTTGAGCTGAAGTTCCGAAGGATTGTTACGTTCGAACAACAATCGTTTTTTGTTTAATTTTTAGGTGTCTTTCCTAGGAAGCAAATCATGAAAAAGACATTGGTTGCTTTGGCGGCTATGACCGCCATGTGTGGCGCTTCGGCCACTTCTCTGACGTTGTACGGTGTTGTGGATACCGGCCTTGCTTATAACTCTATCGACTGGGATGGTTACAAAGGGCTCGAAGGTCAAGGCGGTGACAGCTTCGGTATGCAATCCGGCCAGCGTTCCGGTTCCCGTTGGGGTATGAAGGGTGTCGAAGACCTCGGCAATGGCCTGCAGGTCGGGTTTGTTCTTGAAAATGGCTTTAGCTCTGACACGGGCGCCGTTAGTGACAAGGATCACTTCTTCAATCGTGAATCGAGCCTTTACCTCGAAGGTAACTTCGGTAAGTTCGGTATGGGCCGTTTGAGCACGTTCGCTAACGATGCTGGCTCGACCGGTATCGGAGGCTACTTCTCGTCCTTCGGTACGGGTTGGGGCGATGTAGGTGTTCAGAACTACATGCAGGCCTACCGTCCGACGCGTATGGACAACGTGGTCTACTACAAGTCGCCGAACTTTGCCGGTGCAGAAGTTTGGGTGATGTACGGCATGGGTAGCAACGATTCTGAAAACGAATCTGGTTCGGATCGCTACTATGCTGCGGCAGTGACGTACAACAACGGTGGCTTGAGCCTCTATGGTGCTGTTGACGTTCTCAACAAGCAGACCTGGGACAACGCGAAGGATAGCCCTGTGTCAGGGCATGGCAAAGACCAGATCACGATTACGGCTGCTGTGAACTACGATTGCGGTTATGCCAAGAGCTACCTCGGTGTGCATTGGTTCGACAATGCCAAGGCTGTTGGTAGCAGCGACGCAGGCGATGCCAGCTGGTCTCGCCTGGGTAACGGTTTGGTCGATGACTACCGTTACGGCGACGCCACGGGTTGGTCTGTGATGGCCGGCGTGGATGTTCCGGTTGGCGGTGGTACTGTCAAGACCTCCATCGGCTATTTGGATGCTTCCTCTGATGCCTACAGCCCTGCTGCCAAGAAAGAAGTCGACAAGGACTTCAGCCGCTTCATGGCCGCTGCCGGCTATGAATACTACCTGTCCAAGCGCACCACGCTGTACGCAGGTGCCGGTTACATCCAGGACAGCGTTGCCAACAGCGATCCGCGTTGGGTGCAGGTCAACTGCGGTCTGACGCACAAGTTCTAATCGCTTGCGGTTAGTTTCAGGAGTGCCATAAGAAGACTTTGACCTCCTTGTTTCTAGGTACTCTTGACTTAGGTTTCCGAAAATTGTGCTGTTTCAAAACTGCACCTGTTTTCGGAAACCTTTTGTTTATGTCGTTTTAGTTTCAATGTCGGAATACGGCCTAAACAAAAGGTTGCGGCTTACTCGTTTTTTGACGTGATTTGTCAAAATTCGAGAGCTGAGAGAAAATTTGCCTTTCGCAAAGCCTATTGTTATTCGTTATTGAGAAGAGAGATAAAAGTGAGCGTTGTGCGTCCGAGCGCTGTGGCCGTTGTTGGTATTGGATGTCGCTTCCCCGGGGGCATTGATTCACTCAAAGCGCTCGAGGTGTTGCTGGAGCGAAAAGAGGATGCATTAGGGCAGCTGCCGTTTGAGCGTTTTGACGTTGAACGGTATTTCTCTAGCGAACAATCTACGCCGGGAACGTTTTACGCTCCGCGCTGCGGCACTGTGGATGACGTTCGTCTTTTCGATGCCCGCTTTTGGGGGATGTCCGCCAAAGAGGCGGATAATCTTGATCCCCAGCAGCGCATGGTCTTGGAGATGACATGGGAAGCCTTTGAAGACGCGGGTATCCCTCCATCCAAGATGGCCCACAGCGACACGGCCGTGTTTATTGGCGCTGCCAGCGCCGATATGGCGATTCTGCACAGCGATGACGTGGCGTTGCAAGGCCCCTACACAATGACGGGCACGCAACTTTCCATTATCTCCAACCGCATCAGCTACTGCTTTAATTTGCACGGGCCCAGCATGACGGTGGATACGGCCTGTTCTTCCAGTCTGGTGGCGATCAGTCAGGCCGTCGAATGCATTCGTTCCGGCCGAGCTAAGGCTGCTGTGGCGGGTGGCGTGAATGTTCTATTGTCTCCTATGGGGTTCGTGGGCTTTTCTAAAGCACACATGTTGTCTCCTACCGGGGCTTGTCGAGTGTTCGACGAAAAGGCTGACGGATATGCTCGCAGCGAAGGCGGTGCTGTCGTCCTTCTCAAGGATCTTGAAGAAGCACAACAAGACGGTGATGCGATTTATGCCGTGATTCGCGCCGCAGCGGTGAATTCCGACGGTCGCACGACCGGTATTGCATTGCCCAGTGGCGAAGCTCAAGCGCAACTGCTCAAAGACGTTTACGAAGGAGCCGAGACCGGGCTCGACAAATCTCGCATCGCGTACGTTGAAGCCCACGGAACAGGTACGGCTGTGGGGGATCCTGTGGAAACGGGGGCTATTGGCCTCGTGTTGGGACATCGCGAAGCGTCGCAAGAGCCGCTTGTTATCGGTTCCGTGAAAGGCAATCTGGGACATCTGGAAACCGGATCGGGCATGGCCGGTCTGGCAAAGGCACTGCTTACGCTTCAAAACCGTCGGATTTATCCCAATTTGCACTTTGAAACGCCGAATCCCGCCATTGATTTCAAGGCTTGGGGGTTGCGTATAGCTACCCAAATCGAACCGTTGCCGAAAGTCAATGGATTGCCGTTGGTGGGCATCAACTCCTTTGGCTTTGGCGGTACCAACGCGCACGTAGTCCTTGAAGGTTGCGCTGAGGCTGATCAAACACAGGAGCAACCGACTTTTGCAATGCAAGACACTTGCTTGCCTTTGTTGCTCTCGGCCAAGAGTAAGGAATCCGTTCTCAAGCTGGCGGCAAGTTGGAAAGATTTTTTGACGCAGGAATTGGACGGCTTCAGTGACGAAAAGGCTCGTCTGGCTCGGTTTAACCAATTGGCTGCGGCTGTTCTTCAGCAACGCGATTTGTTAACTCACCGTGTGCTGGTGCAGGGAAAAAGTGTTGACGGCGTGATTCGAGCGCTTGAAGCCGCTTCTGAGGAGAAGAGCGCAGAGCCGTCTGACGCAATCCTGGTGCATGATCGCGACACTGTGGCGGCGGACAAGGCTAAAACTGCCTTCGTCTTTTCCGGTAACGGCAGCCAGTGGGTTGGCATGGGGACGGTTCTTTACCGCGACAATACCGTGTTCAGAACGGCTGTTGACGAAGCTGATGTCTACTTTGAGCCGCTGGCAGGCTTTAAGTTGAGTTCCGTTCTGACGACGCCCACGGACGATAAGTCTGTCTGGTCGCTGGATCGTACGGAAATTGCACAGCCTTTGCTTTTTGCCTGTCAGCTCGGTTTGCTTGCTTGTTTGCGCTCGATAGGCATCGATGCACAAGCTTATTGCGGGCACAGCGTAGGGGAGGTGGCTGCAGCTTATGCGGCCGGACGACTGACGCTTGCCAATGCTGTCAAGATCATTTATCAGCGCTCTCGTTTACAAGGCAAAACACGAGGCGCCGGGGTGATGGCAGCCGTCCATCTCAAAGAGGGACTTGACGATCTGTTGAAGATTCACGGCGAGATTGCCGTAGCCGGCATCAATGCGCCCGAAAGTCTCACGGTGAGTGGTCCTCAGACGGCCATGAGCGCTTTCATTACCGCCGTCAAAGCCAAAGGCGGTGCTGCCAAACAGCTGGCGTTGGACTATGCCTTCCACAGTCCGGCAATGGAAACTATCCACGCGGACATTCTCCATGATTTGGCTGACATCGTTTCCGAACCGCAAGAGGACTCGAACCGTTGCTTCTACTCTACGGTAACCGGAGACGCTTTAGCCGGCGATACGCCGCTGGATGCTTCCTATTGGTGGAAAAACGTTCGCAATGCGGTGATGTTCGAATCGGCCGTCAAGGCTATGTTGCGTGACGGCGTACGTCGTTTTGTGGAAGTTGGACCGCACGCGATTCTCGTAGGATATTTGCGCAATACGGCTCGCGCACAAAGCATTGACGTGCAAATTTGCGCGCTCGAGCGCCGTGGCGACGAATCCGCCGATCATTTGATGAGTCAGATGTTCAAGGCCGTGGCGGGAGGCGTTCCCATGCATCCTGCGTGGCCGGTGGTGCCTCGTGAACGAAATTTGCCTCATTACCCATGGAATCGAACGCTTGCTTGGAACAAACCCACGTCTGAGACGGCTGCGCTCTTTGCTCCGCAACAAGTACCGACTCTGCTGGGGTATCCAGTTGCAAAGGGCCGGAACACATGGGTAAACCGCGTCGATACGGTGCGCTTGGATTGGCTTGCCGGTCATCGTATTGACGATACTGTTCTTTTC
>ULPZ01056167.1_pt1 | contig 12722 bp, 16 predicted proteins | sample 1953991 | NCBI WGS metagenome assembly ULPZ01 (sample SAMEA4835642, study PRJEB28245) | human gut metagenome | biome: gut microbiome; material: fecal sample | place: Denmark | collected 2008
TGTTACCTTTGTTAAACGGTTAAAGGTCAACGCTGAACGCTATCGAACAGCATTGGTCGCTTAAAAAATAAAAAGTAAATATGGAAGTGTTTACGGAGATAATGAAATACATTCAGACTTTTGGAAAGTACGGATGTAAGGAATACGAAAACGGGACAAAATTATATGGTCATGCGCCTTTTATTGCTCCCAAGCGTATAATTTTCGTGTCTTTTCAGTATTAAGTGAACAGGAAATTATAGAGTTAGAACAGGATATGCACCGGGAAATTCCTATTGCATATCGTTCATTTCTAATGCGAAATGCGAACGGACTAAATCTTTTTAATACTACTCTATGCTTTTATGGACTGAGAAAATCATATTGCAGGAGTTTAGAAGCTATTCCTGAACCGTTCTCTTTATCCGAGCTTAATAGGTTTGAGAGGCCTAAAAATGCAGAGGAATCCTATTTTTTCATAGGAGGATATGATTATGATTTATCCAAACTCTATATAAATACAGATGATGGAACAGTTCATTTTTGTAAACGTCGGGATGCGACCTCTTTATTAGGTTGGAGTTCTTTTGAAGAAATGATTTTATCTGAGACAAGACGGCTTTCAACCCTTTATAATGATAGAGGGGAAGGACTTGTACCGCATGAGAAAACACTGCCAATATAAAGATAAGGTGGCTAACAAACAAATAAATTACCTCGGGAATCAAATATTTGCCCAACGTATCCGTTTTACTCATTAAATTTTATAGTTATGAATCTTTTGACCTTTGAAGAAATTATAAAATCAATTGAAGATAAGACTAAGGATGTAAATCCTGAGTTTTGTGAAGGGATAGTTCTAAGGCAAGTTAATATACCTTTTTCTCAAGTTGAACATATTGAATCAGAGTTGGGAATAGAAATAAAAAATCAAGTCTTTATCAATTGTATATTAAAGTACAATTTTGGTAATTTCGGGTGCTTAAGTTATCAATTTGGCTATAATGATGAAAATACTTTGAATTGGGTAATTCGTAGGAATAAAGACTATTGCGATTATGAAGTTTTAAAAGAAATGAAGTTGCTCATAATTGCTAATGGTGACCCATACACTATATTGATGGATTATGTTACCGGAGAGATCTTTGTTATAGCAAGTGATATACATTATGATAATAGAATCTTGATTGCTTCCAGTTTTGAACTTTTTGTACGAGGCATTTGCACAGCTCAATATGCTATGTGGAATAATGGGATGAAAGAGTTCCTTGAATTAGTGTATAAAGTATTTCCAAAAGAATCTTTTATATTTTGGGAGCATTTATAGAGACATGAGTAATCTATTAAAAACGGATAATATGTAGCTCAACCTCCACTGCAAAGGAGGTTTATCCATCAAACATTATTGACGATGATGAAAGAACAAAAAAATATTTTCGGGAATAAATCCAAGTTCGCAATAGAAGCTATCCTATGGCAAATAGATGAGGAGCCAATATTCATCAATTATTGTCTATGGATAAGGAATAATATGGTTGGCGACATCGGGCAATGTGCCTTATTGTCAGCAGAAATGGAGCCTATATTAAAAGTAGTCCAACTGAAAGGACATCGACAAATGCCATTCGAGAATTTAACAGCACCTGTATTAACGGATAAACTGATTGAAAATACTTGGGGCTATGCTTCTGATTACAGCCATAATGTACCTTTAAGCAATATCGACATACTTTCCTATCATGGAGAGTGCTTTCAGGGATATTTTGTATTCCTTATTGAGCAACAAGGTTACGAATGGCTGCTGACAAAAGACAATGTAGACAATAAATATTATGATATGAAGATACCTTCAGGTATAATATATTCAACATTTAAAAAATTTTCAAAGTGGATTGAGGATTCGACGATGTTAGTTTTGCGAACAAATAATGCGTCAATAACAAACGGATAAATCACCCTTAAAGGTTGATAGTTCGCTGAACATTATCGGTAAAGTACAGAAGAATGGAAATAAAAGATATAACAACAAGCATAGGCTTTATTGGTGGACGAGATGCCATAATAATTGAGCATATCAATATTATAAATCCTCAAACTATTGAAGTGAATGTAAATGTCTCCCATAATAGCCTATGCAATTTTGTAGATAACACTGTGAGTGATATTAATCTGAGATTTGTATTCAATGGAGTAATGAAATTCCAGTTGTACGATTACGAAATGTTTGAAAGCAATATAAAGGGTAAAGGGCAGACCGTGTCATCTATACGAGAGATTGTCAATCCTACCTTTTCTAAGAAGGGACTACATCATATATTGATAATTGCATACGATAATGTGATGGAATTTTTATGTACTGAATTTTATAATGAATTGATTACCGCTAATAAACAGCAAACCGACTGAAGCGGAACGCTGCCAGACATTACAGATAAGAATGAACACGAAAGAATTTATTATTAGACGATTGGAGCAAATGACAGAACTGTCGGAAAGCAGGAATGAGTTTTATAAGAGACTAATACATTCCTTCCAAAGCGATGCTGATCGGCATGTTTATGATAAGATATATTCTAATCTTTGCGGATTGTTAGCGCATGGAGATTTAAATAATAAAGAATATGACTTACTGAAAGAGGTTATACTTGAATTAGAAAAAAGGATATAAGAATTAAAAGTATGGAGATATATGATATAAATACAATTTACAGTCAGTATAAGGAATTTATCAATTCTAACTGTACAGATTTGAAAGATGAAGTAGAGGTGATAGTTAGACGGAGAGGGCTATCTTCTATAATGAATGATTCCAAGTGGCTAAATTTACAAACTGCTATTCTGTCTATTCCTAAATTTGAACCCATATATGGTGTTCAACTTTTGACTTATGAGATTGAACATTCTCCTGTATTTGAAGAACCGACGCTTCCGATTTATGGAGGTTGGGAACTTATATATGAAGATTGGGAATACGCCCCGCCACCATTCTTTAATATTGAATGGATGGCAATACAGCCTTTGGATAAAATTTACAAAGGAAGATTAGTAAATCCTGAAATCATAGATAAATCAAATATATTGGTAGAAATTCTTCATAAGTATCATATACCATTTGAGAAAGAAGATGAACATACGTTTGTAATCTACGGGTATAAATGATGAATAAACCGATAGCAAACAGCAAACCGACTGCATAAGTGGAACGCTGCCAGACATCAGCATCGAAGAATAAAAAGAAATAGAATGAAGATATTTAGTACAGCACCAGAGGGTAATGAAATGGCAGAATTAGAAAATGCTCGATACATTAATTTGGCATTAAAGCAGATTGATGAAAATATTGAATGGCTAAAAACGACGAATAAACCAACTCAAGCGGTTTTGACTCACATAGATGTATTAGTTATATTGGCCAAAAGATTTACAGTTAATGCTAACTTGCTAATAAAAAAAGAGAAAGTTCAGGAATGGAAGAATGTTTTCAACGACTGGTTTGAACGTTGCGGCAATAAAATTCCTGCCAAATTCAGGGATGGTATTAAAGCAAATGGAGATGAACTATTTAAAGAATTAGAACAATATGGACACTAATGATTTTGAAGTGATAATTCAACCATTCTTTTGGGTTGATCATGAATCGACAGCTTCAGTATGCCTGAATGTTGGAGAATACAAAGCAGAAATTTTCCAAGCAAGAGAAGACGAGGGCTTTGAGGGGAACGGCTATGACTGGGAGTCCTTAGCTCATGTCTTTGTGGAAGAACAAGTACCGGAGTTGTCCGAAAAGATAAGTTTTGACCCGGAAGGAAGCATGTTCTGTGCTTATTCAAAAGATAAAGATGCCTTAAAAGAATTTATATTAAAGTTCAAGGACGCCTGTGAGAATGAAACATTGATTATGGATTTATTCTCTCGTGCAGAACTGGATTAAGAAACGACGCTAACAGACACCTGTGCCTCCTAACGGCTATAAACTGCCCAACATTGGTGCTCTGGCTAAGGGATTAGAGGGTCGAAAGGCGCATACAAGGTATAAATGATTTGAAAAATACCAAGAAGGGAGATATAAGTTGATATATGTTTTGTCAGACATAAGAAATGTACTACCTTTGTAGCAACATGCTTACCCCGCTTCCCGTAAAAACAGCGCACTCAGGGTGAGCTTTTTATTTTTAGAAGAGACTGAATCTGAAATAACCGTTATCACCTGAGCTGCAATGGAACCGAGACTGGTGTTTCTGATACTGATCGGCATAGCAATAGGCTTGTCCTGTCTGGCCGGTTACTGGCGGAAGAAAGCCGGGGAAGCCGCTTTTGCCGCCGCTCTGCTCGCCGACAAAGCCGAGGAGCGTGACCGCCACTGCCGTCTGGCTGTGCTGGCCGGGCACAAGGACGCCTGCCGTATGTTCTGCTTCGCCCATCCCGACTTTTACGAGGACAGGCATCCGCTCAAGCCTTTCCGTTTCCGGGGCATCAGCGTGACGTTCTACGGCCATTATTATCCGTCGCGGTACAAAAGGCTGCTCAGCGAGGAACAGCGCGTGTTCTGCCGCTCCCTCTATGCCTTCAAGGATGGGGAGGACAACGGCATCGACTTCTTCAAGGCTTGCCTGGCCGCCCTGCCGGTGGACACCGCTTCCTGTCATGTCATGTTCATGCCGTGCAGCAACTGGATAAAGTACGGCCGGCGGTTCAAGCGGCTTGACTGGTACATCACGACCCACCGGAAGGAACTCACCTCGGGGCTGCAGGATGTCGATGTGCACAGTGAACGCGAAAGCCTGCACGAGTGCAAGGGCAGCGAGCGCATCCTTGAAAGGAACTACAGCATCACGGGCGACATCAGGGGAAAAAGAATCATCATCGTGGACGACGTGTTCACGAGCGGCCAGAGCCTTACCGACTACAAGGAAGAGATAGAACGGTGCGGCGGCGAGGTGGTGGCCGCCATCTTCTACGGAAAGACCGTCACAGTTCCGCCGCTGCTTCTGGTAAAAGCCCATGTGTGGGGCGGGCATATCGTCCGCGCCATCACGCACGAGGCATAAGCCCTACTGCATTTCCGCCAACGCCGCCACGCATTTCTCCTTCGTGGCCTTGATGTAATCGAAAATCTCCGCCGGATCCACGGTTTTTCCGTTGCGCCTGCAGGTGATGTGCAGGTGCTCTCCGGTGCTGCGTCCCGTGGAGCCGGTGATGCCGACCGCATCCCTCGGACGGACGGCCGTTCCCTTGCCGACCAGAATCCGTGAGAGGTGGCAGTAGCTGACGGTGAACCCGCCGTGCCGCAGCACCACATATTTTCCCGAAGCCCTGTCCTGTCCGACCTTGAGCACCGTGCCTTCCATCATGGCCAAGGCTTCGTCGCCCCGCGCGTGCAGGTCTATGCCGTTGTGGAACCTCCTCTTTCCGGTAATCGGGTCCGTCCTGTACCCGTATGGCGAGTTGACCTTCATCCTGCGGAGCGGGTAGCACACGCTCAGGTAGCGCCGCACCCATTTCTCCCTTGCCGCATCGGGTGAAGCCGGTGCGCTTTCTTCCGTGGTTTCTCCATTTTTCCAGGCAGGCATTCCGGGGCGTTCTTCCATGCCAAGGTTGGTTATCTGCACGGCTTCCGGCACGGCGGCCGGGATGCCGGATGCGACAGTCATAAACTGTGCGAAAAGCGGTGCCGAGACAAGGACGGCACTTGTGGCAATCATTATCATTTTTTTCATGCGGCAAAGATAGCAAGCCCCGCCAACCCCGGAGAAAAATCGGACATCGTTTCTTGTTATAATATGATTATTTAACTGTTCAGAATATGATTTTTGCGGTAAAATCATATTCTAATCATAAAAAATACTATATTCTAAATCTTTATATTACTACATACTTGCCTGACACGATAAAATCAACCTATCTTTGCAGAGTATGATTTATAGTTTGATTTTAGAATATGAAACAAGTACGATTTGATTTGACCGAACTTCCGTTCGGAACGCTTGCCCGGTTCGGGCTCACGCAGGAAATGATAGAGGATCTTCCCATGTTCGTCCTGGAAGACATCTGTCAGGGCAGGCATTCGCCTGTGCTTCCTGTCCGTGTGACCGGCGAGAACGGCGAGACCTTTGAAAGCCGCACACGCATCGCCTTCATCCGCAGGGACGACGGCCAGGCGGACGTGGTGTTCTATCCGGTACTGAAAACCTCCCCGCTGGAGAAATACGGCGAGGCGCAGCAGAAACAGCTGCTTGAGGGCAAGGCCGTCATCGTGGACGTGGAGACCCCTGACGGACGCCACAGCAAGGCATTCGTGCAGATAGATCCGGAGACGAACCAGGTGCTTTCTGTGCCCACACCCATCATCGGGCGCAACCTTCAGGTGGCCGCAGAGGAGCTTCGTCTCGGCACGGCGGAGGTCAACAGCCTGCAGCACGGGGAGCCGCTGACCATCGTCGTGGATGACGAGCCTGTCACCGTGGGCATCGACCTCAATGCCCGGACAGGCATCCGCTTCTGCCACGGCGACGGGGAGAGATGGCGCGAGCAGTCCAGGCGCGAATGGGACAAATACACTTTCGGCTGCTACGGCTGCTGGGTCATGGACGATGACGGCAACCTCAATTATGTCTCCGAGGACGACTATACCGAGGAGCTGTGGAACGAGCAGAAGAAAAGCGCCGAGCGCAACCGTGCCGCTGCGCTTCATAAATAACCCTCAGAACCGGAACGGCAATGGAACGGAATACCTATTATCCGGAGGAAATCCTCATAGAGAAAATGGAGAGCGGCGAGTACGGCTGGCTCGATTATGTCAACCATCACTCTGCGGAATGGCAGGAGGAATACCTCTGCTATTGCAGGGAGAACGGCCTTCTGGTCGGAGACGCGTCCGCAGAGTCGTTCGTCCATTTCAAGGACCGGGAGCTGGAGGCGGCCCTCGAATCCGGAGACGCATAAACCAATCACAGACAATCCAAACTTTCAGACAATGGCGATACGAAAGAACACCAACCCACGGGCGATGGACCTGCAGCCGGAGATGCGCGACATCCTGATGCGCAACGGCATGCAGGCCCATATCGTGCCTGACGGCGCAGGCTACAGCCTGGTCGTGCAGGGGCATGACTCGCCCCTGCTTGCCTATCCCATCACGGAGCGGCAGATGCTGGCGCTGACCGACTGGGGAACGAACACGGCCAACAAGAAGGCCTACAACGTGTTTACCAGCATTGTCGGCAAGGACTTCTTCCTGCCCAAAGATTTCGTCCACGCGCGGAACGCCAACGGCCGTGTCGCTATGGGGCTTCACGGATACCGCATCGGCATCGGCGAATACGGGCGCACCGGCCGGATGGGTCTGCCGCCCCCGTTTCTCGGGTGGACACCCCGCCAGCAGTGGGGCTTCCACCTGCGCAGGGTCGGCGGCCAGCTGTTCTATCCCGGTCCCGTCGTCGCCGAACGCTGGGACGGACGGATGAAGCCGGGCGAACTCCAGTCCGGCGGCTACGGATTCTATTATAAAGGCGGTCAAAGGGAGATTGCGGCGCAACCTGCGGATGTCCTGCAGAACCTGCAGAGCGTCATCACCCCGCTTGTCACCCGTGAGCGGAGCAGCGAGCCGGCCAAGCCCTACAAGGAACTGGTCAGCTCCCCCGTGTACTTCTCCAACGAGAAGTGGCAGGAATGCCTGTCCTCGCACGGCCTTATCGTGGACGCGGAGCAGCGGACGCTGACCGTGCAGTCGGAGTCCGTGGCGGCCGATTTCGTCTATGACCTGACGGCGGAAGAGACGGCGGCGCTGACCTCCAACTCCATCAAGGAACACCCGGTAGAGGAACGCATCGGGCTTATCAACAACATCATCGCGGCGGACTACCGGGACAAGGTGACAATGGAAGCCCTGGACAGCGACCGGCGCATCGGCATCGGCCTGCACCCGGAGGTGGAGGAAGACCTTGCCCGGCAGCAGCAACAGGAGCAGCAGCTCTTTGAGGGTCAGCAGCAAGGCAACCCTATAGGACAGATGGCCGAAGGCGCCGTCATCGACGGCAGGGACCTCTATTATCTCAGCGAGAACCGGGGCTGGTACCGGGAAGAACGGCACGGACGCGAGGTGGAAGTAAGCGAAATCGCCGTCCATCCGGCAGAGACCGAGGGCAAGTACAGGATGACCGCCGTCATCGACGGGCAGACCGTCAGCCACGAGATCAGCCAGAAGGACTATGACAAGTTCCTCGCCGTCGATGACTTTCACCGCATGAAGCTCTTCTCGAAGATATTCAGCGAGGTGGACATGAAGATGCGTCCCGAAGCCCGGAAGAGTCTCGGCGTGAAGATATTCGCCGCCCTGACAGCCGGAGCCGTCGTCACGGCCGGCGTCGTGCACGGGATGAACCACTGCCACCATGCGCCGGAGTTCTACGGCGAACGGTTCGGCGGTCCTCCCAGACCTTATTTCAAGCCCGGAGTGGACACGCCGCGTGATGTGGCGATACGCAACTTCGAGGCCGAGATGAACCGGGAGATAAGCGACATGCGTATGGGGAGGTAGGCCTATGAACGAAAACGAACTGACATACGATGACTTTCTGCAACGCCTGACCATACAGGACGTGCTCATCGACGCGGGCTACCGGCTGAACAGGCGGGACGGCCTGCGTTATCTGTCATACGTCCGGACAGACAGCGACGGCCGGCGTGTGCGCGGCGACAAATTCCTCGTCACACCCAAAGGCCAGTGCTGCTTCCAGCCGCCCCTCCTGAGACTGTACAACATCATCTCCTTCATCAAGGAACATCCGCAGTTCTTTGCGGAATACCGGGCGGGCATGTCCGGCGACCGGCTGGTGAACCTCGTGTGCAACCGGCTGCTGAACCATCCCATCCCAGACAGGGAGACACGCATCATACAGCCCAGGCGGGACACCAGGCCCTTCAACATAGAGGACTATGACATCCACAGGTTCGACCCGCAGGACAGGGATACGCAGAAGAAATTCTACTTTTTCTTCAAGCACCGGGGCATCGACCTGTACACCCAATATGCCTTTCACCGGGATTTCTGTCTGGCGACCCGGCACCGGCCGGACGGCCTGAGCTACGCCAACCTTGCCTTTCCGCTCCGCCTGCCCAGGGACACGGACAAGATTGTCGGATTCGAGGAACGCGGCCGTGCCCGGATGGACGGGAGCGGCAGCTACAAGGGCAAGGCCGAGGGAAGCAATTCGAGTGCGGGTCTGTGGATTGGCAGTCCTGCCGGGACAGCCCTGAGAGATGCCACCCATGTATTCTGGTTCGAAAGCGGCTATGACGCCATGTCCTACTACCAGCTGCACCAGAAGGACAACAGGGACTTGCGGAAGGCCGTGTTCCTCTCCACCGGCGGGACACCGACCGTGGAGCAGATGCGAGGCGTAATCGCCTGTACCCGTTCCGCCCGGCAGCATATCTGTTTCGACACCGATACGGCGGGCCGGGAGTTCACCGACAATCTCAAAAAAGAGATCCACCGGACGGTCAAGTCCGGCATAGAGCCCACGCCGGAGCGGAAGGCCTACCTCGGTTCCATACCCGCCGGAGGCGGCATTGACAGCGGCGATACCGACCTGCTGCCTGACGCCTTGAGGTCCAGTTATGGCAAATACGAGGCCGCATGGGAGGAAGTCATGTCCATGCGGTCGAGCGGGCTGTGCCATCCCGATGACATACGGGAACAGGAAAAACTGATGAACGGCCATTACAGGGATTTCCGGAATGGGCTGCGGGATTTTCTCGGTCTGGACGAAAAGGATGATACCCGGTTCGTGCGGGAAGAGCCGAAAGCCCCCTGCAAGGACTGGAATGACGAGCTGCTGGCAGTCATAAGAAAGGAAGCGGTCGCCCGCGAGAACCGACCCAGAGAAGAAGAAACCGAACAGGAACGAAGAACAGGCTACCACCGATGAGAACGGCATCAGACATATCGCAACCGGAAAGTCTCGTGCTGAGACCGCACAGGATGCAGTTCGTCCTCGACGAGCTGCCGGTCCTTGCCGTGTGCTGTGCCGGAGGCATCTACGGAGGCTTGGAGGACATGCCCTTTCCCATTGCGGGCGTAGCCGTCTTCCTCTGCCTGTCGCTTGTCCTGCTGTACCGCTTCCTCTACTTGTGCAGGATACGCTACCGCATCGGCAGCGAGCAGCTTGTCTGCGAACGAGGCCTGCTTGTCCGCAAGGTGGACTACATGGAGCTCTACCGTGTCGTGGACTTCCAGGAGCACCAGAGCCTGATGCAGCAGCTCTGCGGACTGAAGACGGTGCGCATCTTCTCGACGGACCGCAACACGCCCCGGCTCGACCTTACAGGCATGAGGCGGAAAGACGACATCGTGCCGCTCATCCGGAGCCGGGTGGAATACAACAAACGAAAAAAGGGAATATATGAAATCACGAACCATTAGCATCAGCCTTGCCGCCGTGCTCACATTCCTGCTGCCGCAGCTTGCGCAGGCGCAGATAGCGGCCTCCAACCCGCTGGAATGGGTGGCCCTTGCCGAAGGGAACGAGCTTATAAACGGCCAGATTGACAAACAGATAAAGGGACAGACCCAGACGGCTGCGCTGCAGAACAGCATCGCCGCCGAGTTCAACCGGATACACCAGTGGGAGAAGGAATACAACAGCTACCTCAAGACGGCCAGCGGCTACGCCTCTTCGCTGAAAGCCTGCACGCACCTGTACAACGACGGCGTGAGGATATTCCTCACCCTCGGCAAGCTGGGCAAGGCCGTCAAGGACAACCCGCAGGGTATCATCGCCGGCATGAGCATGAACAACCTCTATATCGAGACGGCGACGGAGCTGGTCTCCGTATTCTCGCTGCTGAACGACGCCGTGGCGAAAGGCGGCACGGAAAACATGCTGACAGGAGCCGAGCGCAGCAAGACCCTGTGGGCGCTGAATGACAAGCTGTCGGCCTTCAGCCGGAAACTGCACCTGCTCTACCTGAGCATACGGTACTATACGCTGAACGATGTGTGGAACAACGTGACGGCCGGGATGCTGGACCGCGACAACGGGGAGATGGCACGGATGGCCATGAACCGCTGGCGGCGTGCGGCCGCACTCGTGCATTGAGGAAAGGAGGAACGATGGACAGGCTGACGATTCTAATGACATGTATCCTGCTGCTGTGCGCCGGCACCCTGAAAGTCCGGGCGCAGAACGACCCCGTGCTGGCAGGGATGATCCTGCTCTATACCGACAAGGCGCAGAAAGAGCTGAAAAGCCAGGAGAAGGTGATGCTGCTGCAGACCACCGGCCACATCTGGACAAAGGAAGAGATAGAAGGCACCACCGACCTTCAGCGGGAGTTCAACGACTATCTGGACTCGTTCCGCTCGATTGTCTGCTATGCCGCCCAGACCTACGGCTTCTACCATGAGATAAGCCGGCTGACGGACAACCTGGGCGACTTCTCGCAGCAGCTTGCAAGGCATCCGGCCAACGCCCTTGCCGTCGCCCTCTCGACGCGCAGGAACAAGATATACCGGGAGCTGATACTCGGCAGCGTGGAAATCGTGAACGACATCCGTACCGCCTGCCTGTCGGACAACAAGATGACGGAGAAAGAGCGGATGGAAGTCGTGTTCGGCATCCGTCCGAAACTCCAGCTGATGAACAGGAAACTGCAACGCCTGACCATAGCGGTGAAATACACCACGATGGGCGACATCTGGATAGAGATTGACGGCGGGTCGGTCCCCGTGGCGGACAAGCGCGACATCGTGGAAGCCGCCCAACGCAGATGGAGGCAGAACGGAAGGAAAGTAAGACCTTAAATATATAGAACAGATATGGGATTCTGGGACGCATTATTGAAAGCAGGCGGCAAGGCCGCCAAGAACATGGGCCAGGCCGCCGCAGCCACCGGAAGGAGTGCGGGCCAGGCCGTGCTGCATCCCTCGCAGACCCTGCGCGGAGCGGGTCAGGCGATGAAGACCGCCGCCATAGGCAGTGCGGCCGGTTATGTGGCATGGGAGAAGCTGACCACGGACAAGAGCGTGGCGAGGATCGTGGGCGATACCGTCATCGGCGAGTCGGCCACGGATGCCCTTGCCGGCACGACGGAGGACATCCGTGAACTGAAAGGCAAGGCCGGAGAAGCGGCCGACGCCGTGAGCGGCGCAGCGGCAAGCATCGGCTCCAGCCTGAACGGAGTGTCGAACTTCATAGGCCAGGCCACCGGAGGCGGACTCGGGGACCTGATCGGCGGATTCTTCAGCAACCTCGGACGCGGCAACGTGTCCGGACTGAGCATAGCGGGGCTTGTCGCCGCCGCCTTCCTGGTCTTCGGGCGTACCGGCTGGCTCGGCAAGATAGCCGGGCTGTTCCTGGGCATGATGCTCATCGGCAACAACGCCGGGCTTGTCCGCACGGAAGTGCCGGAGACCGGACAGAGAAATTCCGCGCAGGACCTTTCCCCGGAGGGACAGGCCCAGGGCGGAGGCATGAGAAGATAGGACATCAAACACAAAAGAAAATGAAATATACAGAAGAAATGATACTGCACTCCGAGAGCGGCTACTGTATGCCTTTCGCGGAACCTGACGGCAGGGACGTGAGCCTGTCGCTCGGCTACGGCGAGCAGACCCACCCGGAGAGCGGCGAGAAGTTTTTCCACCACGGCATCGACTTCGGCGTGCGGCGTTACCTGCTGTCCGCCGTAGCCAGCGGTGTCGTGTCGGGCGTGTGCAACGACCCCACGCACGGCATCTGCCA
>ULPZ01063370.1_pt1 | contig 12667 bp, 8 predicted proteins | sample 1953991 | NCBI WGS metagenome assembly ULPZ01 (sample SAMEA4835642, study PRJEB28245) | human gut metagenome | biome: gut microbiome; material: fecal sample | place: Denmark | collected 2008
TTTTATTTTTATTTATCGGTAAAAATTTACCGAAGTATTGTCGGGTAGCAAAGATATGATATATAAGCTGATTACTAAGGAGGATTATGACAGAATCAAACAGCTGGAAAAGGATTTTCCCCAAATTGAAGCTGAACACAAAGAGGCTGTTGAAAAAGGGTTTAAGGAATGGCTTTCTGTCAGAACCAAGGCTTATGCGGCAGCTTACACGGCACTGATGGGAAAGGACCCGCAAATTGGTTTGTCTGTAAAAGAATTGAAGAATTACGTGATACTTTCAGAGGTGCCTCAAGGAACAACAACCTATTATAAAATAAAGCATCTGCTGAATGAGAAAATATATGAAATAACGGTTGATAGTAAAGGTGTCATAACAGCTTATAATTTAATAGTTTATTAGTTGGAACCAGCAGATTCTTACATGGGGGAGTGTAATATGGGTTAGCTGTAAGAACCAAAGGTAGTAAGGTGCCCGTCATTGATAAAGTATGCATCAATGGCGGGCACCTTTTTCCTACATTATTCATGCAAATGGCATTTTGTTTTTAAACAGCTTTTCTGCTTCCAGGCATATTTTTTACAATAAACAGCTGTTGTGTCATAATTCTCCTTATCTTTAGCGAGTCAAATATTTATTGTCTCAATAAGTAAGTTGACATATTTTGCTTTAAATCAATAAACTGGAAATTCAAAAACTCAAGAACCATGAGCAAACAGGATTATATCCAGGCCAACAAAGAGTGGCTGGAAGCTAAGTCGAAGGAAGAAGGTGTAAAGGTTCTTCCGAAAGGTATATTCTACAAGGTAATCAGTGAAGGGAAGAAGGATGGCAAGCATCCGACACCCAAAAGCATTGTCACTGCCCACTATACGGGATGGACCATTAACGGCAAGAAGTTTGACAGCAGTCGCGGGGGAGTACCCATGGCTGTCCGACTGAATGAGCTGATTGATGGCTGGATTATTGCCATGCAGCAGATGTGTGTGGGCGATAAATGGGAATTGTATATCCCTGCCGAAATGGGGTATGGCAGGTTCTCACAGCCGGGCATACCCGGTGGGTCTACACTGATTTTCGAGGTGGAGCTGCTTGGCATAGCCTGACAGAGGGCTTTGTGTAATTTTTATTTGCCGGTAATTGTAACATTGGGCAGATAAATAACGTCTAATAATAGGAAGCTGAGGTTGCCAGCTGTTTCTGGTAAGATGGAAGGAACGGTTGGTAACCTTTGTTGTTGATTTAGGCTGGGGTGCGGTTTTCTCTCTTTGGTATTTTTAACTACGAAATAATCGTAACAAGATAAAAATACTCTATTTTTGTTGTGCTGAGTGTGACAAAAGAGGGGTAGGGAACGACTGTTATAAATGAACAAACAAACATAGGCGGAAGCCGGCGCGACTGTGGGCAGGCTTTAGCCAAAACAATACACAAAAAGTCAATAAACGGGTGGTGCTTTTGCAAACGGGCTTTGGGACTGTTTACCGGTTCCTGCATCGTGGTAGGTTGCAGTTGGACCATCGAAAAAAACAGGAGAATGTGATGAAAACAAAAACAATGCTGCTGCTATGTATGCTGCTGATGGCAGGACTGGGAATGGCACAAAACAAGAGTGCTGCGAGCTTTTCCATAAAAGGGGTGCTGCTCGATTCGTTGACCCAAGAGGGTGAACCTTATGCTACCATTAAAATTGTGAAAAAGGAAGCGCCGCAGAAGGCGGTGAAGATGCTGGTGACCGACATGCAGGGACGCTTTCAGGAGAAGCTGACGGGCACGGGGCGTTTTGTGATGACGATAACCTCCGTGGGCAGGCAGCCTGTTGTGAAGGACTTTGCGGTGAAAGCCGGTGAGAAGCTGGTGGACTTCGGCACCCTGTACATAGTGGATGCTACCAATGAACTGGGACAGGTGGAAGTAGTGGCGCAGAAGCCGCTGGTGAAGGCCGACATAGACAAGATAGAGTATAGCGTGCAGGATGACCCTGATTCGGAGACAAACTCCGTGCTGGAGATGCTACGCAAGGTGCCGCTGGTGACGGTAGACGGTGAGGACAACATCAAGGTGAACGGCAGCACGAGCTTCAAGGTGTATGTAAACGGTAAGCCCAACAACATGATGAGCAACAACCCTACCGAGGTGTTGAAGAGCATGCCTGCCAACACCATCAAGCACATTGAGGTTATCACCAATCCGGGACCGAAATATGATGCCGAGGGCGTGGGTGGTATTCTGAACATCGTGACCGAGGGCGGCGGCTTTGAAGGCTACACGGTGACGGTGAGCGGCAATGCCAGCAACCGTGGCGGGGGTGGTGGTTTCTTCGGCACCGTGCAGAAGGGAAAGCTGACCATGAGTGCGCGCTACAACTACAACCGCAATAACAGTCCGCGCAGCTACTCGGGAGGTAGCCAGCGTACGACAATGGCCTCGACCGATGCAGCCAACCTGGACTACAGTGGCAGCAGCAAGAGTGACGGCTCTTTCCAGTCGGGTAGTCTGGAGGCCAGCTATGAGATTGATACCTTGCGGTTGCTGACGGCCTCTTTCGGCTTGTGGGGTGGCGGCAATAACAGCAATGGAGGCAGCAACTATGTAGGTACCGCACCCGACGGGGGATATCTGCTCTACCAGTATGGCACAGGCAGCCGCAGCAAATCGTCGTGGTACTCTGTGGACGGAAGCATAGACTACCAGAAGCTGTCGCGTACGGTAAAGGGGCGCATGCTGACGTTCTCCTACAAAATCAATACACGTCCGCAGACGTCGGACGCTTATTCCGAATATGACCTGGCTTACGGGCATGATGACTGGACAGACTACCTGCGTCGCTTGCAAGACCAGCACAACGACGGAAGCCAGAACACTACGGAACATACCTGGCAGGCCGACTATACGACTCCTATCGGTGAGATGCACACCGTGGAGGCGGGTGCCAAGTACATCTTGCGCAATAATGCTTCGGACAACGACCGCTATGTGAAGGCGTCGGCCGATGGGGAAGACTATGACTTTGACGAGCAACACAGTTCGCACTACCGCCACCAGAACGACATTCTGGCCGCTTACCTGGGTTACGGATTGAAGTGGAAGAAACTGTCGGGACGGTTGGGACTGCGTTATGAGCATACCATCGAAGATGTGGAGTACAGGCTGGGACCGGGCGACGATTTCCGTAAAAACTATGATGACCTGGTGCCCTCGGCATCGGTGGGCTGGAAGCTGACCGAGTTGTCGAACCTGCGCATGGGGTATAACTTGCGCATTTACCGTCCGGGCATCTGGTATCTGAACCCTTATCTGGACGACAGTAATCCGTCGAGCATCAGCCAGGGTAACTCGGAGCTGGACACGCAGAAGAGTCATGCGCTGGATTTGAGCTACAGCAACTTTACGACGAAATTCAACATCAATGTAGCCTTGCGCTACTCGTTTACCAACAACAGCATTGAACAGGTGACTACGATGGTGAATGATATGGATATTGCCGGGCTGGCGCATCCTACGGGCAAGGATGTGCTCTATTCTACCTACGAGAATATAGGCAAGAGCAAGTATCTTAGCCTGAGCGGTTACGTGAATTGGAATGCCACCAAGGATACGCGTATCTATGCCAACCTCTACGGGCAGTACCTGGACCTGAAGGGTGCCAATGGATTGCAGAATCATGGCTGGTCGGGGTTTGCCTTCTGGGGAGCGCAGCAGACGTTGCCCAAGGACTGGCGCATCAGCTTGAACATCGTAGGACAGACGCCTTGGATAACCTTGCAGGGGAAGGGCAGCAGTTTCTTCGACTACAGCCTGAGCGTGAACAAATCGTTCCTCGACAAGCGGCTTTCCATTTCAGCCTTTGCCAGCAATTTCTTCAAGAAATACCAAAGTATGGACTCCAGCATTGCGGGTGCAGGCTTTACGCAGGAAAGCTGGTACCGCTATACGCGTCAGCGCTTCGGTGTCAGCGTCAGCTTCCGCATCGGTGAGCTGAAGGCCAGTGTGAAGAAGGCGGCGCGCACCATTACCAACGACGATGTGAAGACGGGTGACGGTGGCGGTGGCGCAGGCAGGGCTGAATGAGGTGGCTGAAGACATAGAATGTTATAGCATAAAAGCGGCAATGTCTTATCTCAAAACATTGCCGCTTTTGCATGAAAACATTGCTGGATTTTGGCAACGACTATGCCGGTTTCCACAACCGGTATAGAAACTAGTTGTATGCAGGATTTACTTCTGTATGCTGATTTCGGCCATGACGGGATTGTGGTCGGAGTAGTAGCCGTTTTCAGGAGTGTCCTGTATGTTGCGGTAGCGGGTTACTTGGGTATTACCGTTTACGTAGATATAATCCAGCAGGGGACGCTCTTCCACGGGGATGCGGCCGAAGTTGTGGAAACTCCATGTGGGGCCGTAGGCAATGGCAGCGGCTTTGGAGGCATTCTGCATGTCGGCAGCTTCCAGAATCTGGGAAGGTTCGTCGGTAGGCAGGCAGTTGAAGTCACCCGTCAGGATAGTGGGAAGGCCCGGGGCCAGTTCTTTCATTTTTTGCAGTATCAGGCGGATGCCTTCGCGGCGTGCGGTGACACCGATGTGGTCAAGGTGGGTATTGAAGTAAGCCAGCTGACGGTCGGTGAGTTTATCACGCAGGATGACCCAGGTAGCTACACGGTTGTAGGCGGCATCCCAGCCTTTGATGCCAAATGAGTCAGGCTGTTCGCTCAGTGAAAAGGCGCCTTGCTTCAGCAACTCGAAGCGGTCGGTGCGGAAGAATACGGGGCTATATTCACCGGTGTCCTTGCCGTCGTCACGACCTACGCCGATGGCGGTGTATTGTGGCAGGCCCTGCTTGAGGTCGGCCAGCTGGTTGGGCAACACTTCCTGCATGCCCAGCAGGTCGGGGGCGTAGTAGCTGAGCATGTGGCAGACGTTGGCCTTGCGGTAGGGCCAGCTGTTGGCGCTGTCTACGGCTACATCCAGGCGGATATTGAAGGACATGACGTTCAGCGGTTGAGGCTGGCTGGTGCCGGACTGCTTGCAGCTGCCCAGCAGGGTGGCTGTGCCGAGAAGACAGCATAGCAGCCACAGGGAAATAGCAGAATGTTTCATAATGATTATCGGGTTTGTTTGTTGTTAGTCTGTAGAGAGGAGGAGAATTGTTTCAGATGGTTGTATTGGTCTTGAAGCAATTCTCCTCTTGGTGAATATACGGGTAACTCCGTTATTTCAGGGTGAAGCGTGCCGACTTCAGTTGCTGGCTGTTACCGCCAATCATTACATCGAAGTCGCCGGGTTCGGCCACGTGTTGCAGCTCATAGTTGTAGTAGCGCAGCAGGTCAGGGGTAATCTGGAAGGTAATCTGCCGGCTTTCGCCTGCTTTGAGGAATACCTTTTGGAAACCTCTCAGTTCGCGTACCGGGCGTGTGCTACTGCCTACGAGGTCGTGGATGTAGAGCTGCACAACTTCGGCGCCGTCGCGCTGGCCGTTGTTGGTCAGGGTGACGGTGGCAGTAATGCTGCCGTCGGCAGTCAGCGTTTGGCTGCTGAGGCTGACATCGCTGTATTGGAACGTGGTGTAGGACAAACCGTAGCCAAAGGGGTAGAGGGGTTCGTTGTCTACATCAAGGTAGTTGCTGCGGAATTTCTCAAACCAGTGACCTTCGGCCAAGGGACGTCCGGTGTTCTTGTGTGCATAGTAGATAGGAATCTGTCCGACATTCTTGGGGAACGACATGGTAAGTTTGCCGCTGGGGTTGACATCGCCAAAGAGTACGTCACCAATGGCGTATGCAGCCTCGCTACCGCCAAACCATACGTTGAGGATGGCCGGTACATGCTCTTGTTCCCAGCAGAGGGTGAGGGGACGTCCGGTGAAGAGGGTCAGCACAACGGGTTTACCTGTGGCAAGCAAGGCTTCGAGCAGGGCGCGCTGTGTGTCGGGGATACCCAGTTCGGAGCGGCTGGAGCTTTCACCACTCATTTCGGATGATTCGCCTAGGGCGGCAATGATGACGTCGGCACGGGCGGCAGTGGCCAGGGCTTCGTCGAGAAGCTGCTGGTCGGTGCGTTGGTCACGATTCAGGGAGCGGCCAAACATGGTGGCACGTTCTTCGTAAGAGGCGTCGGACATGAGGTTACTACCTTTGGCCCACAGTACTTCGGCTTTTCCGGCCAGCATTTCTTTCAGTCCTTCATAGAGTGAGGGATAAGCGTCGAGACGGGCGGCTACGCTCCAGGTACCGGGCATGTTGCTGCGTGTATTGCCCAAGGGGCCTATGACGGCTACCGTGCCTTGTTTTTTCAGTGGGAGTATGGGTTCGGCTTTGCCTTGCATGGGCTGGTTTTTGAGCAGTACGAAGCTGGATGCAGCAATGCGGCGGGCAGTGGCACGGTGCTCTTTGTTGAAGATGTCGCGTGCAGGACGCTTGGTGTCGCAGTATTTATAGGGGTCGTCGAAGAGCCCGAGCTTGTATTTGGCTTCAAGCATGCGGCGGCAGGCTTGGTCAATGGCTTCCATGGATACCTTGCCTTCGTCGAGCGACTTCTTCAGCGTGCTGGCAAAGCCGTCGCTTACCATGTCCATGTCTATACCGGCGTTGAGGGCACGGGCACTGACGGTTTGCAGGTCGCCGATACCATGTTGCACCATTTCGGCTATACCGGTATAGTCGGTTACTACAAAGCCCTGGAAACCCCATTGTTCGCGCAGCAGGTCGGTCATCAGCCAGCGGTTGGCAGTGGCGGGCACGCCGTCAACTTCGTTGAACGAGGCCATGACGCTGCCCACGCCGGCATCGACGGCAGCTTGGTAGGGATAGAGGTATTCGTTGAACATGCGCTGGCGGCTCATGTCTACGGTGTTATAGTCGCGGCCGGCTTCGGCAGCGCCGTAGAGTGCATAGTGCTTGACGCAGGCCATTATCTGGTCGTTACGGGTGAGTTGTTGGTCGGGATTGCTGCCCTGATAGCCTCTGACCATGGCTTGGGCGATGGCTCCGCCCAGGAAGGGGTCTTCGCCGTTTCCTTCGCTCACACGGCCCCAGCGCGGGTCGCGGCTGATGTCGACCATGGGCGAGAAGGTCCACGCAATGCCGTCGGCACTGGCTTCGGTAGCGGCTATGCGGGCCGATTGCTCAATGGCTTCCAGGTCCCACGTGCATGAAAGGCCCAAGGGGATGGGGAATACGGTTTCGTAACCATGAATGACATCGAGACCAAAGATGAGAGGGATGCCCAGGCGTGATTTTTCGACAGCCAGCTGTTGCAGTTCGCGTATGCGGTCTACGCCCTTCAGGCCAAAGAGGCCACCTACACGACTTTGTACTATCTGGTTGGCTACGCCACTGCTCTTGGCCTGCCCGGTGACAATCTCGCCGGTGACAGGCAGGTTGAGCTGACCGATTTTCTCTTCTACGGTCATCTTCTTCATCAGGTCGTCAATGAAGCGGTCCATGTCGCGGGGTGTGCCTTGTGCCTGAATACCGGAGGTACTCAGCATGGCAGCTGCCAGCAGGCAGGTTGTGTTTTTGAATAGTTTTTTCATAATAGATTGTTTTATAGTGTTTTAATAAGTGTGAATGGCTCGATAAAAAGGAATGGCCACAGAATCTTACCCAACGAAAGAATCTGTGGCCATTCGTGAACAATATCAATGAATGCTTATTGCTACTTGTGCGGATGATAGGACTCGAACCTACACGCCTCACGGCACCAGATCCTAAGTCTGGCGCGGCTGCCAATTACGCCACATCCGCAGGCTCTTCTTTTCAGAAGAAGTGCGGCAAAGGTAAAAAGTTTTTTTGTTATAGGCAAATTCTTTGGCAGATAAAGTGCATCAGGAGTTGGCATTAAGCAGTTTTCGGGCTTCTTCAATGATGGTATCTATGCCTTGGTCCTGCTCTTCCTTTATCATATCGACCTTGACATCGGGGTCTATACCAAACTCGATGTGTTCTTTGTTGGCATCGAGGTGGGGGCTGGCCGAGAAGCGGACGGCCCATCCGTTGGGCAGTTCGGAAGAGAAAGGCAGACCTGAGCCGCCGCCGGTCTTGTCGCCCATGAGGGTGACATTGGGCAGGCAGTGCATGGCATTGACAAAATCGTTGGTGGCACTGTAGGAGTGACGGTTGGTCAGTACTACTACTTTCTTCTGCCAGCGTATGCTGTTGGAGGGCTCCAGGTAGATAGGTTCAGGCTCGGAGAAATCGCTGTGTCCGGTGCCGGTCTTGTGCATGATGTAGCCGGTGAGCACTTTCTCGTTGGTAAAGCGGGCGGCTATGCGGCTGGAGTTGGTGAGGGCGCCGCCGCCGTTGTTGCGCACGTCGAAGATGAGGCCGTTGCAAATGGAAAGGTAAGACAACATTTCGTCAAGGTTGCCTTCGCCCACACCGTCGGAGAAGGATTCGTAGTAGATGTAGCCTATGTTGTCTTCCAAGATGGTATATTTGAGTCCTGCGCCGATGCGGTAGTCACGACCCAGGTATTTCTCTACCACTTCTTCGCTGAAGTTGCGCGGATAGTCCAGGTACCAGTCCCAGTAGCGGGCTGTGTTGGAGGCTGAATAGAGGTTGACGTGGCCATCCTTCAGTTCGGCCAGCATATTGCCTAATACTTCAAACAGACCGTCGTTGCTCATGTCGGCGGTGATGAGGGGTTGGTATTTGTCGTGTACGGCGTCCCAGTCTATCTGTTTGTAGTCGAGGAAGCAGTATTGTTCGTCGATAATCTTCCACAGGGCCTCAAAATTGCCTTGAGGCGTGTTGCTGAATTCCTCTTCGCGGATGCAGCCGACCAGTGCGGGCAGGGCGAGGAGCAGCAGGCAGAGGTATTTTATTGCTTTCATATCGTTCATTTCTTTTTGTTGCCCAACAGATAGAATTCTTTGACAAAGCCCACCATGAAGACATGGGAATAGGCGTGTGTTTTGATGTCGTTGACATGTGACTGTTGCAAGTCGCACAGGTAGGCCAGACGCATGCGGGCACGGCCCACGGGAAAGTCGGCCGTCAGCATCTGTCGCAGGGAGGGCTGATTGTGCAGAGAGGTGAATCGGACTACACCGTCGGCATTGCCCAACGTGAAGATTTCGTAGTAGGACTGGCCGTAGTTGGGCGAGAACATGACACCCATGACGGGCAGGTTGAGCTGATAGCGCAAAGTGATGGGGTACTGACGAATGCGCAGTTTCCAGATAGCCATGCCCGAGGCTGCGAGATTGATGTAGGCACGTGCCGATGCCGGATTGTTGCCGTTGCGCAGGTTGTAGACAAAACCACCGTTGAGGTCGGCCACGGCACCGGCCAGCAGGGTAAAGTTAGGTGTGAGCGGGAAGTTGTAGTGCAGACCGTAGTTCCAGTTGGCAAGGGCCGACATGGTGTTATTGTTGTCAACCTTGTTGTGCGTGTAGCCGAAGTTGGCCTGGAAGAAGGTTTGCCGTGAGATGCGTCCGTCCATCCAGCGGGTCATGCGCATGCTCTCGCGCGAGACGCGGAACTCTACTCCCTTATATTCTTGTGGCGACAGGTAGGTGTCGTAGATGTTGGTGAAGCCGGCACCGTAGAGGGTGGCGCGGGTGACGTATCGGGTAGGGTCGGCAGGGATGGAGTCGGTCGTCTGGGCGGTGAGGCAGCTACAGCCGATGAGTAGCCCCAGTATCGCTCCTGATATTCTATGGTTCATAGGCATTTGTATTATATTGAAGGCGAATCAGAATGCGCCATGGCACACAGATAACACTGATTTTACAGATGACCACAGAGGATATAATCCGACAGGAGTTAAAAATATCAGTGAAAATCAGTCCTAATCTGTGTCGTCTGTGTGCTTCATTCTTCATTTTTTAGAACAGTTTCATCTGGCCCGTTATCTCATCAATGATGTCGCTCTGGCTTTTGTCGCGGTCGGGGTCCAGATTCTCAGGTTCCTCATCTCTGGTTTCGGGCTCTGGTTTCGGTTCTGGCTGGCGGGTAGGCTCCAGTTCGTTTACAGTGTCGAGGGTATAGGTAGTCAGACGCTTGCCCTTAGCCTTGAACCCTTTGACAGCTATGAATTCGTCGGCCTCGACAATAAGCGGGTCGCGGAAGCTGTCGTGTCCACCGAATACCAGTTCCAGACGCGGATAGTATTCGTCGGTAAGAAGGATGAGGCGACTTTGCTTGTTTTCGCCCAGGTAGTTTTGCTTGCGGGCCGAAGCTTCGAAGCAGAAACGTTTGATGTAGGGCATGTTCTGTTGGTCGGCATCGTAGAGTACGGCAGTCCATACCTTGTCGGGCTCAAACTTCTCAATAATACGGATATTGTCTTCGTAATGATTGTTGAGGTCGAAGTTGGAGGTGTAGAAGTCTCCGTTTTCAAGCACAATCAGAATCTTTTCGTCCGTCTGGTATTCACCGATGAACTCACCTCGTCCATCGTAGTTGAGGCGCAGCACATCGCGGTCGAACCACACCTTGCGGCCTCCCAAGGTAGAACCTCCGCGCTGCTTCAGGGTGATTTTGTGTACCGGGTTGCGGGTCAGTATGTTGCCAATGGTCTGACGGCCCTTGATGCCTATCTGGCTGAAGTCTTCCTCAAAGATGATTTTGCGGATGCGCGGATTGGGCTTCAGGGTCACTTTGATGATTTCGGCCTCGCCGTTGGGATTGGCGGTGAAGTACATGATGCGTGAGTCGGGCGTACCCTGTGTCACGTCGTATTCACGGTCGCGCACTACGTTGGTGACGGCGAAGCGCTTGATATAGCAGGTACCCTCCTTGCCGTCGCGATAGACCACGTTGTAGATGGTACGCTTGTCGTTCTTTTTGAAGACATTGGCATAGAGTATGTTCTTGCCGATGAATTTCTTATCGGCTACCGGTGTAATGAGGTAGCGTCCGTCGCGGAAGAAGATGATGACATCGTCCAGATTTGAGCAGTTGGCCAGGAACTCGTCTTTCTTCAAGCTGGTGCCGATGAAGCCTTCTTCGCGGTTGATGTAAAGTTTTTCGTTAGCTTCCACTACCTTGGCCGAGTCAATGGTGTCGAAGCTGCGCAGCTCGGTGCGGCGCGGGAACTTTTTGCCATACTTCTTTTGCAGCATGCGGAACCAGTCGACCGTATATTCCACGATGTTGTCCAGGTGGTTGTTGATGGCGGCTATCTCCTCTTTCATGCGGAGCATCTGTTCTTCAGCCTTGTCGGAGTTGAACTTCAGAATGCGGGCCATCTTGATTTCCATCAGGCGCAGGATGTCGTCCTTGGTCACTTCGCGGATGAACTGCGGGTAATAGGGGGTCAGTCGGTGGTCAATGTGTTCGCAGGCAGCGTCCATGTTGGCAGCCTGCTCAAATTCCTTGTCCTTGTAGATACGTTCCTCGATAAAGATTTTTTCGAGCGAGGCGAAGTGCAGGGTTTCCATTACTTCGCCGCGGCGAATCTCCAGCTCACGGCGTAGCAGGGCCAGTGTATTGTCCACCGACTTGCGCAGCACGTCGCTGACAGTGAGGAAGTGAGGCTTGCGGTCGTCAATGACACAACAATTAGGCGACAGGCTGATTTCGCATTCGGTGAAAGCATAGAGAGCATCGATGGTCTTGTCGGACGATACTCCCGGTGCCAAGTGCACCAGTATTTCTACGTTGCCCGACGTCAAGTCCTCTACTTTCTTGATTTTGATTTTCCCCTTTTCGCTGGCTTTCACGATGGAGTCGCACACACTGGCTACGGTCTTACCGTAGGGAATTTCGCGCACAACGAGAGTTTTGTTGTCCAGCTTCTCTATCTTGGCGCGGATGCGTACGCTGCCACCCCGTTCGCCGTCGTTGTATTTGCTCACGTCGATGCTGCCACCCGTCTGGAAGTCGGGGTAGAGGCGGAAGTCTTCGTTGTGGAGATAGCTGACGGCGGCATCGCACAGCTCGTTGAAGTTATGGGGCAGGATTTTCGATGACAAACCTACGGCAATACCTTCCACGCCCTGCACCAGCAGCAGCGGGAACTTGACGGGCAGTGTCACCGGCTCGCGGTTGCGGCCATCGTACGACAGCTTCCATTCGGTAGTCTTGGGATTGAACACCACGTCGAGGGCGAAGGGCGAGAGGCGGGCTTCGATGTAACGCGGGGCGGCCGCGCTGTCGCCCGTCAGTATGTTACCCCAGTTTCCCTGGCAGTCAATAAGCAAGTCTTTCTGTCCCAACTGTACCAGCGCGTCACCAATAGAGGCATCACCATGGGGGTGGAACTGCATGGTATGTCCCACGATGTTGGCCACCTTGTTGTAGCGTCCGTCTTCCATACGGCGCATGGAGTGCAGGATGCGTCGCTGTACAGGCTTCAGACCGTCCATAATGTGGGGCACGGCACGCTCCAGGATTACGTACGAGGCGTAGTCCAAGAACCAGTTCTGATACATGCCGCTCAGCTGGTGTTTCACGTTGTCGTCTTTCGTATCGGCAGGTTTGTAGTCCGAATGTTCTTCTTGGCCGGCAGGCTCGTTGTCCAGTCCGTCTGTTGTCGTATCAAAATCTTCGCTCATATATCGTTCTAAAAATCGGGGAAAGTCAAGTTCTAAACCGTCTGCTGTCTGTCGGTTTTTTCGTTGCAGGCAAAATTACGAAAAAACTTGTGAAACGCCAGCATCGCCGCCGATTTTGTGTGCCTCGCAACACGGCTCTTTCATTTAAAACAACCTCTATAATCCTTGTT
>ULPZ01004601.1_pt1 | contig 12638 bp, 12 predicted proteins | sample 1953991 | NCBI WGS metagenome assembly ULPZ01 (sample SAMEA4835642, study PRJEB28245) | human gut metagenome | biome: gut microbiome; material: fecal sample | place: Denmark | collected 2008
ATGGACATAGTGCGTTCATACTCGGCATACAACTTCTGATACTCCTGATTCTGACAATAGTCGTGCTCAATAAACGGCTGGAAAGCGAAACTCAGCGGATGACTCTTATTCGCTCCGGGGCGTCCAATCAGTGCCATGTACAGGATGGGACTTTCCAGCCAGTTGCGCTTCACCTGTACCAGATGGGAGTTACCAATCCCCACGGCAATGGCCGCAAGAATAGCCGCAGCAACATAATCCACGGGATAGCCCTGACAATCGTGCAAACTGCTGATAATACGCTGAATCCTGATAGGAAAGACTTCTATCGGGAACTCACCGCCGGACATTTTGGCTCCGATGCGTACAGCCTCTCCGATAATACCTTCTGCTGTTAATTTGGAGGTTTCCATAGCCGTGCAGATCAAAAGTTATAGCCCCCCTTTGGTTTGCGCTTCGCTCCATGTACTATCTCCGCTGCCTGTTCCTGGAGCGATATTGCCTGCATCTGCTTGCGGCCGGACTCAATCCATTGGAGCAACTCATCTTCATAAAAGTAGAGTTTCTTACCTTTTTTATAGGCTGGAATCAGTCCTTTACGTGCAAGCGTGTAAATGGTAGGTTTTGCTTTTCGTGTGATTTTACAGGCTTCGTCAATTTCAATAAGACGATGTTTGTCGGAAGAAGTCTGCGGTTGCAACGCCGCCACCATTTGCCGGATTTGTTCCATCTGTTCTGTGAGATAACCTACCGCCTGCGGCAGCTTATCAAAAGTGATTTGTTCGTTTGCCATACGTACTCGTTTTTAATTGTTCGCTGGCAAAGGAAATTGGTGTTTTGATGGTGGAAAACATCACCGGAATATAACTGTGAGATAACTTTTGATGGTGATAGATTTTATACATTCGTTCTTTTTATTGTAAATGAATAGAAAATCTCAATCATAAAAATTTTAGATTTGTTGGTTTATTCATATCCCTTGGGTATATTTGTATAGCTTGTGCAGTTAATAGGCATTTATTCATTGTTAAAATATATTTTATATGAAGAATATTATAGCTGTAATATGGGACTTTGATAAAACCTTGGTAGATGGATATATGCAAGATCCAATTTTTAAGGAATATGACATTAATTCTTCAACTTTCTGGAAGGAGGTTAATTCATTGCCTGAAAAGTATATGCGGGAACAAAATGTTAAAGTTAATCCTGATACGATATATTTGAATCATTTTCTTAAATATGTCAGAGAAGGAATTTTTAAAGGCTTAAATAATGAAAAATTAAAAGGATATGGCAAGCAACAATCTTTTTATAAAGGAATTCCTGAAATATTTAAGACAACTACAGAATTGTTAAAGTCAGATCCTGTCTGTGAAGAGTACGATGCAGTAATTGCAAGTTTTTGATTATCAAGTATTTGGAGCTCTAAAAGGTACAGAAGTCTAATTTTTTGTCATTTTTAGTCATTATAACTTATTGATTATCAACAGGTTATGAGCTGTCACATTCTTTTTGTAAGACAAAGATAATTGTATTTTGTTGAATTTCAAAGTTTTCTAGCAAATAAGTTACAAGAACGAGGTATTTTTTACCCCTTTTTTAGTGATGTAGCATATTCATCAATGGTGTTCAATATTATACAAATAGCAATACGTATTTTTGAGTTGTCCTTTAATCTTTGGAAGTGAGATAATATGAAGACTGATGTTAATTTGTATCGATTTTTTATATTAATGGATGGACTGATGTTTTGATTTAATGATTATATTGACTACGGGTACAATAAATTCTATAAAAGAATATCAGTTTTTGATTTTTGCATAAATGATGTAAATATTGAAATCTAATTTGCAAATATAGATATTTAGTTATATATTTGTTGAAAAACAGATTATATGATAGCAGAAATTAGATTTAAGAATATGTTCTCATTCAGAGACGAGGCTATATTAAGTTTTGAAGCTGATAGAAGTAAGGATATGGAGTCATATCATGTTGTCGAATTGGGGGGTGATGTGAGACTATTGAAAGTGGCTGTCATTTATGGAGCAAATGCTTCGGGTAAGAGTAATATTATTAAAGTTTGTGATTTTATCAAATCATTCATTACTTATACCCCACTTAATAAGGCAGAACAAATTCAAATAGTCCCGTTTCTCCTGAATAAAACAAGTTCGAGGCAGTTATCTGAATATTCGATTTCGTTCTACTTGAAGAATGAGGAAAAAGCAGTTCGTTATGTCTATTCTGTAGCTTTAGACAGGTGGCACGTAGCAAAGGAAAGTCTGATCTATTATCCAAGTCAACAGCCTGCTACTATATTTGAAAGAAATACTGAGAATAACGTATCAGTTATTAAATTTGGACAGAAGATTAAAATGTCGCAATCTGTCAAAGAGGAAATAACATTGAAGTGTTTGCATAACATGTCAGTTTTTGCTGCTTATATGCAGGTAAATACACATATTGTAGAATTAGAGGCAGTTCTTCAGTATCTAACCAATCAGGTTATGCCGGCAATTGTGCCTGCATCATCTTTAAGTCGTTATGCCGAAGAATCAATAAAGAATGAGTCTGCAAAAGATTATATTTTGAGATATCTACAGGAAGCTGATTTCAATATTTCAAATATTACTTCCAAAGAACAGGAAACACATAAAGGTTCGATTAATTATACTATGTATCAGCATAAAGTATCATCTGATGATGGTAAAAATGATTATTATGAGTTCCCGGAACTGTTTGAATCGGACGGTACTATCCGTACGTTTGGCTTGGCCGCTCAAGTGCAAAAGATTCTTGAAAGAGATGCTTTTCTTGCAGTTGACGAGATTGAATCCTCTCTTCATCCGAAATTGATAGAATACATCATTGAACGTTTTCTAAAAGAATCAGAGCAAGCCCAGTTGTTGCTCACTACACATTATGATGGACTATTAGGAGAAGAAGATTTGCTTAGGAAAGATAATGTTTGGTTTACTGAAAAGAATCCGGACGGATCAAGTGTGCTGTATCCTCTAACAGATTTCAAAGGATTGAATAGGATTAGTTCTCTCCAAAAGGCATATAAATTTGGTAAATTCGGTGCAGTTCCTAATCTATAATCATGTACTTTTATGAGAAAAGCAAGAAAAAATACAGCAACCAGACAGGTTATTCATATCGTTGGTGAGGGTTTGACTGAATTATTCTATTTCAGTCATTTGAAAAAAATACTTGGTTATAGATATTCTATTTCTCCTCGTTTATTTGAAAACAATAGTATTGAGAAAATAGATAAGAAGATAAAGGAACTTCTAGATGAAGATGTCTTTGTAATATGTGTTTTTGATGCAGATGTTAGCAGGCGTTCTGATGCGGAAAATAAAAAAATGGTGTCGCTCAAAAAGAAATATGAAAATAATCCCAATGTGATTCTCTGTGATAGCTTACAGTCAATAGAATATTGGTTTTTACTACATTTTGAAGATACGTGTCGACATTTTCAAGATTCAGCAGCTACAGAAAGAGCATTAAAGCAATATCTGCCAACATACGATAAAACTCGAAAATACCTTGAGAAGGATAAATGGGTTAAAGAAATGCTTGCTGATTCAAAAATGGATAGGGCATGTGAACTAGCCGAAAAATATAAAGGTAGAGATTCTTATAGTGAGATTTATAAGGCGATTAAAAAAGTTAGTGAATCGTTGTAATAAATATGGATTGATGAAAAAAGATTTAATGCCTATTGTGGAAATCATAATTAGTGGAATTGTCATTGCATTTAAAAATGATCCATAACAGTTTTATTAAAGACACATCATTATGAAAGAAGAATTTGCAGATATACAATACGCGCAGATTAAAGAGTATAATTATACACAATGGTTTAATGAGGAACAATACAACGGAAAAATACTTTCGGAATCAGAACGTAAAGAATTTATTTCTGTTGTAGATGGTATTATAGCACAACACTCCGAGGGGCTTCCGTTGATGATAAGTATTCTGGAAGATGCGAAAGAACAGCATGATGAATACCACGAAATAAACCGAATAGTTGCCTCTGTCTACTTATTTGTCCTTATTACAATGATTGACAGTATGGTTGCCGGAAAATACTTCATTCTTGCTGACCGTGACTATGACCGAAGATTTATGCGTGGAAAGTTGTTTGTAATCCTCAATGAGGGCTTCAAAAAACTCTATGGCTTTAATGATAAATCTCACAAGAATTCAGAATGGAACAGACTTCTACCCATAATGAAGTACTTTCCGGAAGTAATTAACCGTCAATATCAGGATTTAACATATCTCCTCGAAAAACAATCCCATACCTCTTCATGGTGGAAAGACGAACGTAACTTTGAGACCCATCTTGACATTGAGAAATTATATAAATCACGACAGGAAGAGATTGTTGAAAGTAAAGTAATGATGGATTCCATGAAACTTTTTAATGCATTGATGGCTGTGAGCAATTTCCTAGGAAATGTTCATACTTGTATTTTTAACTTCCTTGTTGGAAAATATCGTAGAGGTGAATTGTCCGAATAATACTCATTACGTCTTTTAAACATAACATCAACATATCATTTTTTGAATGACTTGACCTTTTGACAACTTATAATGTTAACTCGCTATCATTTAAGTATTTTCAGAGGTTCTGCAGTATAAATAAGATAATATTATGGATACAGAAGTATATAAAAAGAGTCAGGAATTTCTACAGACGGAAGGAATGCAGAAGATTATGGTATCAACGGATTTCTATTTTCAGAAAGCCAGAGATGCTTTTTATAAATTCATGGAGTATGATAATAGGCGGCTGATAGAAGAGATTATTGATTGGACTTACAATAAACAGCGTTATTCCGACCGAAATGATGTACAGGAGCTATTAGGATTGATAGACAATTTAGTTGCCTATTGTGATGTACATGCTTTTAACAAGGCAAAACTTAACGAATATGAGGACAAAAGGGTATTGGCAAGATCTAATATCCGGCAGAATGCATGGATAAAGCAATTGTTGCTGTACAAATTAGACAGAAACAAATGCACACCAGCAATACATAACACTGTCAATTATATCCTTAAGCCTGAAACTAACATAAATATACTGAGTGAAGAGCACCGTTTTATTATATCTCAATTACTGTTGAAGAAGGATTATGTACATGATCACTTTGTGAGTGATATATGTGATTTTTTTAAGGAACTAGATATACAGGTCAGTAATCCGCTCAATAAGACGCATCTTTATTCCAGACTGATTTATAACTTAGCTGATATTTGGTGTGATATTGTCAAGGGACTAGTTGCCCGTGACAGGACCGAATGGAAAAATCAGTTGGAAACAGATTTTAAGAATGGTGCGAGATACAGCGTAACTTGGTGGCATGAATTACCTCAGCCAAAAAATAAAATTTTACCGCGTTTAAGAAAAACAATCGAGAATGATGGCTATTTTGATTTTTATTATGTAGAAAACAATGAGGCTGTATACAAGGCTACCGTTAATGACTTTGTTGAGGCTTCGGATTATTCGCTGAAGATGGAAAAATGGAAAAAAAAAGATCCTATATGGTTCAGTGAATCGTTGGACGAATATGTAGATGACAATAAAAGCGCTAAAATACTTTTTCTGTCATCACGTTTTGAACGCCTTCAGACCCCGATACCGATTGAACTTTTCAAAATTTATAAGGATAAGGGGTTACCAGTCAGAGCACATTTAGGAGCATTCTCAGATATAGAACAAATAGAAATTAATATCATGGCAGACAGATTAGAATTATTAAAGCAAATTCTCCTACAGAAGAAACAGATAATTCTTCAGGGGGCACCGGGTACAGGTAAGACATACAATACGGCGGCTTTGGCTTTGTCCATACTTGGCATACAGTTCAATCCGAATGATCATAATGAAATCATGAAATTGTATGATGAGCAAAGAAAAAATAATTGTATATTTTTTACAACCTTTCACCAATCGATGGGGTATGAGGATTTTGTAGAAGGACTAAAGCCTGAAGTCGCAGAGAACGGTAAAGATGTACTTTATAGGGTCGAAGATGGAATATTTAAGAAAATCTGTAGTCAGAAGGAAAAACCAAATTTTGAACAACAGTACCAGCTGTTACAGAATTTATTGAAAAAAGGCGAATTAAGATTTGAGACAAAAACAGATCATTCACCTTTTACGGTAATACTCAACTCAAGTGGTAATCTGTCTATAAGTTCAGGCAAATATTTGGAAAATGGTAGTTCTGCGACCAGTATTACTAAAGAGAAATTAGAAAAAAGAGATCCTGGTGACAAAAATTCCTGCTATATAGAGGTGATACGTGATTACATGAACAAGGAACTGCAGGTCTCAAAACCTTGTGTACTTATTATTGACGAAATAAATAGAGGAAATATCTCCAAGATATTCGGTGAACTTATTACATTGCTAGAAGCAGACAAAAGACAGAATGGAGAACATCCTGTTTCTGTGATACTTCCATACTCAAAGAAAGAGTTTTCTGTTCCTTCGAACATCTATATTATAGGCACAATGAATACTACTGACAGAAGTACCGGACGTATTGATTATGCAGTGAGAAGACGTTTCGCCTTTTATACACTTGAGGCTGATACTGAAGCTATTGTCTCTCACTACAAAGAGAAGGTGGAACTTGGTGAAAAGGCAAATCAGCTTTTCAATGCCGTTAAGGAATTTATCAGCGATAATAAGACTGAGGATCTGGAAATGGATGAATTGATGGTCGGCCATAGTTACTTTATGGCTTCCTCTGCCGAGGAACTCAGACTGAAGCTGGATTATGAGATTATTCCTTTGATTAAAGAGTATGAAAAAGACGGGCTGTTACAGCCTTCTGATGAACTTAAAGATAAGATAAACGAATGGGAAAGTCTGCTGGATTGACATATAGAACCATTTTTCTGGAGGAGCATGGGAAACTATGTAACGAAGATATCCAATGTATCCTTGACAAGGGTATCTGTTTTCGTGAAACAGGGATAATGGAAAAGCCTGTGTATCTCGGGATAGGGCCTGATATGAAAGCCAGTTATTTTATTGGAGCCGATTGGCTTGATGAAAAGGAAGGATTGTCTGTGGTAGTGCATCCTAAAAAAGAAATGGAGAATGTAGATTATTTTAAGATGTTCATGGCCTGTCTAGAAAACGAACTGAGTTCTGACTATTTTTCCCTGATTTATGGCATTGAGTGTGAAAAAAAATATATAAATTGTGCAAGACTACAGGATCAGATTACTCCTCTCTTGCTTATCCATTACTTGACTGTTCTTAAAAGATTAACGAAGCGCGGTCTCAGAAAGGATTATGTATTACAAGAGGAGAATCTTCAGTGTAAGGCGAAGGGACGTGTTTTAACCGGCGAAAACTTGCGTATGAACGTAATTAGCCGTCGGTTGGACAGATGTTACTGTAGTTTTCATGAATATACCGTCGATAGTCAGGAAAACAGGTTGCTTAAGAAAGCTTTGCTTTTCACTGCCCGGTTCATTAGGAAGTTTGGTTCGCATGATTCTTTTGCGAGGCTTTCGGCTCTAACGAACTCCCTTTTGGCACAGTTTGAAAATGTAGGTGATGAGATTGAAATATACCAAATCAGGCGTGTAGCCGCTAATGGACTGTTTAAAGATTACAATGAGGCAGTCATTCTGGCAAAAAAGATTCTCAGGAGATTCGGGTACTCTATTGAGAAAGTTAATAGGACTGAGGGGGGTACTCCTGTATTCTGGATTGATATGTCACGCCTTTATGAGGTATATGTCTATAGTCTTTTGAACAGGGCTTACGGCAAACAGATTTTATTTCAGGTCAAAGGATATCACCAGTGTTCTGCCGATTTTATCAAACTCGACGAAAACTTGATTATTGACACCAAGTACAAACCAAGATACGAAAATGGCAACAAGGGTATTATTGATGATATTAGGCAAGTCAGTGCTTATGCAAGAGATGAGAAGATCATAAGCCATTTGAGTGATGCCCAGCCTTACATGGGAGAATATCCCTGCCTGATAATTTATCCGGAGAAACAAGCCTCTGATGATTTGGAAGTTACGCGATTTAATCATGAAGAAAGCTTGTTGCAGAAGGCACGGAAAATTAATGGATTTAGAAATTTTTACAAGTTGGGGGTAAGGTTGCCTGTCAAAATATAAGATCAGGGTAAACTTCTTCTAATGACTGTATTAATAGGTAATACCCTTTGGTTCGAAGTAGAAATAATGTGTCTTCGAAGATGATTTGTACACGATTTAGTATTTAAAGTATCTTTCTTTTTCATTATCGGGAATATGTCTGGCAAATAATAAAATAGGAAATGTTATAAGGACTACAATAGATCATTATTTGTAGGGTGTCATTGTATAATAACTCTTTCTATTCTTATTGTAAAAGATGTGTACAATCTAGATTATTTTTATGCTTTGTGAGATAAGTTTTAAAGTAAATAAGTAATTTTGTAGAAAGATTAAAATGAATTATGTACTTAAAGAAAATACATATTACGAATTTTAGGTGCTTCAAGGAGTATGATATTGAATTTGCACCCAAGGTTACCGTTCTATTCGGTAAAAACGGATCTGGTAAAACTACATTGATTCATGCCATTCATAAAGCGATGAGTTTTATAATGTATTCGGACAATGTTTATCAGAATATTAAGGTAAAAGGAAAGACAAAAAAGAAAATTGTTGATGTTAGAACTATTACCAATAATAATCCTTATCTTCATCCGAAAAGTTTTGCACGAGACGATTATAACAATCACGATGACAAATGGATGGAAATAACAGCCTCAGCTGATTTTTCAGATCAATTATTTGATGTAGACTGGAAGATGAGTGTTTTGGCGAATAATTGCAAATTGAGACAAAGTGAATTTATCGAAGCTTTTCGTAGATTTTATACTTGGCATCAGGCTACAGGAGAGTTACCTCTGTTAGCTTACTTCTCTGATTGTTTTCCCCATAAGGAAGATAATAAAAAGAGTAAGAGTGTACAGAAAATTGCAAAATTACGAAATTTTGGCTATTTTGACTGGGATGAAGAGGAAGGATGCACAAATGAATGGATAGAACGTTTGGAAACTAAACTAAAGCATTTAGTTAAAATTTATGCTCAAGGAATTGTCGATCAGAATATAGATAACCATAACAATATATACTTGCAGGAACATGATGAAGCAGAATTGAAGGAGCTAAAGGCGGAGATCTCAGCCATCACAAATTGTTTCAAGATTTTTTCTACAGGTCTACGTGTAAATGATAATTTTAAAATAGAGGTAGCACGCCTGTGGCTTAGTAAGGAGGATAACAAACTTTGTATTGTAACTTCCATGGGTGAAGAATATTCATTTAGGAAACTGCCCGCAGGTTACAGACGTTTATTTTATATCGTACTCGATTTAGCTTACCGCTCTTATATTCTCAGTGAGGGAAGAAGTATAGATATTCCTGGGCTCGCTATTATCGATGAGATTGATTTGCATTTGCATCCTGAGTTGGAACAGATTGTGCTTCAATTGTTTATTAGGACATTCCCCAATATTCAGTTTATTATAAGTACTCATTCTCCTTTAGTTTTAAGTAACTTTGATCAAGAGGCCGGAACACCTGGACAGTTCCGTCTTGTTAAAATGGCAAAGAATGATTATAATTTCTTAAATCAAGTCATAGAGAATATTTATGGATTAGACTACGATTTTAGTGTAACGCACATTATGGAAACTCTTCCCAATCCAAAATACCAGGATGAGTTAGTTCAGGCATATCAGTATTGGATTAAAAAGGATAAGGAAAAAGCTGATAAAATAGCAGTATTATTACGCCAAAAGTATGATAAAGACAATCCAATAATTCTTAAATTAGGTCTATAGAAATGAAGTACATCAATAAAAATAACGAGGTGATTGCCAATCCTATTATAGATGATTATCTTAGTCTTGCTCGGGCAGAATCTTATGGTGCAGACCGTCTATATAGGCAGTTTGGTAGTTTTCCTCGCAAGAATGATTTGGTGGACAATGTATTGTTACCAGAGCAAGAAAATTATTGCTGTTATTGTATGCGTTATTTGCCTAACCATAGTTACGCTACGATTGAGCATATTATTAGGCAAGGTATTCCGGACAATGCTTCTATGATGCGTTATTTTAGGCTTAATTGGGGAGGACTTAACAGGCATAATATCTGCCATACAGATGATTACTTGGCAGGTAGAAGTATTCTTGGACAATATCCACACAAGGTGGCCTATCACAATTTTGCAATGGCGTGTTTAAAGTGTAATAATAACCGTGGAGATAAAGACATTGATCCTTTTTTTCTCTATCCGAACATTCAGCAGGAAGTATATTATAATCGACAGACAGGTGAATTGACATGGTTGACTGATCCTGAGTTGTTAAAGCCTGTACCTACACTTCCAACCGTAGAAAAAGTAGAATTGAATAGTTCATTACTTAAAGCTATTCGAGTAATATGGTTTTTTGGCAAAGATCATCCCACTCCTGCATATTCTACGCCTGATACAGTTTCTAATGAAGACGAAAAGCAAGAATTGGTATATAGAGCTTTTGGAGAGGCTCTATCCTCTGATCCCTATTTAACAATGGAAGATATGAAGGCTTTTTTAAGTCTTCTCACTTCTCATGTATGGAACAATTTCGTATTGAGATATTCTTATTTTGGAACAGTATAAAAACAAAGTAATATTGCCGTATAAATCTTATCAATTAGTATCTGATTTACGATAATGAGAGAGTATATTTGTTCCTTTTTCTCTTACAAATTGTGGCGGTCATCTAATTTGTAATTGTTTAGAATATCATTATTTAGTAGGTAATTTGTTTTATCAGAGTATGGTAACAATGATTATTATGGGTTCCCAAAGCTGCTTGAGTCAACCATACTGTTCGTACATTTTGGTAACCCAAGAACAAAAGATTCTTAAAAGAGATGCTTTTCTCGTAATTAACGAGATTGAATATTCTCTTTCATCTGAAACTGATAGGATGTATTATTGAATGTTTTCTGAAAGAATTGTAACAGGCCAAGTTGTTGATCAATACGCATTATTACAGACTTTTAGGAGGATAAGATTTATTTAGAAAAGATAATGCTTACCAGAAAAGAATCCAGATGGATCAAGTGTTTTTGTATTCTCTGACAGATTTCAAGGGATTGAGTAGGAACAGTTCTCTTTAAAAATCATACAAGTTAGATAAATTCGGTACAATTCTTAATATTTAATCTGTTGGAAACAGCAGAAGTTTTTTATGTTGAGCAAACTATTCTTTATCTACTATAACTATCATTATAATGAATATTAATGTGAAAATATGTATCTAACTATCATTGTAATGATAGTTAATGGTGTCTTCTTTTCTAAAAAAGATTGCAGTGGAAAAACAGGTATTGTACTCTCTTTTTATCATCTTAAATCATATATTCGTATCATTAATATTCAGGTTGAACAATCAAAAACAACATATAATGCGAATACAATACATGAGTGATCTGCACCTGGAATTTCCGGAGAATAGCATGTTTCTGAAACAGAATGAGATACCTGTAATTAGTGAGGTTCTGGTATTAGCCGGCGATATATTCTATCTGAAGGATAAGATTACCCCACGGGCAAAGTTTTGGAAATGGGCGTCTGAGAACTATAGGCAAGTCTTGATTGTTCCCGGTAACCATGAGTATTATAACTATTCGGATGTAATGGAGCGTGGCTTACAATGGAAATGGATGTTACGTAAAAACGTGGGATATTATCAAAACCAGGTTGTAAGTATAGACGATACCGATTTTATATTAAGTACGCTATGGTCGCGAATCAATCCGAGCGACGAGTATTTTGTGTGGAAAGGCATGAATGATTTCCGGCAGATAAAATATAATGGAAAATTGCTCCAGACAGAAGAGTATAATGAGATGCACGAAGCTTGTATCGGTTTTATCCGGAAAAGTGTCATGGAAAGTAAGGCAAGGCATATCATTGTTGTAACACATCATTTGCCTACCTTTCAGGTTGTAGCACCTTATCATAAAGGTTCTGTACTGAATAGTGCCTTTGCAAGTGAATATGGAAATTTGATCTGTGATAACCGGATTGATGTATGGATATATGGACATTCACATACAAATATTGACTCAGAGATTGGTGGTACTAAATTACTGTCCAATCAGATGGGATATATTTGCCAAAACGAGCATTTAGAGAATGGATTTGATTCTGGTAAATATATTGAAATAGGATGAAAATTCAACTACTAATCCATTCTTAAACTGTTTTCAGTAAAAAGTCAGGCTTTATATTTCATACTTTGATGCATGAAATATAAAGCCTATTTTGTAAAGTATATTAAAGCTAAATGAGTAGGAGGGGTATATAAAGCTATTGGTAAACCTCTTTTATAAGATTAGTTCTAAAGTATAATAAGTAGTCGTTATAGAAATGTAAACTTGGTAATAGCCATGCTTTAAATGGTTTACACTTTCGGTTTACAGCAGAAAATCAAGATGATAATCTATATGTCTGATTAACAGGCGTATACAAAATGCTTTTGTTTTCTTTATCTGTTTGGTGGCGAAAACGGAGCATACCCACCCACTTAGAACGGCAT
>ULPZ01074773.1_pt1 | contig 12638 bp, 7 predicted proteins | sample 1953991 | NCBI WGS metagenome assembly ULPZ01 (sample SAMEA4835642, study PRJEB28245) | human gut metagenome | biome: gut microbiome; material: fecal sample | place: Denmark | collected 2008
CTTGCCGTACAGTCCGCAAGCGTCGCCCCTCGCGGAGGGGCGTGAATTGAAATCACATACTGATGCGCTTGCCGTCCTTATCGTGTGTCGCCCCTCGCGGAGGGGCGTGAATTGAAATGCCATACTCGCCCTTGAGCGCGTCAATCAGTTTGTGTCGCCCCTCGCGGAGGGGCGTGAATTGAAATAGTTCATACTTTTTCATTTTTGCTTTTCCTCCCACGTCGCCCCTCGCGGAGGGGCGTGAATTGAAATTGGATGAGCTTGTCGAACAGCAGCACCGGCTTCAGTCGCCCCTCGCGGAGGGGCGTGAATTGAAATATGATGGGCGCTGCGGAATTCCGACCCGGAATCGGTCGCCCCTCGCGGAGGGGCGTGAATTGAAATAACTGAAAGATAACCATTGCTCTGTTTGCTTGGGTCGCCCCTCGCGGAGGGGCGTGAATTGAAATCCGATTCCAGCGAAAGTAGTTTCTCCCGAACCAGTCGCCCCTCGCGGAGGGGCGTGAATTGAAATATCTACGAAGGCAACGGCGTGGCGCAGAAGCTCCGGTCGCCCCTCGCGGAGGGGCGTGAATTGAAATACAAATTCTCTTGACATTGCGGAACTGAAAAACTGTCGCCCCTCGCGGAGGGGCGTGAATTGAAATGAAATGCAAGAATGGCTGAATGCGCTGACAATCGTCGCCCCTCGCGGAGGGGCGTGAATTGAAATTCACTCTCCGTCCATGTATCGCATAATTGCGTCAGTCGCCCCTCGCGGAGGGGCGTGAATTGAAATAGAAATAAATACCGATGCTGCGGCGCGGCTTCGCGTCGCCCCTCGCGGAGGGGCGTGAATTGAAATTTAATCCGTTCGATACATCCAGCCCCATATCAGGTCGCCCCTCGCGGAGGGGCGTGAATTGAAATGAGTAAGTGCCGCCGTGTCAAGTGGCAGGCAGGTCGCCCCTCGCGGAGGGGCGTGAATTGAAATTTCCTCTTGCCGTAAATCCCGTAAGTTCTTTTCGTCGCCCCTCGCGGAGGGGCGTGAATTGAAATAGCAGGTATTCGACTCTTGTCCATGTGTGAGACGGGTCGCCCCTCGCGGAGAGGCGTGAATTGAAATGGGCGAACGCTGCTCGACTTCGACCTGTACCATATGTCGCCCCTCGCGGAGGGGCGTGAATTGAAATGAGTAAGTGCCGCCGTGTCAAGTGGCAGGCAGGTCGCCCCTCGCGGAGGGGCGTGAATTGAAATCTCCAAGAGTTCGTTGAAATCTGCGGGAACGGCACAGGTCGCCCCTCGCGGAGGGGCGTGAATTGGCGTGGCTGCTGGCTTTCGGGAAAGAAGGTCGGCAGCCACGTTTTCATCCTCTGCTTCCGCTGCAAAAAAACTTTCCGCACCCTCTTGACAAAACCGTTGGAATAGGGTATAATAATCAATGTCGCCGATAAAAGCGACGGAATGACGCGGGGTAGAGCAGCTTGGTAGCTCGTCGGGCTCATAACCCGGAGGTCGTAGGTTCAAGTCCTACCCCCGCAACCATTTGGCTCAATAGCTCAGCTGGCCAGAGCATTCGGTTCATACCCGAAGTGTCATAGGTTCGAATCCTATTTGAGCCACGAACGCCGCAGTGAAATCTGCGGCATTTTTTGTTTTTGGCGGAATAATAGGACATTGCAAAAGGCGCAAGCAGATGGCGCAGGTGAATCTGGAAATAGTATCAGAAATTAGACAAAAAATCCCCTTGCCGAGAAGGAAAACTCCTCGGCAGGGGGCGGTGAAAATCGACGGAGGATTAGTCCTCGTCGTCCTCTTCTTCCGGCAGTTCGGCATTGTGATACACGTTCTGCACGTCGTCGTTGTCCTCCAGCATCTCCAGCAGCTTCTGAATCTTCTGGATCGTTTCTTCGTCAGGCAGCGCAACCGTGTTCTGCGGAATCTTGTCCACTTCAGCGGTCAGGAAGGTGACACCCTGCTTCTCCAGCGCTTCGCGGACGGTGGAGAAGTCGTTCGGCGCGGTGTAGATTTCGTAGGCGTCGTCATCCACCTTCATGTCTTCCGCACCGGCGTCCAGCGCCATCATCATCATTTCTTCTTCGTCCGAACCGGGAGTGCGTTCCACCACCAGAACGCCCTTCTCGTCGAACATGAAGCTGACGGAGCCGGTCGTGCCGAGGTTGCCGCCGTTCTTGGCAAAGCAGTGGCGCACGTCGGAAGCGGTACGGTTGCGGTTGTCGGTGATGGTATCAACGATGACCGCAACGCCGCCGGGCGCATAGCCTTCATAGGTGATCTGCTCGTAGGTCACGTTGGACAGTTCACCGCTCGCCTTTTTGATGGAGCGCTGAATATTGTCATTCGGCATATTGTTGGCTTTCGCCTTGGCAATGATGTCGCGCAGCTTGCCGTTGGATTCGGGGTTTGCGCCGCCATCGCGCACAGCAATCGCGATTTCGCGGCCAATCTTGGTGAAAACAGCGCCGCGGGCAGCATCCGCCTTGCCCTTCTTCGCCTGAATATTATGCCACTTGGAATGCCCAGACATCAGAAAATCCCTCCTGAAAAAGTCAGGGAAGCGCCGCAAACCGGCATTTCCCGCGAAATAGTAGCTTGAAAACGCTTTATTATAGCATTTTGGTGCTTGTCACGTCAAGGGTGAGAGCCGTAATTTCGCGATTTTTTTGGGAAAAAACAGGGCAGAAGCGCGTTCTTCTGCCCTGATACTATTTCCAGATTCACCTGCGCCATCTGCTTGCGTCTTTTCCATTCTGGCGTCCGTTCATTCCACTTAGCGTAGCGCTGCTACGCTGCGTTTCATTCACGTTAGCCAGAATGAAAAATTCGCGGCGCATCTTGGCGCATTTTCATCTGGAAATAGTATGAAATAGTATGTTTATTGCACTTCGTACGTTCCGACCTGCTCGGATGTGCCGAAGCCCAGCACTTCGCTTGTCGGGCGGGAGTTGGTCTTGCCGCCGTCGTAAGCGCCAATCTGGTTGAGCTGCTTGCCCATGAAGACCATCACTGCCGTCTGCCCGCCGTCCATGTTGAAGGCGACCTGACAGCCCTTGGCGCGCATCATCTTCGCCAGATAGCTGATGGTAACGCCTGCGGAGCGCTTCAGGCGCCCTTCGCACATGATGGCGACGTAGTGGCCGGGCTCGACCATGCCGATGGCGCAGCGCGGATTCTTGTTCTCGTTGTTGGCGTAGGCGCGCTCGGACACTTTGCCGTCCAGCAGCAGATACGGGCCGAAGGAGTACACCGTCTGCACGCCCTCGTCAATGAACTCCTGCGCCGTCTTTTCCCAGCTGTGGTAGACTTTGAGGCTGCCATCGGGCATGAACGCCAGCATGTCCAGATTCGGGAACATGGAGTTCGTTACCTGCTTTTCGGTGTACGGGTCGTCATAGAGAATGTGCCCATCGCGGATGACAATGCCCGTGTGGCGGTTGTTGTTCACGGCGACGCGGTAAGTGTAGTAGTCCGTGTTCATCGCAAAAACGACGTTGTGCTTCTTTGCGGTTGCTGTCGCGTCCACACGCACTTTGCCCATCTTCTCCGGGTCGTTTTGCACCGTGCGGAGCATTTCGCCCGCGTCCAAATCGCCGTACAGATCTGCCTCAAACCACGTCAGCGGCTGGGTTGCGTCGTATTTGCGCTGGATGATGACTTTGCTGGTCTGGCTGACGTAAATCCACAGTCCCTCGTCCTCGGAAGAGTAGATGTATTCGCCTTCATCGAGGAAACCCTTGGCGTTGAGGGCGGGCATGTGCGCCATGTATGCGGGCACTTCGGTGGGCGCGGGCGTGGCCTCTACGTTGTTTGCCGCCGCATCGTAAGAACCGGGCGCGTCGTAGATGTTTTCGAGGAAGTCGTCTTTGCGGACGTCCTCGCCTACGGTCGTGAACGCCAGACCAAACACGCGGTTGTCGTACTTCGTGCCTGTTTCGGTGACGCTCATGCCGGAGGATGCCTGCGTCTTGTGCAGGGTATAGGCTTCTTCCGCCAGCTCGATGCCGGTCGCGCCATTCATGCTCTTGAGCGGAACCGTCCAGTCAAACGTAATCTGATTTTCGGGGTACAGGTGCAGGTACAGCTTTTTGACCTGCCAAGTGCCGTATGCAATGGTGGACGCGGTGAACTCATCCTCGTTTGCTGCCAATGCAATGCAGTTCTGGGCGGCGTCAGCAATCATCATGTGCTGCTTGTGGCCATACTCGCCATTGGTGTCCTGCGTCACAACGACTTCCGGTTTGTACTGCCGATACAGCCCCACAATCCATTCGTTGACTTTGCCTTTGCCGCCCGCAGATTTATAGGCTGCCTTGAGATTTTTGGCATAGCTGTCCTTGAAATTGCCAATGACCGGATACGTCCGCACGCCCATGTGCCACAGACCATTGAGCAGCTCGGAGGAGCGGGTGGTGTTGGAGCGGGTGAAGTACGCCACAACCACCTTGCGCTGCTGCTCGACGGCGTAGGTGGGAATTGCGCCGCCGAAGAAAATCAGCTCATCATCCGGGTGCGTGGAGAGGAAGAGGATATCCGCCTTCTCCTCCGTCGGCTGCCATACCTGCACCCAGTCAGGCAAATCGCCCTCAGAAAGCACAAACAGGTCGTTGATGCGCAGGGCGGTTTTCTTCTCGCTTGTCACCGCCAAGCGGACATGCTGCGCGGGCTGCGGCAGCGCAACATACGCGTGGAGGAAGCGCGTGTCGCCCGGCACGGCGGTGAACCAGTCCTTGCCGTCGTCGCTGGTCTGGATTTCCCACGATTCAGGCATGTTGCCGAAGCAGACATAAAGCCCGGCAATTGGCTTGCCCTCCGGCGCGGTAATTGCGATCCATGGGGTTTTGATTTTGTTGCTCTCCCAGTAAGAAGTATACTTCTTGTCCGTCATCAGCGTGTATTTCCGCCCGGAACTGCACACCTTGAACTTGCAGTCCTCTGTGATATCATTCGCTTCCGCGGCGAAGGCAACGCTCAGGCTCAGCGCGAGCAGCGTCAGCAGCGCTATCAGCCATTTCTTCATAATCAATGCCATTCCTTTCTATGATACTCCAACCTGAAGAATAGCATAAAAAGAAGGCGATTGTCAACGAAAACCGGCAGAAGAATGGAAAATTTACAACTTCCGTCCGCATTCGCTGTTGACGGAAGGCAGGGAGCATGGTACAATGCAGCGTAGGAAGGGGGGGAGAAGCATGCAACAGCCGCGCATCTTTTTTGCCGTGGCGCTGCACGAAAAGTACGCGCTGCCGACAGATGCGCTGTATACGCCAATTCAGGCGGGCGCGGCGATTCATCCGCCGCTGGGGCTGATGCGCGACGATACGGGCGAAAATATCAGCGCGAAGAACGGCAGCTACTGCGAACTGACGGTGCTGTACTGGATGGCGCACAATGTTGATGCGGACTGGTACGGCTTGTGCCATTATCGGCGGTACTTCTCCCTCCGCAGGACAGGCTGCCCGCAAAAGCGCATTCTGACGCGCGCGCAGCTGCTGCCCCTGCTTGATACGGCGGATATTTTTTTGCCGAAAAAGCGGCACTACTGGCTGGAAACGAACTTCACGCAGTATGCCCATGCGCACCACGAGGAGGATTTGTGGAAGGCGCGGGCGGCGCTTGCGCGGCTGCATCCGGGGCAGGAGCGCGTGTTTGACCGCGTGATGGCGCGCCGATCCGGGCATCGGTTCAACCTGATGCTGATGTGCCGGGACGCGCTGCAAAGCTATGCATCGTGGCTGTTCCCCCTGCTGGACGCGGCGGAAATTGACACGACGGGCTACAGTGCACGGGACAAGCGGGTGCATGGTTTTCTGGCGGAGCGGCTGCTGGACGTGTGGCTGGCACAGCAGGATTACCGCGTGAAAGAACTGCCCGTGGCGCATCTGGAACGGCAGCACTGGGGAAGGAAGATTGCAGCGTTCCTGCTGCGGAAAATGGGCATCAAAAACGACCGAACGGCGCGGTGAAGCGGGTTCGGTCGTTTTGCTAAAAAAATATATTTTCGTAGCATTCTTGACAAACGATTAACGAATGATATAATAATATTATCATAAGCATGCAAACTGTATGCGGAAAGAAGGATTGGTTATGAAAAGAAGAGCACTTTCAACGCTGATGGCGCTGTCCCTGTTCTGCGCGGGTGGGGCAGCAATGGCAGACGGCGCGTATACGCCCGGAACTTACACGGTTTCTGCGGACGGCAACAACGGCGCAATTACCCTGCGTGTTGAAATGACGGCGGATGCGATTGCGGATATCAAAGTCGTGTCACAGAGCGAAACGGCAGGCTTGGGTGATGTTGCCATCGACAAGATGATTGAGGCTATCCTTGTGGCGGGCAATACCGACGTTGATACGGTCAGTCAGGCGACCGTATCCAGCGAAGCAGTGATTGCGGCAGTGAATGCGGCGCTATCTCGCGCGGAAAAGGGTGAAGTGGACACCGTGGCATCTCCCGTGGCAGAAGCGGTGACGGAAGAAACGTTTGCCGACCAGTGCAAGGCGGCGGGCATCGACTTCACCTACGAAGACCCGAATGCGTCAATTTACGATTTCCAGACGACGGATGCGGCTGTGGACGTTATTACGCACGCGTCCGGCAAGGCGAAGTATGTGGATGAAACGGACGGCCCGTGCATCCGTACCCCGCTGGATCTGGCGGCGCGCTCGGCAGTGAAGGTCAAGGTCTACTATTGGATTGCGGATGAAAATGGCGTTTCGACGCTGGAGGAAGCCACGAAGCTCGAAAATGCGCAGTATGTCAGCGTACCGTTCCCGAATGACGGCGGCAAGTACGCCATCAAGCTGCAAAGCAATGGCTTGGGCACGAATACGGTTGTGACCATTGACGAGAACAACGAGCCGACGGTTGCTATTTTCGGCTTGAAGTACACGGTGGATGAGAACGGCACAGATGTTTACACGTCCTGCGCGGTGATGGCGGAAACGGCGACGTACCGCAACCTGATTGCGGGCAGCCCCATTGTCATCTCCTACTATGAATACAATCCCTTTACGGAGAAGAAAATCGGCATTGGCGCACGCAATGCGGGCGCGCGCGTGCAGTGCGAACTGGATCAGCAGCGCAGTATGCTGACGACGATTCCTGCCGAGGGCGAAACGGCGCAGAAAATCAGCGTTGCGGACTATCTTGCGATGGACGAAGACGCACGGAATGCGATTCAGATTAAGTATATCACGATGGTTGCAAAGGTAGTTGCCTTGTACTCCATTGGTTGATACCCAAATAGCAAAGGGCTGCCATGCACAATCTGCACGGCAGCCCTTTTTACAATGGCACTTTTCCAAAGCCCAACACGCGGGCATTGCCTGAGAGTAGTACCAGTTCAATCGCGCGAAAGGGAGTCCAGAGGGTCGAAGACCCTTTGGCAGGGTCAAGGGGCAGCGCCCTTGGGTTCCCCCAATAAACACGCGGAAGAAGTGTGCAGAAGTCACCAACTCAATCGCGCGAAAGGGTCAAGGGACGAAGTCCCTTGCGGGGTCAAGGGGCAGCGCCCCTTGGGTCACCCCACCCACACCGTCTCTTTCAGCAAGTCCTCGTCCTTCGCGCTGTGCCCCGCCATCAGCATGAAGTCGCCCGGCGCGAAAACACGCTCTTCCGCACGGTTGATGTAGGTGAACGCGGTGCGGTCAAGCTGGAAGGTAACCTCCTGCTCCTCGCCCGGCTGCAGAAGCACCTTGCGGAAGGCAATCAGCTGCTTCACAGGCTGCATCACCTCGCATACGCAGTCGCGCAGGTAGACCTGAACCGTCTCTTCGCCCGCAATGTCGCCCGCGTTGCGCACCTTCACCGACAGCGTGAGCGAATCCGCATCCACCGCCAAATCGCGGTAGACAAACGGCGCATAGCCGATGCCCTCGCCAAAGGTGAACAGCGGCTCGGCAGGCAGGTCGCTGTAGTGTCCCCAGTGCCAGCCGGGGAGATGGTTGTAGTACACCGGCACCTGCCCCGAATGGTGCGGGAAGCTGATGGGCAGCCGCCCGGACGGATTCAGCCGCCCGAAAATCGCTTCCGCGACCGCCTGACCGCCGAACATGCCGCCGTTGAAGGCGCACACGAGCGCATCCGTCGAATGGGCAATTTCCGGAATCGCCAGCGGCTTGGAGGACAGCAGCACCGTCACCAGCGGAATCCCCAGCGCACGCAGCTCGCGGTATAGCTCCAGCTGCCGCCCGGACAGGGCAAGGTCAGCGCGGTCTTTCGTTTCGCCGTACTGTGCGTAAACGTCGCCCACAACAAGCACAATCGCATCCGCATTCCGGCACGCAGCCACCGCACCCGGAATGTTGTCAGAATCCGAAGGAAGCACGCCGCACCCGCGGTGGTACGCAACCTCAAAATTCTCCTGTGCGCCGATGACCTCGATGCCCTCGCGAATCGTCACATATGGGCGGACGGCGGGGCGGTTCGGGATGAGTTTGGGATGCGTGAAGTACGTCCAGTCGCCATACTGCGCGCGAATGTCGTCCGCGCTCGCACCGATGACCGCCACACGGCGGACGGATGTCAAGGGCAGGGTGTGCGCGTCGTTTTTAAGCAGGGTGATGGACTTGCGCGCCGCCCGAAGCGCCGTCTGCTGATGCTCCTCGCACCCGATGCACCCCGGACGCCCGCTCTTCTCCGGCTGCGCCAGCAGATTCATGCGGCACTTGACGGTCAGAATGTGGCGCACCGCGTCGTCCAGCACGGCTTCGTCGAGCTTGCCGGAGCGCACCGCGTCAATCGCCGCATCGTAGAAGCCGAGGGAGGTCATCATCATGTCGTTGCCTGCCTTGGCAGCCAGCACGGACGCTTCGGGCATGTCCGCCGCGACGTGCTGGGCGGTCAGAAGCGAATGGCAGTTGTTCCAGTCGGTGACGCTGAAGCCGTCAAAGCCCGCGTCGCCTCGCAGAATCGCCTTCATGCTCTTCTCGTCGGCGGTGAAGGGCGTGCCGTCGATGGAACCATACGCCGTCATGACCGTTGCGCACCCTGCCCGGAACGCCTTCTCGAACGGCGGCAGGAACGTCTCGCGCAGGCGGCGGTACGTCATTTCCGTGTCACAGGCATCGCGCGCACCGACTGCCTCGCCGTAGCCGATGTAGTGCTTGGCGCACGCCAGAATGTGTTCGCCGTCGGACAAATCGTCGCCCTGATAGCCGCGCACGATCGCTTCGCCTAATTCACCCGCCAGATAGGGGTCTTCGCCGAAGGTTTCGTCGACGCGCCCCCAGCGGGTGTCGCGCCCCAAGCACAGCACGGGCGAGAACGTCCAGTGCAGCCCGTCGGTGGCAACTTCGCGCGCCGTCACTTCGCCCATTTCGCGCGCGATGTCCTTATCCCACGCGCAGGCGCAAGATAGCTGCGACGGGAAGATGGTGGCGTGGTCATTCAGCCCATGCCCGTGGATGGCGTCAATGCCGAACAGCACGGGGATGCCCAGACGGCTATGGAGCGCCGCCTGCTGCACCTCGCGCGCGTCGTCGCCCAGAACGTGCAGGAACGAGCCTGCGCCGAGCTTTGCCCAGCGCAGCGCTTCCTCGCGTCCGACGACGGTGTAGGGAACCTGCACCATTTGGGCGGCTTTTTCTTCCAGTGTCATTTGGGAAAGCAGGTTTTCCACCTGCTGGCGGATGGCTTCATTGGAAAGCATGGAGAATCCTCCTTGTTGGCGTGAATCGTTTTGGCACCGTGCGTGGAATACCCTCATGATACAGGCAAAAGAGCAAAAAGGCAAGCGGGGGAGCGGGGAAAATTTTGCGAAAACGATTGAGAAGTCAAGAAAAAACAGACGTTTGGGCTGATTGCACGGATTTTCGGAAAAGTTTTCGGACATTTTTTTGCTTTGGCGCAAGGATTTTTCACTTGTTTGTCGTACTCTTTGAGTGGAAAATAGTATTGTTCTTTTCATTCTTGAAAGGAGTATGCGATGAATCGGGAGCGTTATTTGCAGGAAATCGACGCGGTGAACGCAGCGGGAAAATATCACCCGACGTGGGAATCGCTCAGCACCCACCCTGTGCCGGACTGGTATCGGGAGAAGCGGCTGGGCATCTTCCTGCACTGGGGCGTGTTTTCTGTTCCGGCGTATCATGACTGGTACGCGCGGAACATGTACATCAAGGGTTCGCCGGAATACGAGTACCACTGCCAGCATTACGGGCAGCCGAAGGATTTCGGGTTCAAGGACTTTATTCCGCAATTCAAGATGGAAGCGTTCGATCCGCAAGCGTGGGTGAAGCTGTTCCGGGAAGCGGGGGCGGATTACATCGTGCCGGTGGCGGAGCATCACGATGGCTTCCAGAATTACCGGAGCGAGCTGTCCCACTGGAACGCGGCGGAAATGGGCCCGCACCGGGACATCATGGGCGATTTGCTGGTGGAGGCGGAGCGTGCGGGCATGACGCTGGGCGCATCGAGCCACCGCGTGGAGCACTGGTGGTTCCTGGGGCATGGGCAGGAGTTTGACAGCGACATCAAGCAGCCGATGCACTTGGGGGATTACGCATGGCCAGCCATGCCCGAACGGGAGAATCAGGACTTGTTCTCCGAGCCGACCCCGACGGATGAGTTCCTGACGGACTGGCTGCTGCGCTGCTGCGAGATCGTCGACCGCTATCATCCGCGCATCCTCTATTTCGACTGGTGGATTCAGCATTCCGCCGTCAAGCCGTACCTGCAGCGCTTCGCCGCGTACTACTTCAACGTGATGGAAAGCCGCGGCGGGTGCGTTATCAACTACAAGCACGACGCATTCCCGTTCGGCATCGGCGTGCCGGACATTGAGCGCGGGCAGTTCGCGGAAGCGAAGCCGTTCCTGTGGCAGTCGGACACGTCCGTCATGCGCGGCAGCTGGTGCTACTCCGTGCAGCCGGACAAGGCGGTCTACAAAGCGCCGCAGGAGATTGTGCAGGACTTGCTGGACGTGGTGAGCAAGAACGGCCGCCTGCTGCTGAATTTCGGCCCGAAGCCGGACGGCACGCTGGCGGACAAAGACGTTGAGATCCTGCACAAACTGGCGGACTGGATGCGCGTCAATGACGAGTGCATCCACGGCACAGGCTTGTGGCGCATCAATCAGGAAGGCCCGACGAAGATTCAGGAGGGGCAGTTTGCCGACGGCGCGTCCCGCAACTTCACCAGCGAGGACTTCCGCTTCACCTGCCGCGGCGGAAACATCTACGCGGCGTGCATGGCGTGCCCGGCGGACGGCAAGCTGCACATTCGGTCTTTGCGCGAGGCGGACGCGAGCCACTTGCCGCTCTGGCACGGCATTGTGCGGAAAGTGGAGGTGCTGGGCAATCCCGCGCAGGCCGCGTGGACGCGCGACGGCGAAGCCCTGCATGTGGACTTGGGGGATTACCAAAGCGACATGCCGGTTGTGGTGAAAATCATCACGGACTAAAATCAGCGTTTTCCGCGCCCTGTGCGCATGAAAAAGCCATCAATATTATCATAAAGGAGAGCATCAACATGCGTTTTACGCAAGGTTACTGGGTCATCCGGCAGGACTATGTGATGTCCTACGCCACGCAGACCGTGCGCGTCATCAAGAACGACAAGGAGCTGCACATCATCAGCGCCTGCCGCCCGATTCGCCACCGCGGTGACATTCTTGACGGCGGTTCGCTCGACATTGTGTTCACCGCGCCGCGCAGGAACATCATCCGCGTGCAGGTGACGCACTTTGCCGGAACGCCGCGCAAAGACCCCAAGTTCACGACGTATGAAGAGGATGTGACGCCCGAAATCCGCGAGGATGACGACTACGCCTACTTCACCTCCGGCGACTTGACTGCGCGCGTGAGCAAGGGCGGCAACTGGTCGGTGGACTACATGGTCGGCGACCGCATCCTGACGACCTCCGGCTGGCGCGGCATGGGTCGTGCGCTGAAGAAGGACGGCACGCCCTGTTCGCTTCTGCCGCACGGCACGTCCTACATGTCCGAGAGCCTCCAGCTCGATGTGGGCGAATGCGTTTACGGTTTGGGCGAACGCTTTGGCGCATATGTCAAGAACGGTCAGACGGTTGATATGTGGAATGCGGATGGCGGCACGGCGTCGGAGCTGGCGTACAAGAACATCCCGTTCTACATGACCAACCGCGGTTACGGTGTGCTGGTGGAGAACGCAAGCGACGTGTCCTTTGAAGTCGCGACGGAAAAGGTGGAGCGCGTGCAGTTCTCGCACGAGGGCGAAACGATGGTCTACGACGTGATTTATGGCGGCACGCCGAAGGACACGCTGGACTTGTACACCGCGCTGACGGGTCGCCCGGCGCTTGTGCCCGCGTGGTCGTTCGGTCTGTGGCTGTCCACCTCCTTCACCACGAATTACGACGAGCAGACGACTTCCTCCTTCATCAACGGCATGGCGGAGCGCGACATTCCGCTGTCCGTGTTCCACTTCGACTGCTACTGGATGAAGGGCTTCAACTGGTGCGACTTCGAGTGGGATCATGACACGTTCCCTGACCCGGTGGGGATGCTCAAGCGTTACCACGAGAAGGGGCTGCACATCTGCTGCTGGATTAACCCGTACATCGGTCAGGCGTCGCCGCTGTTCAAGGAAGGCATGGAGCATGGCTACCTGCTGAAAAAGACCGACGGCAGCCTCTTCCAGACCGATATGTGGCAGGCGG
>ULPZ01028547.1_pt1 | contig 12604 bp, 10 predicted proteins | sample 1953991 | NCBI WGS metagenome assembly ULPZ01 (sample SAMEA4835642, study PRJEB28245) | human gut metagenome | biome: gut microbiome; material: fecal sample | place: Denmark | collected 2008
TAATTAAATATTTAATATGAAATAATAGCATTTTTTTATGATCTTCCAAAAATGTAAACACCCTCGTGTCTTTTCTATAATTTCCTGATTGTTTTATAATTGTATTTACATATCTTTTTATCATCTCATAACACTCAAGTCCAAATACAAATTCACTTGAATCATTCATATAAAATGGTGAAAAAGAACTAAATGTATACTCTGAATTTATATAATCTTTAAGCTGTCTTTTAAACCACTCCAAATCAAACTTATATTCATATGGTATTTTTTTACAAATTACTATTTTTTTATCTGTTAAACTTTTATTATCTTTTAAATTTTCTTCATTATATGCTTGTTCAAATGCATTTTTAAATTTATTGTAAGGTATAACATCTGTTACATAGCGTCCATTATCATAATGATCTGCTACTAAAACCTGTTCTTTTTCATCATCATATCCATATATAAATGTTTTGTGAATGTCCATTTTATTTATTTTAACGTCTAAACAACTCTGCTTCAAAAATAAATACAAGTAATATTCCTGATTAATAGATTTTTTTAAATATTCAATAATATCTTCAAAATTTTGTTTTACATAATTATACGATACATATTTAGTTTCTAAAAAAGGACAACAATTCCATACATTAATATTCGTATCTATACAAAACGGATCATGTTTAGGAAAAAAACAAAATACTGTTTTTTGCATTCCATATATATTTTGACCAATCATTTGAACATAATTATTTGCAATCCAATCCTTTGCCCCATCCATATCTAATATCATAGACATAAAATGACTCTCAGATGACCAAGTTTTTAATATGGGTTTTGCTAAATTTAATTTTTTCATTGCAGTTTCTATTTTCATTATCTAACCCCTTTATCGCATAAATTATACATTTAATATATTTTTATATGTAATACTTATAATATTTTTTTCTTCTAGTCACTTACTTCTCCAAACCTCAATGTTTTATAAGCAAATGGATGAACCTTTGGGAACTGGCTCAGTCTAACGCGTTCATTTTTTTTATAAATTAAATCTGCCATACATTCTGCCATCTCTTCAGTGGTCATTTTAGCCAGTAGATCGCCTGACACTTCAGGTATATTATTACAATATGTAATATTTCCATTTGCCCCAGCTCTAAGTCTTATACAACGCTCTTTGCCACAAATTGCACCTCCTTTAGTCCAATTAGGTGAAATGATAGCTATTGGTCTTTCAAATCCACTAATTTTATAGTATCTTGGAACAGCATTTATTCCATCAACTTCAGTTTCACTCAAATCCCCTATGTTCCATAACTTTTCAACAATCTCATTTTTACTTACATGATTTTCATCATAGTTCAACTTTCCACTTTCAATAGCAGGACCATATGGATATAATTCTATTAATCTTAAAACAGCTCCTTTTTCTTGCGCAAAATATAACATATCTTCTATCTCATTAAAATTTTTATTCATCACAACCATATTAATTTTAAACAAGCTCAATCTTTTGCTTGCAATATCAATTGTATCCATAACATTATCATACACATATTCTTCTTGTCTTGCTATTTCAGAAAATTTTTTCTTATCTAATGTATCTAAACTTATATTTAATCTCGTCACGCCTTTATCTATACATTTATTAAGCATTTCTGGATTGGACCCATTTGTTGTAATTACTTGAGATGTATAACCTAATATATTTAAGCACTCCACATATGCATCTAAATTGTCTCGTACTGTAGGTTCTCCACCTGTATGATGAATCCCCTTTATTCCTAACGCATTTAAAACTCCATTTAATTTCAACCAAAACATATAACTTCTATCATATTTCCTTGAAGTTCCCTCTGTACAATATCGACATCGAAAATTACATGCTCCAGTAATAGACTCTCTTATTTCTAATCTACTACCATTATATAATTCCCCTTTCTCTTTAAATTTATCTGTTATTAACCTTTGTCCTTCTTTTATTTTTTCTATTTCGTCTAGATTTATGCTATCTATATTTTTCACTTTTTCCTCCTATACACTTCTATATTTAATTTCTATCCTTTAAATATTTTCTTACAAAACATTTTCAAAATTAACACTGTATTCATTATTAAAAGCCTCTAAATAAAATGCCTCACTTACTCTATGTATTTCTCTTAAATCGTCATTTCCAAATTCGCACTCTCTTTTTAACATTTCCATTAATGAATTAGGAAATATAAAACTATAAAACTTTGCCACAGTTAATAAAGTAAAATATGCCTGCTTATGGATATGGTATTCTTTCATTAACTTCATCCAACTAATATAGTCAAACTCGTTCCCATAACTCAAAATAGTATTATAAATATCTACAACCTTATAGAGCGTAACATCTCTTCGTTTGCTAGTCCAAATTTTCTCAGTAGCCTCTCTATAAAAATGAATACATAAATGTGCTAATTGCATCTCATTTGATAAAACTCTTACATTGTATAATTCATTATGTATATTTCTTATACCATATTCCATACACTTTTTCGTAATCTCATTATCTTTTGAATCAATATGAAAATTTATGTCAAATTTTAAGTTTTCTATATATTGACCATCTATTTTTTTTACATAAGGTACTAAATCATGATAGTTCATTCTTTGTATAAGTTTTTCTTTTCTACTTGCTTCCTTATATCCTCTTTTCAAAAAACATTGTATAAATCCTTCTTTTCTAAATACATTATCTAATTTATCTAAATCTTCCTCTACAACTAATATATCCGCATCGTTAGACCTCCTTGCACCTGGCTTATACATTGTAACATTATAAACCAGCCCTTTTAATGCACAATATCTGATTCCCGCCGTTTGAAATTCTTCAAACATTTTAGAATAATACTTAGCACTTTCTATTGTTATATCCTTTTGTATTTTGCAAATTAATTGTAATGTTTTATAAAATTCGGCTGCAAGATAATTCTTTTGTGAATCTGTCAACCCATAAAAAAAATACCCAGCTAATCTATTTTGAAATATAAATCCCGTTATTCTTTCCCAATCCAATTTTTGCTCCAAGAGAATATCAATTCTATTTTTCTGTTCTTCTGTTTTTTCTATACTACATGCTAATAATACTAACTCATATTCATCTAACATTTTTATACTCCTATTCTAAATCTAATGTATCTTTTCAAATAATCTTCTTAATGTTTCATTTATGTCTTTATCCACATTAAGAACTACCAAGTTATCATAGTTTAATAATTTTTCACTGATATTTTTTGCAGTACTCAAAATTTTATTTTTATTACACATTATTTCCATTCCATGCCACTCAGTAGTATATGTATCATATGGTGAAAAACTATTTTTCGCAATTATTCTTTTTAAATTACAATCTTCCCCCTCTCTGTTTAAAACAACAAAATGTGTTATAAATGCCTCTTTTACTTTCCTATTTATTCCTATGTCCTCAGGCAAAAGCTGCATTTTTGATTTAATTCGACTTAAAACTTCCGCTTGCATATTGTTATATTTAGGAGGCAATAATTTTTTAGTTTCTTCAAAAAAGTCTAAAGTTTTCATCGTTAAATTATAATATGTAGGCCAACCATATATATATAATCTTTCATTTTTTGTACCAATATATACTCTATCTCTGGACAACTCACTATACCCATACTTATATATCAAATCTAATGAAATTGTTGTTTTACCTTTATTTTTTTCGCCTATAAAAACTACACATTCTCCCTCATCATTCAAAACAGCTGAGCAATGAAACATTGAAAAATCTCCATTTTTATCTACAAAAAACTTTACAAAATCTCGTGATACTCTTATTCCATCCCTCGCTAACATTTCCACATCAGTATTGTATATATATACTTCATTATATATATAATTAATTTCATAGACGCTTTTTGTTATATAATTAAATACATATCTCACATTTCCAACATCTAGTTTTTTACCTTTGTCATGAAATAAAGGTTTTTCACTGTTATGAATTAATATTTCTTCTCCTCTCAGCAATATTTTTTGCAAATCCGGATAATTTTCTTCAACCAACTCCACTTTAAAATCATATTCTTCACTTTCATCACATTCAACATAATAATCATTATAAAATGGTACAATCAGTTTCATGGTATTTTCTGAAAATACATATTTCCATTTCACATTGATATAACTATAAATCTTAAATTCTTTCATTTAATTTTCCTTTCATACTATTTATAAATCCAGTGTTTTTTATTTTCATCATAATGTAAGCATATTCGATATTGCTCATTAATTTCTGACATAATCTTGGTGGCAATATCTATCCAAGTTAATGGTATCATAGTATCTACATCAAACCATTCTTGACACACAAACACACAATGATTCACTACAATGTACTTTTGAGAATTAATAATTATTCCATATACCCCATTAGCTATAACTTTATAATTTTCATCAAATTTATAAATCACACTTTCTATATTTTCGTATTTCAGTGAAACATTTTTCGCCTTTACAATTGGAATCATATATACTCTTTTTGTAGTATTAAAAAATGGATTAATGCTCACATCTAAAACTTTCTTTGTCATTTTATCACTTGATCTTTTTAAGTTATATTGGAATAACCTCTGTGTAATTTTAGTAAAGGGCCACCCTAACTTTATTAGATTATGTACAATTACTTTATCTTTTAAGGATAAGATTTCTTGAATCTTTTGAAAATTTTTTAACATTGTGGAATGCACATCATAATACTCTATTAATATTTTACACAAAGCATAATATTTAATTTCCATTTTATTCTTTTTTACAAACTCTGTAATATAATCATAATCAATTAATTGTTTTTCAACTAGCAAATAGCAGTCATTTATATCTTTAATTGGTGGTCTTGCATGCTTAAACGCGTGTGCCAAAGCTATTATAAATAAATTACTCATATAATGAGTTTTAAAACTTCCAATATCTATTATTCTATTATTATCTGCTGGTATACACGGATATCCGATATCTAATGTAATAAGTTCATTATCAATCAGTCGTTCCAAATGACCATGCCCACTTATAACATTATTGTTAAAACATTTTACCGAACAACTTTTTCCTAATTCATGACAATAATCAAATTTAAATTCATTTCTCATTATTTCTGCCACTTCAAAAAAAGTTTTAATATCTGGCACCAAAATATCCATATCACCATAATATCTTTGAACATTTTTATAAAAATTTGATGTTGCTATTCCTTTTATTGGATAAAAAACAATACTATTCTCCCTCAACCTTTTTTCTACTTTGCTGAATATATCTTGAATTACATTTCTCTTTTTTGTTTCTTTCTCAATTTGTTTCTGCAAATCATAAGGTATATCATGCGAAAAATTTTCTATAATATGTTTACCTAATATATTAGCAGTCTTATTTCTTGCAAAGAAAATAACATAATCATCATCCCAATTTTCAACTAACTTTTTTAATCCAATTTTTTCTTTTTCCAACAATACTATTTTCCCTAATCGTCTAGGTGCGAATTTCAATTGTTTTCTTAACTTATTTTCTATATAATTTAAATCTTTATCTGGTGTATCAATTATACTTAATAAAACATTCAAATTACTGTTTCTATTATTTTCTTTATTTACTGTTGATGTGTTAATATAATTTGCGGAAACACAAGCTTCACAATCTAAACTATTACCACGTACTATTTGAGGTTGATCTCTAAACTCCGGCTCAATTTTTATAGCCGTTTCTATCACCTTATTCATTAATTTCCAAGGCAAAATAAGACAATCCTTTCTTCTATACAATATTTCTTGAATATTAAATATATCCGTAAATATAGAAACATCTCCCTCTTCTATTTTTGATAATATATTTTCACATACTGTTCTCTGTTCAATAACACTTTTTTCTTTTAACATATCGAACATAAGAAACATAGAGGCTTCAACAATTGCACAAGAGTAACTTTCATATTCAATTTCGATTCTTTTTTCTATCAAACGTACCCTAAAAACTAATCTATCACCACAATAGTCCCCTGCGCCTTCAACAACAAAATCTGGATTCTCAACGATTTCAAAATATTTTTTTTGAAGCATATTAACAATATTTTTTCCATATATTTTCTCTAACAACTGCCTATTTTCCATTTATTCTCCCCACTAATAAATATTCTCTTATAATCCTCAACACTTTCAAATGATTTTTATGTAATTTATATTCTATATTTTGACCTTATTTTTCATTATCAATAAAAATTTTATATTTAAGTAATAGTCAATAAACAATCACATGCATCCAGTTATAAATAAAAAACAATTTTTTATCGTAAAGCAATTTGTGCACTTCTATTACTCTGTGTAATAATCATTCCGTATTTATGTAATCCCTCAATATATAATCTTATCAATAGTATTCATTATTTTTTTTATATCATCTTCATTATTATATATATATATTGAAGCACGTATACATGATTTTATTCCTAAATATCGCATTGTTGGAATTGAACAATGATTCCCTACCCTAACCATGATATTTTCATTTCTAAAAAACTCATTAACATCATGTGGATGAATATTATTTATATTAAATGAAATTATACCCGATGCAGTATCTTTATCTTGTGTATATACATTAATTTCTTTCTTATTCTTTAAATATTCATACAATAAGTCCGCTAATTTTTTTATATGTTCATTATAGGAAAAGACATTAATTTTATTCAAATAATCTATTGTAGCCCCCCAACCTAACATTCCAACTGTATTAGGTGTACCTGCCATATATTTTTCCGTGCCATCTTTCCACAATAATTTATCAACATCTAATACCATTCCTCCTCCTACATAATTATGTTTCATAGTTGAAAAAATGGATTTTTTCACGAAAAGTCCTCCTACGCCAAATGGACCCAGCATTTTATGTGCCGAACAAACAAAGAAATCCATTCCAATGTTAGTAAAATTTATCTTATAATGAGGTACACTTTGTGAGCCATCTATTAGTACAGGAATATTGTTCTTCTTGCATATTTCTACAATACTTTCTACATTTTGTTTCTTTCCTAAGACATTTGAAACATGTGTTATTGAAACCAATTTAATATCACTATTATCATTACATAATGCGTTTTCGATATCTATATTCCCATTTTCATCCATAGGGATTTTTTTTAAAACAGCCCCCTTTTTTTCACATATAACTCTCCATGGCAAATAATTAGAATGGTGCTCACACTCTGATATCAGAATCACATCACCTTGTTTTATATTATCCTCTAAGAAACATCTCGCAACAATATTAATAGCTTCCGTTGCTCCTGTCGTTTGTATAAACAAATAATCGTTTTCTGCTCCAAAAAAATGCAATATTTTTTTCTTTGCCAATTCATATTTTTCAAATGTTTCTTCTGCTAATTTATAACTTCCCCTATTAATATTTACAAAATTGTATTTTTGCATCTCCGACATATAATCTATCACTTCATCAGGACATAATGTAGTAGCTGCATTATCTAAATACACACCTTTGCAATTTGTTTTTCTTAAATATGAAAAATCCTCAATTATTCTATTCATTTTCACCTCTTCTTAATTTTCAAAATGTTACATCATTTTCTTTAAAGCCTCTTCTATTTCATTTTTTTCTACTGTATCTGAAAATCTTTCCCCAAATACCATCATATCCCCAATTCCTTTCTGAAATACAAATTTTATCTTTCCTTTTCTCACTTTCTTATCAGCATACATTTTATCTAATATATTTTCTATTTTGACTTTTTCATTCAATGTTACAGGCAAACCTGCTTTATTATAAATTTCTATCACTCTATCCTTTTGTTTATCAGTAACATATCCTCTATTATATCCAAGTAGAACTTGTGCTACCATCCCCAATGAAACAGCATTTCCATGTGAAATTTCATATTTGCTAGCAGCCTCAATTGCTCTTCCTACTGTATGTCCCAAATTTAATACTTCTCTCAAACCATCTTCCTGCTCATCTTGAGTTACAACATTATACTTTATTTCTATATTTTTTCGACATATATACTCAAGCATATCTATGTACCTCTTATCACTTCTTCCTCTTTCTTTAATAACATCTATATTAGCATTTAAATATTCAAAAAAGTCAGCATCTGCAATGCAAGCATGTTTAATTGTTTCTGAGAGACCATTTTCAATTTGTGCATCATCTAATGTCTCCCATGTTTTTAAATCAATATATACTTTTTGGGGTTGCACAATAAGTCCTATCATATTTGTTGCTAATGGTGTATCCACAGCTGTTTTACCACCTATAGACGCATCTGCCGCTGCTAAAAAAGTAGTTGCATAATTTATTACCGGAATTCCTCTGCAATATGTTGCTGCCAAAAATCCTGCTAAATCAGTAACAACTCCTCCCCCTAATGCAATAATACAACTATCTTTTCTAAAACCTGCCTCTAGCATCTTATCTTCAATTTCAGCTTTGTTCTCTCTTGTTTTACTTTTTTCCCCAGCAGGTATACTATATATATCTACATTAAATCCTTGTTTTTTCATTAATTCAAATAGACGATAGCCATATAATGCAGCTACATTTGAGTCTGTAATAATGGCATATCTGTAAACGTTAGGCACAATTTTATGCTTTATATCATCCACAAGTTTTTCAAACATATCATAACCTATTTCTATTTCATATGAATTATTTATTACCTTTTCAATTTTTACATTTATAGTTTGCATGTATATTCCTCTTTCTTAATTTAAAATTTTATTTTGTTAGCAAAAGTGTTTCAATTCATGAAAAAATCTGCTATTTTTACCTTCTGTTTTTTTCTCTAATTGTAATCCAAATTTTTTGACCATCTGCCGCAACATACTATCTGCTCCGTTCTCTGATGTATATTCAATTTCTAATTCATAATCAACTATTGATAAATATTCATTCATATCCAAACAAATCTCAACATTTTGAAATTTAGTACATACATCACGATAAGTTTTTAAAACTCCAACTTTATGTATATCTCTGCACATATAACCTATCATATTTTTTAGAATTTCAGGTTGAATTAGTGCATATGCGCCATCAACATCCAACTCTTTTTCTTCTTTTATTGCTAGAGCCCCATTATTGTACACATTCATTTTCGTTTGTAATTTAAATTTGCCATTTCTTTCCCTTATTCTGACAGTAATATTATTATTATAAATGTAATTATCCATATCATTGTAATAATAATTAAATTGTTCAAAAGTATTATTCCACTGAAAATATTCTTTCAAAGCATCATATTGTTCTCTAGTTAATAAAAACTTATATTCTTTTTCGAGCATTTTTCTTTCCCATTCACTAAGAATTTTTGCAGAATTCCTCAATAATTTGAATCACCTCTCCTACTGTTTTACTTAATCTAATTTTCTGTAAACAACCATCCAATTCTATTCCCAATTCTTCTTCTACACCTAAAATAAACTCTACTATTCCTAATGAATCTATTGCATCATCTCGTCCAAATGTCATATCTTCACTAGATTGTTTATTAACCCCCCTACTATTCATTAAATTAGTATGTTGCTTTAATACGATTTCTTTTACATCTTTCATTTCTTATTTTCTCCTTAATATTTAATAATATAAATTATATTATACTTTGTTTTAATTTTTCAGCCAATAAATGTACTTTTATATGTCACTATATTTTTCACAAAATTTTCGAACACATTCTGGCCAATTTTTTTCTTCCTTTCCATATTGACATAAGAAAGCTAATACCCATCTTTCTATTCCAAAGCCCACACAACCTGTCACAGCATTTTTACAATTTCTCACTCTAATATTAAATGCGCTTGTAAATGCCATTCCATGCAAATTAAACGAACCTACTGCAATATCTTTTTTTTCATTTATATTCAACCTCAATTCATATTTGCTATTGTCTATCATTTGTATTTTTCTATACTTTTGCATTTTGGGCAATACAAATGAATCCGATGATACCTGCACTTTCCCTTCTAAACCAATGTTTACAACAAACTCTTTTATATTATTCAAAAATTTTTTTCGAGAACTACATACAAACTCTTCATCTCCCACAAATACAACTTCTCTGACATGATAATCCCTAAGTCTACCTATTTCGTCATAATTAAGCCTTCCCTCATTTCTAAATACATTTTGCGTAAATGAAATAATACTATTTTCTTCCAACACTTGATTTTTCATTTCTATATATGTATGAAAACAGGCTGATGGTGATAATGCAAGTTGTGGCGAATTTAAATATGATGATACTCTATTTTCTTCAATCGCTTTTGATAAGTCATTTAATTCATCTATAGATTCATGAACATCACTGCAAAATATAGCATATTGTGGTGTCCTGCTAATATATCCTGTTTTGATATATTCATCTACAGGTAATAATACGGGATAACTTTTTTCAATAGCCCCCATATTTGCCGCCATCTTTGCAAAACTATGTTCAAAAAAGCGAAATAAACAAATAGCCTTATCTTTTAAGCACAATAACCCATCTCCCATTACCATAAACAATTGTTTATCTTCTATTACATCTGTATAATATTTTCTTTCGTTCTTTTTAAAATATTCCACATCCTCTTCATGTATTATTTTCTTATATTTTTTTGACATAGTTGTAAGCAAGAACTCAATTCGTTCTTTATCACTATTCTCTTTAATTTCTAATATCATTATATTATCCACAATTTGATATGATAAAATATCTTTTGAAACAAACGAAACCACTTTTCTAAATTCATCTACATCTACGTCTGCATCTATATTGATTTCTATATTCATATATCTCCCCCCTATTTGTCTAATTTTGTGTAAATAACATCATGTATTATAACACAAAACGCCAATTAATAAAACATTTTTTTATATAATATTTATAATTTCCCGGTGATTATTGCTGATATATTGTATAATTTAATTATTTTTTTGCATTTTTATTGTTTTTAGCAAATATTTATTTTTATATTTTAATTCATATTTCATTTAATTTCTCCCTAAAAACAATTTAATCTTCACTATATAATTGTATTATCACTGTATATTTCTATAATAAAAGCGTGGAACTATCCCACGCTTTAACTTTACACATTATCTAGTTTTATCTCCCCTGACCTTTGGCAGCTCCTTTTCTGCCGCTTCCTGCTTTCCTTCCAATGTCTTTCTTGCCTCGAAAGCATCTGCATTATACTTGTACTCCTGCGGTTCGGCTACCATCGGTGAGTAGAAGATCTCTCCTTCTGCTCTTTCGATGTCCACTGCTTTCTGCTCCTTATCCTTTGTATGCTCCTCACGCTTTTCCTTGTCAAGCTGCACATTCATAGCAAGATTATCCAGCTTATCAATCGAAGCGTCCAGATGTAGCTCCATTGATACAAACAGCTTTCTCACTGCTTTCATAGGGGCAAGTACCGCCTTTGTGATAGGGTGTTTCTGTTCCTTCTTAGAATAATCCACCTCCGGCTTATCAGCAAAGGTACGGAACGCATTGTTTACGGTCTGTCCGGCTTCACGGAGTCCCTTTGCAAGAAGTGCTGTCCTTGCAATATCCCTGTCTGTAGATACAATCGCATCTTTTACTGCTGTTCTTACATTAAGAAGTCTTTTCTTAATTCCTGCAAACTCTGTAACCCTGTAAAGTGCCGCCCTGCCCTTTGCCTTTGTTTCATCAACAATGCTCTTGGCAGTAGATTTTACCTGTACCTTTACCTCAGATACCTGTGACTTTATCTGCTCACATCTGGCATTTAATCTTTCCTGTGCTTCTGCCAATGCCTTTTTCGCATTATTGACAAGGGTATCTTCCTGCATTTCTCTAATCTGGTTCTGCATACTTGTAAGTTCTTCTGTCATAGTCGCAATCTTTTTCTCCAGACCGTCCACATAGCTGCATATCTCAAATACATCATTTGCCGGCTCTTTCATAGCATTCTTTTTTAACAGGTCGAGAAGTTCCCTTATGATCTCCTCATTGGTAAGTGTCTTTTCTGCTTCCATCTGCTTTTCCTCCTTATAAACGGGGCAGCTCCTGCCGCCCCTTAATCTTAATTATCGAAAGGGAGTATCCTTTTTCTCCCTGTCGGGATTTCCGTGGTTCTGTTCGGCATTCTCCCTTGCTTTTTCGTTGCTCTTATCCTTTGCTTTCTCATACTCTGCAATAATCTCATTATAGAGCTTCTCCCTGAAATCCTTTGTGACCGGATAGCAGACATCCTGATAGATTGGCTTGCCATTCTCGTCCACCTGCTTTGTCTTATAAGAAGGCATTGACACAAAGATTTTTTCTTTGCCCTGAAGGATATTTACATTATTTACAATGAAGCTGTTTTCAAAGTAAATGCGGGCAAGTCCCTTGATATTACTGCCTTCCCTTTCATAAGGTGTTACCGTCACGGAAAACTCCGGCATTTCCTGTGTTTTTCCCTGTGTCTGTGTTTCTGCTTTCTCCGGCTCCCTGATTTTTGCATAAGCCTCAAGGATATTGGTATAGAGTTCCTCACGAAACTCTGCCGTGATAGGATTGCAGACATCTTTATAAATCACGCTGTTTTTCTCATCACGCTCATTGGAACGGTATCTTGGCATTGATACA
>ULPZ01063134.1_pt1 | contig 12542 bp, 10 predicted proteins | sample 1953991 | NCBI WGS metagenome assembly ULPZ01 (sample SAMEA4835642, study PRJEB28245) | human gut metagenome | biome: gut microbiome; material: fecal sample | place: Denmark | collected 2008
AAGATATTTCCGCAAACGAATATATTCTTGCATATCTGATCGCGAAAGGGGAACTGACGGAAAGTTCTTTCCGTACCTTCCGCCCATCGATCTGCAACCGGCTTGACCGCAATACATCCGGTCTGTTAGCTGCCGGAAAGACCTTAAAGGGACTTCAGGAGATGGCAAAAGCCTTAAAGGAACGTTCGGTTCAGAAATATTACCGCTGTATCGTAAAGGGGACAGTAAAAGAAGCTTCTTATCTGAAAGGTTATCTGCAGAAAGATGAATCGTCCAATCAGGTTTTGATCCGCAGGACAAAACCTTCTGAGGGAGAATGGCTCCCGATCGAGACGGAATATAAACCGATTCGCTGTATGGGCGGTTACACGGAGTTTGAAGTTCATCTGATGACCGGGCGATCCCATCAGATCCGTGCGCATCTTGCGTCTATCGGACATCCGATCATAGGAGACTATAAATATGGAGATTCTGGAGTTAATGTATATTTTAAGAGAAATGCAAGGATAACGTCACAGCTTCTTCATGCAAGCCGCTTTGTATTTGAGGACGGCAGGGAGATTACGGCTCCATGTGGTGCTGAATTTGAGCGGGCATGGAATGTGATCGAAAATTTATAAACCGATGAATGTACATTCTGTCATGTGCATGTTTTCAGACTATAGTGTTCGAAAAAATTTGGAATAATTTATTTTTATAAAGGAGTACCATCATGGCAACCTGGAACTCAAGAGGACTCAGGGGTTCAACCTTAGAGGAGTTCATCAACCGCACCAATGAAACTTATCTGACAAATGGCCTTGCGCTGATTCAGAAAGTTCCAACGCCGATCACACCCATCAATATAGACAAGGCAACAAGGCATATTACGCTGGCATATTTTGAACAGAAAAGTACCGTCGACTATATTGGCGCCGTCCAGGGAATCCCGGTGTGTTTTGACGCAAAGGAATGTGCGACAGACACCTTTCCGCTTCAGAATATCCATGAACATCAGGTAACATTCATGGAAAACTTTGAAAAGCAGGGGGGAATTTCTTTTTTTCTGATCAGTTTTACCGCAAGGAACGAATTTTATTATCTGCGCCTTGCAAAGCTGTTGGAATTTTGGAACCGCGCAAAAGAAGGTGGAAGAAAAAGTTTCCGTTATGAGGAATTAGAATCCGATTATTTCCTTCCGAAAGGAAAAGCGGTACTGGTTCCTTACTTGGATACGCTGCAAAAAGATTTGCTGGCAAGGGATTGACATTCCCTTTGTTTTCCAATATAATAAACAGCAGTTTTATGTGGTAGCAAGGTAGCACACTAAAGTGCAAGAGAAAAATGTGTGCAGGGACGGCAGAAAAATCACTTATCACATAACGTCCCGGAATGGAGATTTGATGAAAAGACAGTTATTACATACACCTGAAGGTGTCAGGGATATTTACAATGACGAATGCGAGAAAAAGCTGATTTTGCAGGATGAATTATTAAAAGTACAGAAACAGTACGGTTATCACCCAATCCAGACACCAACATTTGAATTTTTTGATACCTTTGGCAGAGAGATCGGAACCACACCTTCGAAGGATCTGTATAAGTTTTTTGACCGGGAGGGAAATACGTTGGTACTTCGACCGGATATTACACCTTCCATTGCGCGATGTGCCGCAATGTATTTTGGTGAGGAGAAGATGCCGATCCGTCTCTGCTATATGGGAAATACATTTTTAAACAACAGCAGCTATCAGGGAAGATTAAAAGAGAGCACACAGCTTGGCGCAGAGCTTTTAGGCGATTCCACGGTAGATGCAGACGCGGAGATCATTGCCATGGTGATCGACTGCCTGAAAAAAGCAGGATTAAAAGAGTTTCAGCTTTCCGTCGGTCATGCAGAATTTTTCCGCGGTTTGACAGATGCGGCAGGGTTAAAGGAAGAACAGGAAGAAGAACTTCATGACCTTATTTCCAACAAAAATTATTTTGGTGTAACGGAGTTTGCTGAGACGCTGAGCTTAAACGATAACTTAAAGGCTCTGTTTGGAATGCTCGGCAATCTGTATACCGGATCTGACGAATTGCAGACGGCAAAGAAATATGCATCTGAATATCCGCGTATCTTAGCCGCGATCGAGCGCCTTGAGGAGTTACATCAGGTTTTAAAGATCTATGGCATTGATAAATATGTCTCCATGGAGCTTGGAATTGTCAGCAATTATCAGTACTATACCGGCATCATTTTTGCGGGATACACGTTTGGAAGCGGTGAGCCGATCGTAAAGGGCGGCCGTTATGATGAACTTCTGACTTACTTTGGAAAGAAGTCAGCATCCATCGGTTTTGCGATCGTTATTGACCAGCTGATGGCAGCACTTTCCAGACAGAAGATCGAAATTCCGGTACGATATCAGAACGAACTTATTATTTATGATTCGAAAATGCGCAGTGAGGCGATCAAAAAGGCGATGGAGCTGCGTACTGACGGCAGAAATGTGGAGCTGATGGCAAGAGATATCTCAAAGACCGAAGAAGATTATCGCACCTATGCAAAGCAGAATCACTTTGTGAATGTGACATTTATGTAAGGAGACGGATACGATGGAAGAGATGAGATATTTAACCTTTGCCCTTGGGAAGGGAAGACTGGCGAAGAAAACTTTAGAGATGTTTGAACAGATCGGCATAACCTGCGAGGAGATGAAGGACAAAGACACCAGAAAACTGATCTTTGTAAATGAAGAATTAAAACTCCGTTTTTTCCTTGCGAAGGGACCGGATGTGCCGACATATGTTGAATATGGTGCAGCAGATATTGGTATCGTTGGAAAAGATACGATCTTAGAGGAAGGCAGAAATATTTACGAGGTACTTGATCTTGGATTTGGAAAATGCCGCATGTGCATCTGTGGACCGGAAAATGCAAAAGAGCTGTTAAACCATCATGAACTGATCCGCGTTGCAACCAAGTATCCGCGGATTGCAAAAGATTATTTCTATAATAAGAAACATCAGACTGTGGAGATCATCAAGCTGAACGGATCAATCGAGTTGGCGCCGATCGTCGGCTTATCTGAAGTTATCTGCGATATCGTAGAAACCGGCTCCACCCTGCGTGAGAACGGTTTGTCGGTGTTAGAGGAAGTTTGTCCGCTTTCTGCCCGCATGGTAGTCAATCAGGTGAGCATGAAGATGGAAAATGAGCGCATTACAAAACTGATTTCCGATTTAAAGACCGTCATATAAGATAACAAAAACCGTTTGCCACAGCAATGTTTTGAATACAGACGGAACAGATGTTTTGAAATGGAGGAGAAGTATGCGAATTATAGAACTGACAGAAGAGGCAAGAACAAATATACTGGAAAATCTTTTAAAAAGAAGCCCGAATTCCTATGGTGAATTTGAAGGCAGAGTAAATGAGATCATAGAAAATGTAAGGGCAAACCGCGATGCAGCGATCTTTGATTACACAAAGCGTTTTGATGGAGCTGACATCAACGCAGAGAATATCCTTGTGACGGAGGATGAGATTAAAGAGGCCTACGAAAAAGTGGATGAAAAACTGCTTACGGTGATCCGCAAGGCGCTGGTAAATATCCGCAAATATCATGAAAAACAGCGCCAGTATTCCTGGTTTGACTCCGAGGAGTCCGGCATTATTTTAGGACAGAAAGTGACTGCCTTGGAAAAAGTCGGCGTTTATGTACCGGGCGGAAAGGCAGTTTATCCGTCCTCCGTGCTTATGAACATCGTTCCGGCAAAGGTTGCGGGTGTAAAAACTATCGTTATGACAACACCTCCCGGAAAAGACGGAAAAGTCAATCCGGCGACCTTAGTTGCGGCAAAAGAGGCAGGTGTGGATGCAATCTATAAAGTCGGCGGTGCACAGGCGATCGCAGCGCTGGCATTTGGTACGGAAAGCGTTCCAAAGGTAGACAAAATCGTAGGTCCTGGTAATATCTATGTTGCCCTGGCAAAGAAAGCCGTATTTGGTTTTGTAAGCATTGACTCCATTGCAGGCCCTAGTGAGATCATGGTGTTAGCAGATGAAACTGCAAACCCGCGTTTTGTTGCAGCAGACCTTCTCTCGCAGGCAGAACATGATGAGATGGCATCTGCGATCCTTGTTACAACGAGCAGGGATTTAGCGGAGCAGGTATCAAAAGAAGTGGAAGGTTTTGTGGCACAGTTATCCAGAAAAGAAATCATTCAGAAGTCTTTGGATAATTATGGTTATATCTTAGTGGCAGAAAGTATGGACGAGGCGATCGCGACAGTGAACGAGATTGCATCCGAGCATCTTGAACTTGTCACAAAGAATCCATTTGAGACGATGACAAAGATCCGCAACGCGGGAGCAATTTTTGTCGGGGAATATTCCAGTGAACCATTGGGTGATTATTTCGCCGGTCCAAACCATGTGCTGCCGACGAACGGAACTGCAAAATTTTTCTCACCGCTTAGCGTGGATGATTTTATCAAAAAGTCAAGCATTATCTCTTATTCAAGAGAGGCATTAGAGCCGATTTATAAAGATATCGTACAGTTTGCAGAATGTGAACAGTTAACGGCGCATGCAAATTCAATCCGTGTACGATTTGAAGACTAGAGAGGAATGTGGTAAAATGGAAAGAACGGCGGAGTACATACGAAAAACAAAAGAAACGGATATTAAGATTAATCTGAATATAGACGGAACTGGTAAAGCGGAGATTGACACTGGGATCGGCTTTTTTGATCATATGTTAGAAGGATTTGCCAGACATGGTTTTTTTGATCTGGATGTCAAAGTGGAAGGGGATCTTGCCGTGGATTGCCATCACACGATCGAAGACACCGGAATCGTGCTTGGTAATGCGATCCGCAAAGCGTTAAAAAATAAAAAGGGCATCAAACGTTTTGGAAGCTGTATTTTGCCGATGGATGAGACACTGGTGCTCTGCGCCGTGGATCTCTCCGGCAGACCTTATCTTGTTTTTGATGGCGAATTTACTGTGGAGCGGGTAGGGTATATGGACACGGAGATGGTTAAAGAATTTTTCTATGCCGTTTCTTATGCATCGGGTATGAATCTGCATATCCGTGTATTGTCCGGCGGCAATAACCATCATATGATCGAAGCAATGTTCAAGGCATTTGCGAGGGCGTTAGATGAAGCAACCGGCTATGATCCGCGTATCACGGATGTGTTGTCCACAAAAGGCAGCCTGTAGGAAAACTTGCGATTCCTGCAGAAATCTGTCTTAGGTATATATCACAAAAGAAAAACGTGTATGGCTTGTTAAGAAAATGCAGGAATGGAGAGTTTTTAAATATGGAACACAAAAATATTGTTGCCACCATTTACTTAAAAAATGGACAGGCAGTAAAAGGCATGGATAATTTTGAACCAATGGGCTGGGACGTGATCAGTCTGGCACGTCTTTATAATGACAGCGGTATCGATAAAATCATCATTTTTGATCTCTCAGACGATGACGAAGAACACGAGAAGAATATCCATACCATCAAAAATATCAACCGCAATGTCGAGATCAAAGTCTGCGCAGGTGGAAACATCAGCCGCTTTGAGGATGTCAAGAAGTTTATTTATGCCGGATGCCTGCAGGTTATTGTAAACGGTGCAAAATCAAACAGCATGGATATTGCAAGAGAGGCGAGCGACCGTTTTGGAAAAGAGCGCATCCTTGTTTCCGTGGCAAATGTTGATTTTGTATTCAAACATCAGGAGGAGATGCAGGAGCATTTTCACGAACTTCTGGTTTTAAACACCAGCGTTTTGACGGCAATCGAAAATATTACAGACGTTCCGTATGTCGTATATTTTGAGGAATGCGATTACGAGAAAATTATTGAGACCTTAAAACGCGAAAATGTACGCGGAATTGCCGGATCTTTTATCAATGATCCTGAGACAGATATCATGGAAATGAAAGCACAGCTCTCTGCAGGCGGGATCAAGATGGATAATTTCGAACCGGCATTAAAATGGGCAGATTTAAAGAAAAATTCGGATGGCATGGTTCCGGTTATTGTGCAGGATTACCGCACGGATGAGGTTTTGATGCTTGCCTACATGAACGAAGAGGCTTTTGAAACGACGATCAATATCGGAAAGATGACCTATTACAGCAGAAGCCGCCAGGAGTTATGGATCAAAGGTATGACATCCGGACATATCCAGTATGTAAAGTCACTGACCGCAGACTGTGATTATGATACGATCTTAGCGAAAGTATCACAGATCGGTGCAGCCTGCCACACCGGAAATGTCTCCTGTTTCTTTAATGAGATCGTCAAGAAGGAGTATATGGAGAAAAATCCGCTGAAAGTATTAGAGGATGTCTATGCGATTATTTTAGACCGCAAGGCAAACCCGAAAGAGGGGTCATACACGAACTATCTGTTTGACAAAGGACTCGATAAGATCTTAAAGAAGATGGGAGAAGAGGCATCAGAAATCATCATCGCAGCCAAAAATCCGGATCCGGAAGATATCAAATATGAGATATCCGATTTCATGTATCATATGATGGTGCTGATGGCGGAAAAGGGAGTTACGTGGGAGGAGATCACACAGGAGCTTTCACAGAGGTAATATACGAAGGACATTTACAGGCAGAAATTACTTGTAAATGTCCTTTTGCAGGTTCATCATGAATAACAAATATTTATGAAAGAGAGATTACAATGATACCATTAAAAATAGAAACACTGTTAAAAGGCCGCGTGGTTGAACATGATCGGGTAGAATATAAAACAGGATGGAACCCAAATGATATCATTCATTCTATTTGTGCTTTTGCAAATGATTATGACAATACAAACGGTGGATATATTGTGATCGGTGTAAAAGAAGAAAATGGGATGCCGGTATTTCCTTTAGAAGGGGTACCAAAAGAGGATCTGGATTCCATCCAACAGGAAATTTTTCAGTATTGCAATCAGATCGTTCCAAGATATATTCCGAGAATGGAAATCATTGATTATCAGAATTCCGGAATTTTTTTGATTTATCTTTGGTGTTCTGCTGGTGACAGTGGTCCATATCAGGCGCCTAAAACTGTTTATCTGGAAATTGATAATATCAGACGGGGATATCTGGAAGATTTTATTAAGAAAAGCAATAGCAGCCTGATCGAAGAAATCAATAACAGTACGCTCGAAGAATTACTCCTTGCCGAAGAAGTCGCCGATGAGACAGATACAGAATTGGATATTAGAAATATCGGGGTTTTAATGTTTGCAGAACATCCGGAAAAATTTATCCCAGGATCATACATTGAGTTAATCCGGTTTAATTCAAAAGAAGCAGAGGCATCCGATGATTTTATTGAAAAAACCTTTACAGGTCCTATCTGGAAACAGGTTCAGGATGCATTAGATTACATTAACACAAATGTTATTGAAGAAAAAGTTGTAAAACTTCAGGGGCAGGCGGAATCAGAACGATTTTTTAATTATCCATATAATGCCCTTGAAGAGGCACTGGTAAATGCAGTTTTTCATAAATCATATCGTGAACAGGAACCTGTTGAAATCCGGATTTACGTCGACAGTATCCAGATACTCAATTATCCGGGATTGGCAAAATGGATTAATCTTGAGCGATTTGCCGAAGGCAGGATCAAAGGCAGAAAATACAGGAACAGACGGATTGGAGAATTATTTAAAGAAATTGATTTGTCAGAGAAAAAAGGCACAGGTATTCCCAAAATATTACGTGAACTTAAGAAAAATGGTTCTCCTGGACCGGAATTTGATATGGATGATGACAGAACATATTTGAATACAATTATTCATATCCGCGATGGATTTGATAAAAATGAGATTATGTCCGAATCAATGTCCGAATCAATGTCCGAATTAGAAATTGCCAGAATACAGGTAATATTACAATATCTGACTGTTCATGATACCATTAACAGTGCAAAAGCGGCTGAATTACTGGATGTAGAGAAAAAGACCGCAAGCCGGCTGTTGTCAAAAGCTGAAAAAGTAGAAGTTCTGATCAGCAAAGGCAAAACGAAAGATAAAGTTTATATGAAAAAATAATTTTGGTATATCAGATAAAATCCTGAAAATGAAAATTGGAGACTCCATGTTTGAAAAAATAAAACAACTTATGACTGGTAATCTGTCAAAAGGCGGCAGGCAGGTCTACATCGATGATCTGCGCGTCATAGCGACCGTATTTGTGATCGGGGTGCATACAGTCTCACTGGCTGCCACGATGACAGAATACGGAAGCATCCCATTCCGGGTGCTTACCATCTTTAATTTTATATTTTTGTCCTGCAACCTGCTTTTTGTCATGTTAAGCGGAGCATTATTGCTCCCGGTAAAAAATGAATCGATCGGCAATTTTTTCCGGAAACGTTTCACAAAAGTTGCAATTCCGCTGGTTGTCTATTACATTCTGTATATCGTGGCAAAGGAAGGGCTTGTCTGGCTGAGACCGGACCACTGGATTCTGATGTTGAGGCGTATTTTAACGGGGGCTCCAATGGAGGCACCTCATTTCTGGCTGGTCTATGTGATCATCTGGCTGTATGTACTGACGCCGTTTATGCGGTATATTGTACATAATATTCCCGATACCGTATTGTCGGGTGTGATAGGGGGCGTATTTGCAATTTGTGCATTGGACACCTATCTACCACTTTACGGAATCAACTCTGTGTTTGGCATTGTGGTGGATTCTTATGCGGGCACTTTTTTACTTGGATATTTTCTTTCTGAAAAATGCAGCAGAAAGGTAGAAAATTTTTTCATGTTTACAGGATTTCTATCATTTATTGAAACCTGTATGTGGATCTGGAACGGAAATGATTATGTCAATTATATTTATCAGAATTCGCCCACAATGATGTGTTTTACGGCAGCTATCTTTTTGTTGGTAAAGCGCCTTGCGTCCCAAAAAACAAAAAGCAGTTTCTTTGTGCAGTGGATCAGCCGGTACAGTTATTCTATTCTGCTGATCCACTGGGGCGTACTTCATTTTGTGGTCAAACAGAAACTGCATGTCAATGTGCTCGGCGGTGGCATTGTCGGCGGCTGTATTGTGATGATGGTACTGACTCTTTTTATCTCAGCAATCGGTGCAATGATCCTTGACAATACGCTGCTGAAATGGCTCCAGAAACCTTTTACAAAAAAGCAGAGACAGAAATAAAAATACAAGGTATGAATTTGTCCATAGATTCATAAAATGATATCAAAAATCAGAAAAAAAAACGATGTTTACTAAAAAACGGTCACTGGTATACATAATATTTTTATGGTAAACCAGTGCCGGGACACAGAACTGCTGTATGAAATCAGTCATATAATTTTATGCAGATGGACTGGCACAGAAATGGAGTGTTCTATGGACAGACAGACAGTCGAACGGCGCAGGGAATATGTGCAGAATATCCGCAATTCTTTTTATGAGGAAAACGGGATGCAGAAGAGAGAGACCAGAGAGGTGGATGATTCTGCACCGGAAATGGGGCTTGCGGCAGCACTGAAACTGCGCATTTTTTTATCTGTATGTATATTTGCAACTTTTTTAGGCTGCATGTATACCCATACGGATTTGTGTGGTTACAGCACGCAGACGATCACAGAAATGATCTGTGATAATCATTATTATACAAATCTGAAAAATTATGTTATGATACATTGAGCGCAAGTGAGTCAACATACATGTATGATTGACGAACAGCGAAATTTGAGCGCGAAAGAAGAAATGGAAAGGATTTTTTTAAATGACAAAATTAGCTTTATCCGATGAGATACTGATGAAGATTGATAAACCGGCGCGCTATATCGGTAACGAGTTAAACAGCGTGGTAAAAGAGAAAGATACGGTTGATATCCGATTTGTGATGTGTTTCCCGGATGTTTATGAGATTGGAATGTCACATCTTGGTATCCAGATTTTATACGATATGTTAAATAAAAGAGAGGACGTCTGGTGTGAGCGCGTCTATTCCCCATGGCCGGATCTGCATGCAATTTTAAAAGAAGAGAATATCCCGTTATTTTCTTTAGAGTCGCAACAGCCGGTAAAGGATGCGGATTTCTTGGGAATTACGATACAGTACGAGATGTGTTATACCAATATCTTACAGATCTTAGATCTAAGCCAGATTCCAATCGAGGCAGCAGACAGGACGGAAAATGATCCGATCTTAATTGGCGGAGGTCCATGTACCTATAACCCGGAACCGATTGCGGAATTTTTTGATCTGTTTTATATGGGAGAAGGCGAAATTTCCTATGATGCACTGCTGGATCTGTACAAAAAAATGAAGCAGGAAGGAGCTTCGCGCAAGGATTTTTTTCATGAGGCCGCAAAGATTCCTGGTATTTATGTACCATCTTTATATGAAGTAAGCTATAAAGAGGATGGAACGATCGCCGGATTTGAACCGGTGTATGAGGATGTGCCACGCACGGTTACAAAACAGATTGTTACAGATATGACGCAGGCAGTTTATCCGGAAAAACCGATTGTACCATTTATCAAGGCAACACAGGACCGCGTGGTTCTTGAGATCCAGCGAGGCTGTATCCGTGGCTGTCGTTTCTGCCAGGCGGGTATGGTCTACCGTCCGACACGTGAAAAAGATGTGGAACGTTTAAAAAAACTTGCGTACCAGATGTTAAAGTCAACCGGACATGAAGAGATCTCTTTAAGCTCTTTAAGTTCTTCCGATTACTCACAGTTACAGGAACTTGTGACATTTTTAATTGAGGAATTTAAGGGAAAAGGTGTCAATATTTCTCTTCCATCTCTGCGTATCGATGCATTTTCCTTAGATGTTATGGGAAAAGTGCAGGATATCAAGAAAAGCAGTCTGACCTTTGCACCGGAGGCTGGTTCCCAGCGTCTCAGGGATGTTATCAATAAAGGTCTTACAAAAGAGGTTATCTTAGAAGGTGCCGGAATGGCATTTGAAGGTGGCTGGAATAAGGTAAAGCTTTACTTTATGTTAGGGCTTCCGACCGAGACAGAAGAGGATATGAAGGCGATCCCGGAACTGGCAAACGATATTGCGGTACGTTATTATGAGATTCCAAAAGATCAGCGGAATGGGAAATGCCAGATCACAATTTCAACATCGTTTTTTGTGCCAAAGCCTTTTACACCGTTCCAGTGGGCATCCATGCATGACCCGGAGGACTATATTGCGCGTGCGAAAGTTGTCAATGACACGGTAAAAGAGCAGTTAAACCGTAAAAGCATCAAATACAACTGGCATGAAGCTGATGTGACGGTGTTAGAGGGTGTATTAGCACGCGGTGACCGCAAGGTCGGAAATGTGATCCGCACGGTTTATGAGCGTGGCGGCATATTTGATGCGTGGTCCGAATATTTTGATTACCAGAGATGGTTGGATGCATTTGCGGAATGTGGCGTGGATATGGATTTTTACACCAAAAGAGAGCGCTCACTTGATGAAGTATTTCCATGGGATTTCATTGATACCGGCGTGACGAAAGAATTCTTAAAACGCGAATGGCAAAATGCCATGGAAGAGAATGTGACTCCAAACTGCAGGATGCGCTGCTCCGGATGTGGTGCCGCCCAGTTTAAAACAGGGGTATGTATGGCAGAGCGTTAAAAAAGATATTTAACGTTTTACATGAGATACTTAATGTGAAAGAAGAAAGGGTTAATGTAAGGTTGACATTATGATAAAGATAAGGATTAAATTCCGTAAATACGGTGTGATGCGTTTTATCGGACATCTGGATATTATGCGTTATTTTCAGAAGGCAATGCGCAGGGCAGAAATTGATATCTGCTACTCGGAAGGCTTTTCCCCGCACCAGATCATGTCTTTTGCGGCACCGCTTGGTGTCGGAATCACCAGTGATGGAGAGTATCTTGATATTGAAGTAAATTCTACCAGATCAAGCGAAGCGTCTATTAAGGCACTGAATGATACCATGGTGGAAGGTGTGGAAGTCACAGAGTATGTAAAGCTGCCGGACAATGCGAAAACAGCAATGTCCATGGTTGCAGCGGCGGACTATGACCTTTTCTTTAAAGAAGGGTATGAACCGGCTGCAGACGTTAGAACTTTTGCAGATGGCATCCGTCAGTATTTTACGGAAAAAGAAGAATTTCTGATCACAAAACAGACGAAAAAAAGCGAAAAAGTCATGGATTTAAAGCAGCTTGTATATGCATTTGATGTGTCAGAAAGAGACGGCAGACCGGTATTTTATTTAAAAGTATCCACAGGAAGTACGGATAACCTAAAGCCGGAACTTGTACTAGAAGCAATGTTTCAGGCAATGGGATATACTTATGACCAGAATGCGATCCAGATTCACCGCAGGGATGTCTATGCCATGGATCCGGCAGGAGATGGATTTATTTCCCTTGGGAAAATGGGGGAAGTGATCGGGTAATATGAACCGTTTTATTATTACAACAACAGAAATCGAAAAAAAAGAATACCGCATTGCGGCACTCTGTGATGCCAGACAAAAACTGATCGAAGTGACCACGGAATCCATGACCGGGACATCTGTGCTTGGAAATATTTATATAGGCAGGG
>ULPZ01045244.1_pt1 | contig 12524 bp, 7 predicted proteins | sample 1953991 | NCBI WGS metagenome assembly ULPZ01 (sample SAMEA4835642, study PRJEB28245) | human gut metagenome | biome: gut microbiome; material: fecal sample | place: Denmark | collected 2008
AAAAAATCAGAACATTATATCCACAGGCAGATGCTGAAAAAATAGGAACCTTTTTTTGCCGCATGCCGCAGCTCCGCTTCAATTCAATCCCCTTTTTGTCAATCTACATCAAATGGATTTTGCGCAGCAGGACAAAGACGGCAATAACTTCCAGCCTCCCCAAAACCATGACAAACGACAGGATATATTTTACAAAAGGCGTAAATCCGGCAAAACTACCGGCCGGTCCGGTTGCCTCGGTCAGGCCCAGGCCGGAGTTGGTTATATTGCCCGCAACCGCGCCGAGCGCCGTAACAAAGTCTACTCCCGTCATGGAAATAATCAGCGTAAACAGCATAATGGCAAGCAAAAAGCCGAATGCCATGACGAACACCGAAGAAACGATATTGTCGTCGATGACCTTTCCGCCGGCTTTCATAACCGTTACCTGGCTTGGCGAGAGGGAATTGGTTGCGTTCTTTTTGAAAAAGGCCATAATGACCTGCCAGCGGAAAATTTTAATTGAACCGGTTGTCGAACCCGTACAGCCGCCGTGCAGGAATAAAATGAAGAAAACGGCGACAGCCCATGTACCCCACTGGATAAAATCATATGAGGAAAAGCCGGTTGTCGTCATAGCCGAAATCATATTAAAAGAGGCTCTCCGGAATGCCGTAACAAACGGAATGTCTGAGGTATAGGCATAAAATGCGCTGATAATCAGGATATACCAGAAAACCAGTTTCAAAAACGTATTGACCTGATTGTTTTCAATAACGGAAGCAAAGCTTCGCTTTTTCGCAATTAAAACAAAATAGGTCATCGGCAGCGACCCCAGCAGCATAAAAATGCCTATAATGGTTTCAATCATCGGGCTGTCAAAATAAGCGACGGAATTGTTTTTTGTAGAAAGTCCGCCCGTGCACAGCGTCGCCAGCGCATGGCATATTGCGTCAAACCAGTTCATGCCCGCCCATTTCAGCAAAACCGCGCAAATGATGTTCAGCAAGACATATACCAGAATAATGTCCTTGGCGATATAACGGATTTTGGGCAGGAATTTTTCTTCAATGTCAGAGTTTTCCTTGTTGAAGATGTGCATGCCGCCGATTCCCAGAAAAGGCATCAGCGCGACCGCAAAAATGACGATGCCGACGCCGCTGATGCCGTTAAGCACGGCGCGCCAGAACAAGACGGATTTTGGCTGCGCCTCAACATTGCTTAAAATGGTCGAACCTGTGGTCGTCAGGCCGGATGTCGCTTCAAACAAAGCGTCGGCGTAAGTTTGAATGTCTCCGTTGCCGTAAAGGGGGAGGGCACAGATAAGCGGGCAGGCAAACCAGCATATAACGGTAATCAGATACCCTTGGAGGATAGAGATGTTTTTTATTTTGCCGTAATTTGCCAGAAACAGCGACCCGCCGATAAACATCGTCAGAATGCTGTTTTGGATAAAAATGGCATCAAACGAACCGGTGTAGTATTTCAATGCCGCTGCCGGCAGCAGCATCAATGCTCCCAAAACGAAAATGATAAACCCGTTAATCATCAAAACCGGCTGCCACATTGCTGTCTGAACCCTTATATTGTTAAAATCGTTGCCCAATTCCGCATCATAATATAGCCCTGCGCAAAAACTTTCAATGCTGCCGGCAGGTTATCCACCTCAGCTGCTGTTCTCCTCCCGCCCGGACGCCGTTGTCCACTTTCCCCGTTCGTTCGTCGCCCTGCTTCCTTTCTGTTTATCTGCTTTTCCCGTCCGCGCGCGCACAGCCTTCCTCCGGTTTCTCCACTTTCCCCGTCCGCGCGCGCACAGCCTTCCTCCGGTTTCTCAGCTTTTCCCGTCCGGCTGGCCCTCGCCGTTTTCCGGTCTGACTCTCTTACGTCCATAAAAAAAGCTCCCCGCAGGGAGCCGAAAATCAAAACCTTACTCAAAATAGCGCGCATCAGGCGTATTTTGCAAAAAGTTTCTGAATTTTCCGTGTGAACACGGAGTATACGCACCGCCGATAAAATCGGCATATGCACCGAGCAGGGAGGTAATTCCTCTGTCATACTCTTCCGGCGTATATGATGCGCGTGCGAACAAATCCGACAGGATAATGTTGGCAACAGCTTCTTCATGGTCAATGCCGTACAGGATTTCCTGATAGTTCGGCCACCCCATGTTGGAGTAGTTGACGATAATATCCCGGAACTTTTCCCAGTCCGCTCCGAAAACGCCGGGCATGGCATAACGCTCCGGCTTTGCGGATTTGGTAACGCCGTTGAAGCGTACCGTATCCTTCTTAAGAGGGCCGAGGCTGGCAGCGATATAGCCGAGGTAAATTTCGGATATTTTCGCTTCCGGCACTGCCGCTAAGGTTTTCGGCAGGAAAATCGGGCAATGCGCCAACACGAGGTTGACTTTGACTGCGGCAAATTTTTCCTGCTTCAGCTGCCACATCCACTCCGCCAGCAATCGTTTGTCATAGAACGGATTACCCGAACAGATGACGAACGTTACTTCTTTCAGCCCCTGAGATACCGCAAAATTGTATATCTCAATTAGGTTGCCTTCGGAATCGTCGTCTTCGCACGGGGTATAATTCCTGTATGCATACTGCGTGCCGGTCAAAAGGCTCATCAGTTTGTAATACGTATCATACTCCGTTTTGCGGATAAGCCCTTCTTCACGGTAAAAAAGCTTCTGGAACAAGCCCTTGTTACCTTCTTTTCCGGAAGAAAGGAACGGCAGCACGCGTCCTGTCTGCTTTGCATAAAAGCGTAAGATTTCAAACGCAAACAGCGGCGCCGTCATCATTCCGCTGAAACAATACAGGAACGGATGTATCATATTCTTCGGCAGGTCATACAATGAGCATACGACCGCTTTGGAAGTTCCGCCCTGCGCATTCGGGTATTTAAATTCCGACCTGGGTTTCAATCCGCCGATTTCTTCCGCATAGCGTAAAGTGTCCATATCAACGGTAACCGGACGGGATTTTGATACCTTGACGCGTTCAGCCATAAATCTGCGGCCTGCGGCGTTGCATTTAAATTCATTACTCTTTAATAAAGCCATAAACTGCTCGCGGTTCGTGTCCACGAATTCAAAATAATTTTTCATAATCATTACTTTTAAATTATACTTAATTAGGTCTTAAGAATACCATATTTTAAAGGTTTTGTCAAACATATTTCTGCCGGCTTTTTTCCCTCCGCCGGTTTCCGTCCGGCTGTTCGTCGCCCCGTTTCCCGCCGCCTCAGAATGAAATCCGCCACCAGACGAACGCCGAAAGAAACGCAAACACCGCAATCAGCGCCAGCCCTGCACCGCAGGCAAAAGTTTTCCCCGTCCGCCGTCCGGCATCCGAGAGTTTGTCAAAAAATTGTGCCAGCAGCAGCGCAACCGGCAGCGTGATAATTGCGACATAGCGAAAATCCTGATTACACATATACGGGTGCTTAAGGCCGAACATAATCTGCCCGGCGATAATCCCCGCCAGTAAAATCATTGTCAGCCAGAATGTCTGTGTCTGCCGTTTCTTGACGCCCAGATAAGCGGCCGCAACAACCGCCCAAACCAGCAAAGCTTTATAAATCAGAACCAGCGCCGTAATCAGCCCCATAATGTCCGCCCCGCGCATAGAGAAGTCCCATTGCCCGAACAGCGCCGTTTTTGTCATCGTCTCCCACAGGTTAATGCCGAAATCATTATAAAACATTTGCGGATAAAACAGGGCGCCGAGCGGGTTAAACCGCTGCCACAAGCCGTAGCTTTTAAGCGACAGATGTTCCTGCGGCGGCACAAAGTCAAACCCGACGTTGAGGAAATAGTGCTGATACAACGGCCAGATGCTCAGCCCGGCAACGAGCAGTATGCCGAAAACCGCGGCTTCCGCCAGCTGCCGTTTGTTCTCCGCTCCGCTTTTCAGCTGCTTGTGTATTGTCAGCAGCCGTTTGTCTTCCGTATCGTTTTTCTGCGGCTTGTTTTTTGTCTGTGTCAGCTGCCGCCCGTTTTCCGTTTTTTTTCGCTGCTGCCACAGCCGGAGGGCGATAGCCGCACCGGTCAGCGGCAGGACGATAATGCCCGAGAGTTTGGTCAACGCTGCCGCGGTGGCAAACAGCAGGATACGTGCCAGATTTTTCCGCCCGCCGTCGCGGTAATAGAGCAGGGAGTAATAGACGGTTCCCGCCTGTAACGGCAGCAACAGGCAGTCGTTGTTGAAAAATCCCGCGATGGCGTTGTACGCCGGGAAGAAGCAGATAAAAGCCAGCCCGCCGAGGTATGCCGCCCGGGAAAGCCGGAAGAAACGCAAAATTTTTCCGGCCAGAAAATAATACCACAGCATATAGAAGCAAAAACAGACCTGTGTCGCTTCCGCCGCCAGCTGCATATTGGCACCGGCGCCCATTGCAGGCAATTCCGCGTTCAACATTCCGGTTTCCAGAACCGTCGCCAGCCGCATTTCTCCCGCTGCCAGCAGAAAATGCAAAATCGGGTGGTAGGTCGAATAGCTCGGGCGGGTCAATAGCGGATTTTCCTCCCAGAACAGAAAGTTGTTTTCCAAAATATATTCGATATAGTTAAAACACGATGCAAAGTCGTATTGTACGTCGGTATGTCCGGTATTGGTGATGAATGAGAGGTTGAAATACGCTGCCGCCAAAATAATCAGTCGTCCGTATTCGGTTGCCTTCTCATTGCCTGAGTTGCCGTTTTTTGCCTCATTGTTAGGCATCCCGTCGTTGCCGTAAAGTCGTTTCAGCAGTCCGCCCGCTGCCAGAAAAGCCGCAAATATCCAGACGCTCCATATTTGCGCCGGAAGAGCAAACGCTCCTGCCGCGGCAATGCCGGCGCACAGTACCCAGGCCGCCGTCTTTTTTCCATTAAGCCCGAGCGGGTTTAACGCCAGGGTCAGCCCGAGCGCCAGCCATAAGTTCAGCTTAGACGCGCTAAATCCGTATATGTCGGCTGTCAGCGTGGCCGTGAAAAACAGCGCCGCCGCCCCAAAAAAACTCAAAACCGGAAATTTCAGCATTTGTCTCTCTCCGAAAAACGGCCTTTCGCAGTAACGCGTCTCAACCAGAAAGTTGAGAGTTGCTCCAAAGCCGGAAATCATTTAAAATCAGATAACAGCTTTTTAAACTTCAAGTCAAGCCTGAAGATAAAACACACACACGCCGCTTTGATTTTTGTTTTACAGGGATTTATGCTGTTTGCCTGCCATGTGCATGCTGATTTTTTCTCGCCGCGGGCGCGCTAAAAAAATCTTGCTAAGCCCCGAAAAGTATGCTAAAGTATATTAAATTATGTAAAAAAAAGCCTGAAAGAGGTCTGCTATGGGGATAAAGGATATTTTGCAAAAGCAGGACAAAGAAGCCGCCGATGCCGTTATGGATACCGGGCACTACCGGCGCGAAGCCGGTGTCCGCCATATCAAAGACATTGTTAAAAATCCGCTGAACCGCCTGCGGATAGAATTTTCCGAAAAATTCCTCGGCGCCAAAAGTAAAGAAGATATAAGCGAAGAATATGTCCGTGATTTGCAGAACCGGCTGGAGCCGATGTTTCAGGACAGTGAGGATAAGAAAGCCGTATTCGCATCCCATCGCGAGAATTTTGAGCATTTTCTGCAAACCGGCGACCTTAAAACGCCGTTGAACCTGAAAGACGAAGAATCGCAGTTTTTCTGGGGAACGGCTTTGGCGTTATATGCCGTCCGTCCTGAAATGCAGGAAAAGTGGGACCGGCGCAATCAGGCAGACCGTATTTCGCACAGTACAATCTGGCGCCGCATCGCTTCGTCGTCATATATGCAGCAGGAACTGCAGCGCCATGCACATATTGTCGAAAGCGCGGTGGAAAATCAGGATACCAGGCTGGTATGGAGCGAAAACGGCTACCCGAATATCAGCTATTGTTTTGTTCCCGAACAAAATCTTATCATTGACGACATGTTATGGACGCTTGTTGCCGGCGTTGATGCGGCCGCAACGGCTATGAATCACGAAATAGCCCATTCCAAAGGGACGCAGTTTACCAATTCTCCGCGGATGGAGGAAATTCAAAAACAGCAGGAAGCTTTGGTTAAGGAAATGGAAGAAGCCGCGGCGCGCAACGATATGCCGGCATGGAAAGCCTCGGCAAAAAAGGCGGCGCGCCTGAAAGCCGAGTATACTTACCGTTTTTACTTTTTTGACGAACTGGAAAATATGTATGCCAACCGTTATGCGGTCAATTTCGGCGGCGATTTTGACCGGGCGCATTTAAACGAGCTTGAGGCGGATATCAATGTCGGCCGTAAATATGTGGCACCGTTGAAAATGGAAGATGCCGAAAAGGAAATGGCCGCCAGCGCCGAAAAACGCATTGCTCACGTCAAGGCCATTGCCCGCAACAGTTTTTTTGCCAATAACGGTCTGATAGAAAACCACAAAATGGAAGATTGGCACAGCCTGAACCTGTATCCGGAACTTTTGAGCGGCATAGATGCCGACGGCCGCAAAATGGGAGCCGCCGAATGTTTTGAACGCATCCGCGAAATCTGCGATAAGTTTGAAACCTCTCAGCCGAACAAAGGGTTGAAAATCCTGAATGAAACGATTTATAACAAACGGATGACGGCAATGAGCCGCCGCCGTGTCGCCATGACGGATGAGTTTTTTGACCTGTTTGTCGCTCCGCACATGGAAGATATATATAAAGTGGCGGAGAAACAGCTGGAAGATCAGGTCAGCCGGATGCAGAATCAGCAGCAGTCCGGTCAGAACGGTTCGTCTTCTCAGCAGGGAGAACAGAGTGAAGGGCAAGGCACCTCAAACCGGCAGCAAGGCAGTGCTCAAAACCAGCAACAGGAGAACTCGGGGCAACAACAGAACAGTTCCTCCGCACAGCCGAACCAGTCTCAGGGCGGACAGGAACAAGGGTCGCCTCAGCAGTCGCAAAGCGGGCAAGGGCAACCTCAACAGTCACAAAGCGGGCAAGGGCAACCTCAACAGTCACAAAGCGGGCAGGGGCAGCCTCAGCAGTCGCAAAGCGGGCAGGGGCAGTCTCAGTCAGGGCAGGGTGCCGGTAGCGGAATGCCCGGTATGCCGCCTTTGCCGACTCCGCCGATGGGAAACCAAAATCAGCAAGGCAGGGGTTCCGGCAATGAAACAGGACAGCAGCAAAGCAACACCGGTCAGCAGCAGTCAGATAACGGCCAGTCCGGCTCTCCGCAGTCCTCCGGCAACTCCAATCAATCGCAGCAGCACGGTAACTCCGGCAGTCGGTCTGCCAATAGCCAATCCGACGCTCAGCACTCTTCCGACAACACGCAGCAGGGTTCCTCCGGTGCTCGGCAATCCTCGTCCGGCTCTCCGCAGTCCTCCGGCAACTCCGGCCAATCGCAGCAGCACGGTAACTCCGGCTTTCCCGATACCGGTCAGTTCCGCCTGCCGAATACCGACATTTATCAGCCGCGCCTCAGCGACGAGCAGATAAAAGAGTTGCTGGAAAAGGCAGAGAGCATCCGCGAATTGAAAAGGCAGACCGGCGAAAACGGCATGAAGGCCAATGATTTGCCCAATCGCGGCGACAATGCTGATAGTCGCGGTGCGCCGCAGGAAAGCGGTGCGTCAGACAGTCAGCAACACGGGCGCAGTGAAAACAGCCTGGAGGATTATCTGCCGCAAAACGATATGCCAAGCCTGATTTCGATTGATGATATGGTCAAGCTCAGCGAAGACAATATGCAGGCTGCACGCTTTTACCGCGAAGGCAATTGGGACGAATATCAGAAATATATCGCGCAGTATTCCAACGAAATAGCCCAGGCGAAAAAGCTTATCGGCGAAATCATCAAACAAAACAAGTTTGACAGCGTCCGCCGCGGCCACGAACGGACCAAGGAAAAAATGACCCAAATTCCGGTTCAGGGCGGTCGCACCATAGATTTGCAGCGCCACGTCGCCCTCCAGCAGAAGCTTCGCCGCGGCGACCCGAACATCGGCAAAAAGGATTTGGAGCGTTTCCGCACCCGTTATAAATACTCTGAAGACGAGAAAATCAAAGAAGTACAGCTTCCGCAGTCTAATTTCGGAATCCTCATTGATGGTTCCGGTTCCATGACCGGCAGGCCGTTTGACAACGCTTTGGCCATCTCCTGCATTTTGTATGAAGCCGCGCGCAGTTTTAAGGAAATCAACGTCTATATTTATATGATGGGCGAGCCTTACCCGCTGACTGTAGCCCTCCCCGACGACAAAACCAAAGAGATTGCGAAACGTCTGGAAAGCGTTCGCCGGGGGCAGGGCGGCTGCAACGACTTTTTGATTCCGGCGGTAAAAGAGTTTTTGAAGGATGTTTCCTCGGATATGGCAAAGCACCCTCATGTCAAGAGCGGCTTTACCCATATCTTTTCCGTAACTGACGGCGGCAACAACGACTACGGTTCGACCGATGTCAACGGCTGTCTGAAAACCATGCTGGAGAAAAACGAACAGCTGACGTTCGACAGTTTCTTTATGGATCAGGGGGAAAGCAATTATACCAAGCCGCTGGTCAGGGAAATGCAGGCTAAGGGCTGCGACCGGATAGATTATGTCGACGGCATCGTTTCCGGCGACCAGATACCCGGAAAAATTATAGAGATGTTAAAAAAAAGGATGAAACACAGTCAGATAAAAGAGCCGATGACCAACGGCGTTAAGGAAAAACTAATAATTGAAACCTTAAAATCCCTGAAAAGGCGCTGATATTTGGATTTAAGCCGCGGCAGCCGCGTTTCTGCTCTTGCCCGGCAGCAAAAAATATGTTAAAATAACACAATGGGCAGCCATGATAATTAAAGGAGAAAAGTAATGGCGAAAATTTATAAGCATAAATTCGGTACCGAGGAATTTCCCGTTCCCATCGCCGACAAAATTACCGGAAAGATTACCTGGCTGGCATCGGAAGAGGACGCAATTTATATCCCGACTATGCGTGACGAACCGAAAGAAGCCGTCTACGGCCGCCTCATCCGCAATGTTGTAACCGACCCGACGATGATGAAAGATATGACCGAAATACTGTTGCGCCTGGACAAGGGGCGTACCCCGGAGGAAAGCAAAAGCTACGGCTATACGACAATGGGAGCTCCCGGTAACGGTAAGACTTACCTGACCAAGGCCATCGGCGCTTTGGTTCACCCGAAAGGCGCGCTGGTTGTCGACTGCAACAATATAGATAATCCCGACGAACTGTACAAGGTAACGACGTTCAGCGTTGACGAAACCCGCAAACAGCGCAAGATTGACGCCCGCGTCAAAATGGGCAATATGGACCCGGAACAGGCATTGTCCCAAAATGCCGTCGCTTACATGAAAAAGATGTTCGGAAATGATGTCGTAACGCAGGAAACCCGCGACGGAAAGCGCATCACGGCGATTGACTGGAACGCGGTCAAAGGCGATTCGGCTTTTGTTGAAGGCGTGATAGACAAAGTGATGGAAATGGAAAACATTCCGTATGAAAAAGACCATAGCTCTTTAGGTTTTGTCGTTTCCAACGGGCCGTTGCTGCGGGCGCTCGTCGATCCGGATTCCCCCGACTACGGCCGCATGGTCATCCGCGATGAGTCAAACCGCGGCCCTGTGGTTGACGCCTGGCTCAAAATTGAGGCCTTTTTCTCTGAACCCGGCGCCGATGAACTGAAACTCAAGGGAGAAGACGACAAGGAGTTCACGATTAAGCGGTCGGAGATTCCCGAAACCTTTATGTTCCTCGGTACCGCCAATCAGGCGACCGAGGATATGGGCTCAAGCGCCAAAGAACTGACCAAGCCGATGATTTCCCGTCAGGGTATGGGGATTGACATCCGCCAGATAGCCGACGCGGAAAAGGCCGACTACCTGTCGCGTACCTTAAAGCACCTGACCGGCGTGCCGGCATACCACGTTTATATGATGGATCCGGAAACGTTTGACCGCAATCCCGAACAGCTTGCCGAAACGCTGATGTATTTCCGCACTGTCGGGCTGACGCCGGAAGAAAAGAAAAAGATTCCGCAGGAAGAATTGTTTAATATCCGGCATATAGACCGCACAATTAAAGTTGCGACGCAATACGGAGCCCTGCTTTCCGAAGCCGAAAACATCATCACCAAAGCCGCCAAGGACGAAACGCTGCCCGAACGCTATACCTCGTATCTGGAAAATCAGGCAGTCGTTGACCTGCGTTATGTGTTCAAACTTTATCAGCACGCCAAGATTGACCAGCCGCGCGGCAAGTCGTCAGGCGCCGGGATTTTCTCCAAGCTCGGCCGCGCCGTCAAGCCGCAGACGCAGGAAGAGGTGGCGTGGGAGCTGAATAAGCGTATTGCCCGCCGAGAAAAGGAACAGCTTCTGGTGCGCGGCACAAGGCTTGAAAACGAAGTCGCCGTCAAATTAAAGGATATGATAATCCCTGACAGCATCAACAGCCTGTTGCGTGATTCGGAAGACCGCAAAGCGGATTATGAAAAGATTGAGGGGCTGTGGAAGTCTTTGCAGCAGACGGCCAAAGGGCTGAATTTTGAATTTGCCGGCTATGTCGGCGAAGATTCCGTTGCCAAGACTTACAATGCCCGCCCCGAAGACCTGCCGAGCGTTGCTCTTGACGAGATTAAGGAAGTGCTGATAGCGTCCATCCGCGAGGAATACAAGGACGAATTGCAGGGGCAGAAACTGTCCGCCGAAGACGTGTTTGACGACAATACGCTGCTGGAAGCGACGCAGATGCTGGCCAGGGAAAACGAGGGGCAGAGCATTTTCGTCCCGAACTATGATTTGGAAACCACGGCCGAAAAGCCTTTGAAACAGGTGTATATGGCTCCGGTTCACGGCGAGGGTGCGAGGATTGACCGCGAGAGCCTGATTAATGCCAACCAGTTTGCCGACAGCTTTATCATCAAGAGTATGCGCAGCCACAATATCAAAAAATATGCCAAAGAGGCGCCGCATCTGGATGTTGATGCGTATCTGGAAGAGCTGGCGCAATACGGCGAGGACTGCGTAAACAACGGAAAAATGAGCTGCGAAATTGCCTCTGACAAAAACGACGCCTTTTTCACCACCGTTGTCTTTGTCAATGACCGCGAGAACCAAAAGACCGGGGTCGCCGGAATAGTCTATAACAAAGCCAATCAGAATACGTTGATTCTGGCCGACTTTGACGTCAGCGACGACGATAAGGCCAAATTGAGCAAAAGCGGCGTCTTTTACGTCAACCTGAACGAGGTCAACAAGACCGGCGAATATGAAATTATCGGCAATTACCTGAGCAAACAGACGATGATGCACGAAGGGGTTACCAATGCGCATGTCGTATCGTCGCTGATGCTGCGCATTGACACAGAAATGGGAATGGGCAGCAGCGGGGATGAAAATGCCGTGGAATTTTGCTATTTTCTGCAAAATATGGGCGAAAACGAAAAGCAGAACATTGATGCTTTGCAGTTGACGAACGTCGAATACGAAAAAGGCTTGCCGGTAAAAGCGGCATTGAACAAAAAACTGAATGGGAGATAAGCATTATGGAAAAGCGTTATGACAAAGGGCAGATAGAAACCGTCGTGCTGCAGGCTGTATTGGCCCGCCCGTATAAGGAATTCGGCGGCTGCCGGATATATCCGCTTCATGCCGAGGGGGAAGAGGCCGTCGTCAAAAATCTTGCGGGCAGCCGTGAGGTAACGACGCTTGCCGAGCTGGAAGATGCTGTCAATGCGCCGGAAGTGGCAAACGTCTTTATCGGCCGTTTTGCTGCCGTTACGTCCAAAGGGATGAAAAACGTCTTGTCCCGAACGTCGCTGGCAAAAGATATTTTCTGCGCGTTTGAAATCTGGGAATAAGAAAAACGGGGGTGGCGATGAAACTGGAAATAACCAATCCGCAAAGCCCTCTGCACTGCAGCGTCATGCTGCAGGAGCGCCGCAAGTCCGGCGTTCCGTTGACGCCGGATTTCTGCCGCGAAATTCTGACGTCGTCCGCTAACCAGAGCGTTGCCGGAAAACTGCTGGATATGATAGAGAACCGTTTATCTGCCGCGCCGCAGGAGATAGACGCATACCTGCCTTATGTTGAAGCGATGGTTTCCCGGACGGTCGCCACGCCGAAAATTATCGAAAAAGCAGCCAACCTTGTCAATGAATTTTTCCCGTATGACAATTATACTGCCGAAGAATACGCTTTTTCCTGTCGCTTTGCGGCATTGAAAAAGCACACTGCAAATTCGGCATGCATTGCGCAGAAACTGTTGAAACGCGTTAAAAACGGCGTCCGCGGCGATGCCGGGACGGTATATAACCCCGAAAATCCCCGTTTTAATCTTGATGCCGGCATTTACTCGGCATATCCTGAAAGGCTGGCTCCCGATATGGTGCGAATGCTGCGCGGCTTTTGCCGGAGCGGCAGTATCCGTCCCGATACACTTTCCGGCCCCGGTATCCAATCCGACACCCCCTCCAACCCCGGCCTCGGTATCCGTCCCGATACACCTTCCGACCCCGGTATCCGTCCCGATACACCTTCCGACCCCGGTATCCGTCCCGATACACCTTCCG
>ULPZ01064033.1_pt1 | contig 12509 bp, 9 predicted proteins | sample 1953991 | NCBI WGS metagenome assembly ULPZ01 (sample SAMEA4835642, study PRJEB28245) | human gut metagenome | biome: gut microbiome; material: fecal sample | place: Denmark | collected 2008
ATGATTTCCGTTCCCTTCTTGGAGCGAGCACGAACACCCGTCACAGCGCCTGTATTTTCATCGGTCAACAATTCAACAACCTTGGTGTTGAACTGCATCTTGACGCCCAACTTACGAGCCTTGGCCATCAGCACATTGGCGAGCTGCTTGCCACCCGGCTTGGCCTCACCCAGAGGCAGATGAGCACGTTCCAGCATCGGGAACACAAGCTTCATGCCGGCAGCAAACTTCACGCCAACATAATCCATCATCCAGTTCATCATATCGTCGGCATGCTCGGCCACGTAGCGGGTCAAAGCCTTATCACCCTTGCCCTGCGAGACCTTCATCATGTCTTCGTAGAACTTTTCGCTTGAGTCGCTTGCATTCGCGTTTTTGGCTTGCTGAGCTTTGGTATGCACACCCAACATAAAGCCTGCGGCATACACGGTGTTACCGGCAGGTGAGCCCATCTTTTCAATCAAAATCGGCTTCAGGCCGTTCTGAGCTGCACGAATGGCGCAAACCAAACCGCCGCAACCGGCGCCAACGATCACGAAATCGTATGTTGATTCCGTAATCTTCTTGGGTGCAGCCTGAGCCGATGCGGTTGCGCCGGCACCGATCATCGCGGCACCACCCAATGCGGCCGTTTTCAGAAACGTGCGACGGGAATTGAGCACTTCGGTCATGATTCCTTCTCTCCTCTTGTTGTTGCAAAAGTGCAGGAAACCAACACGTCTTCCATGCACTTGTAGATGTTTGCATCTTAGGAAACAAGGAAAGCGAAAAACATAAACGAGCGTCTATTGCTTTTCTTGATCAAAAAGTAGAGAATAGTTTGTTTATGCTATTTGGGATATTGCAGTCCCAACAAGACGTCCGAACGTCAAAGCATCTGCCAATCCGTTTCCTCCCAGGCGGTTGACACCGTGCACGCTGCCTGTCACTTCTCCGGCAGCCCACAGTCCCGGCACTATGCCACCGTCTATTTTGAGCACCTGGGCATTTTCATCAATCACGAGACCGCCCGGCGTGTAATGTACCGTCAAGCCAACCTCATAGGCCCAGTACGGTGCCTCCGTCAACGGCGTACACCCCACACGAGAGCATTTGTTGATGCGACGAGGCGTTTTTTCAACGCCTCGATTCTCTTGAAGCGCCTCGCGGTTGTAGCCCTCAACTTCCGCCTTAAAACGATTTGCCGGCACACGCATCAGATTCGCAAGCTCTTCAAGTGTCTCTGCACTATAGGCTTCATCAGCCACCAACGCTTGATAGAGCCCCTTTTGTGAAATCGGATCAAGGTGTGCGACGCCTTTTTTATCGAAGACAGTAAAGCAACGCCGATTCGGTTGTTGCAGGATCGCCTGCGTTAAGGAAGAACGCAAAGCGTCTTCTTCGACAAAACGTTTCCCGTTGTCGTTGATAAGTATGAAATCGGCCGGCAGAAAAAGTCTAGCGTGCGTCTTGCGACCTGGTGGATTGCCCGCAACACATTCAACGTAAGGCAATCCTTCGAGTGCAATGTCGTACTTTTGCGCCAATATCAGAGCATCCCCTCTCGAACCCGGCGAATTATCCGTAGGAAGGCCCGCTAATTGCGGAGCGTATTGAGCAACCATTTCCGCGTTTGCACCAAAACCACCACAGGCTAAAACTACGCCTTTGCGGGCTTGAAACGAAACAACCCTGCCCGAGCCTGTCGAAGCCGAAACACCGACGACGCGTCCGCCCTTATCCATGTAAAGATCAACAAGCTTCGTCTCGAGCATAATTTTGGCGCCAAGGGCCATTGCCCGCTGACTTAAAGCTCGAACGTAGGCTGAGCCGCGCGGCAACAAAGGCTTCAGACAGCGCCTGTAATCCGACCCGTAAATTTCATAAACAGTGTCGTGAAATAAAACCCCGCAAGCTTCAAGCCAAGCAACCGTCTTGGGGGCTTCTTCGACCATTTTTCGGACCAATCGCGGATTGCCTTGATTGCCGCCCGCTTCCATCGTTTGTCGATAATGCAAATCCAGGGAGTCCTGGATACCGCAGAGTTTCTGGCGTCGAGGCTCCACGCAAGAGAAATAGCCGGTGCTACGAAGCGTATCTCCGCCCAAAAGCGGCAATTTCTCAATCAAACAAACAGATGCCTTGTTCTGTGCGGCAGCAACGGCTGCGGCAAGTCCGGCTCCTCCGCCGCCTACAACGATGACATCAAAAGTCTGCGTCCAGATTTCCGGCACCGCCGCTTCGGTCAAAGCCGGCGTTATAGCCGTCAACGCCAAGCTCTGCAGAAGTTTGCGACGAGATGTCATACTTTTCTGCTCCTTAGCCAATCATTGACAACACCGGCCACTTCCACCGGATTGATGACATCAAGCTTGTGGTAGATCGAGGAACGATGCGCTTTAATCGCTTGCTCGCTCACCTTGAGCAACTGCGCTATGGCTTTGACTGTTAATCCTTTTGCCATCAATTGCGCCACTTCCAGTTCACTTGGTGTCAGGCGTGCCATCAAGGTTTTGATTTCCTCCTGTTCCTGCGCCTGACTTCTGATTTTTTTGCCGTACTCGACCGCTTTTTGCACCTTTTCGATCAAACGCTCGGGTTCCGCAGGTTTTACCAGGAAATCAAATGCTCCGTCGTGAAGAGCTTGAACAGCCATCTCAATGTCCCCGTGTCCACTCAAAAAGATAACGGGCAGGAGCATTCCCTGACGACGAATGTCACAGAAGAGTTCCAGTCCGCTCTTGCCGGGCATTTTGACATCCAACAAGATGCATCCTGGACGCAGATCTGTCGCCTGCTCAAGAAACTGGTCGGCACTGTTGTAAGACACCACATCAAACCCGGCTATCTGGAGAATGAACGTGAGCGAGGCGCACACCGAAGGGTCATCGTCCACGATGCGTATGAGATCAGGCACAAGGTTTCTCACCACGAGAGTTCTCCTCTTTGGTTACTGTTGTCATTACCAGCGCCACAGCCAGACCACCGTCCTTGGATCGGGAAAATTCCAAATGTCCGTTATGGTTTTCAGCGATGCCTTTGGCAATAGCCAATCCCATGCCAAGTCCCTGCGAACTTTGGACACCACCAATCCGATCAAGTTGCGCGAACAAATCATCCGGCACGCGAGGACCATTGTCTGACACTGTCACCCGAACCAAATGAGCTTCGGCTTTAGCAACGATGTAGACCCGGGGCGACGGACCAGCTGCGGCTGCTCTTTCGGCATTGCGTACGAGATTCAAAAGCAGCAGTTCCAATGCGACAGGTTCGGCCGATATTCGGATTGAATCCGGAACATCCACCATAATGGAACTCACGGATTTTTGAGCCATACGAAAATTGTCCAGCATTGTTCTCACGATATCCGAAAGGAAGCATTCGGACTTGGCTTGTGGCTCGTGTTTTGCATAGGCTCGCACACGATCCACAATCTGCGCCATGCGATGAGCCTGGTCATTGATTGCCATTAATGCCTGATCAACGGCTGTCGTGTTGGCATCACGCCCGGATTTTCGAAGCATTTCCAGACCTGTGGCGTAATTAATAATGTTGGTCACCGGCTGTTTCATTTCATGAGCGAACAAGCTTGAAAGCTGACTCACGATCGTGTTTCTTTCAAGCAACTGCAAATACTGTTGCGTACGCTTCATGCGTTCGAGCAAAGCTTCTTTTTCTTTGACCGTTTGAACCAACTCGCGCGTACGCTGCATGACAAGTCGATCAACGCGCAGGATGTGAAACAGAGTTGCAGCGATCAAGGCGGCGATCAAAATAATCTCTCGGGAATAGCGACGTGTCAGCGCTTCTATTGTGAATTCCCTCTGATAAGCGAAACTGCCCAATGACAGACGCTCCATGAGACCCGAAATGTTGACCATATCGTTGACCGTCACCCACTCCCACTTCACTTCGCCCGCATCATGCTCGGGCATTTGCAAAAGCGCGATCGTCACAGCTTTGGCAAGTTCTGGATCCGTATGCGGAAATACGGCAATAACTTCTGCCGGATACAAATCAGACGATCGACGACACGGCTCACCCGCCTCGTCTTTACCGTTGATTACTTTGACGGCCCCGGTCGGCACCAACCCCTGTTGTTCGTAGCGCTCCAGCTGACAGCGCGTCAAAACCCCGACATCAGCCTGACCGATAAGTACACGACTAATGACATCCGGGTAGTTGTACTCCGTAAATTGGACGTTGGAAAAGAATTGGTCTGGCGAAAAACCGGCTTGCGAGAGTTCGTCCTGAGCAATCAACCAGCCATCGAAACTGGAGGGATTGGTGGCTGTCACCCGTTTGTGACGCATATCCTGCAACGTATTGATGCTCTTGTTGTCAGCTCGTGCAACAAACACAGCCGCTACGCTGCTCGAGGCATTCTTTACATCCGAGCGTTTGCGAATCACGATGTGCTCCGCACCAAACTCCTGAGCTCGAATTCCAAAGGTTCCGGCACTGCTGACCAAAAAGTCCAACGTCTGCGCCTCCGCCCGAGTAAAAGAATCCACATTCGTAAACTCGACAGACTCAAAGCGATACTGAGGAAGTTGCCGTTTCAGGTATTGAATCGTCGCGGCATATGTATTGATGTAGAACTCCGGCGAAAAGGTATCCACCAAACCGATGCGCACAACAGGCCGCTCGTCTGCAGCATAACCTGAGGATGCCACACCGAGGCCACAAACGACGCATAAAACGATAAGGAACTTCGCCCAAATGCCACGCATGGAAAAAATGACAAAAAATCGGATATTGACAAGAATCATACGCAAGCTACAAACTGAGCCGCTAATCCGGGTACCGAAATTGCCCTGTACCGAAACACCGAGAAAAATTTGGGAATTCGCGGATAAGACTTCAAGTCAGAGTAGAAGATTTTCGAATGCCATTACCAACAAACTGCACACTTTTTTGGCAATCGGAGACCGATCTTCCTTACAATTCTCTCCGTTGCTATTCTCATCCGTTTGGTTGTCGGCAAAAAACTGACAACGACCCGTCCTGCACAAGCGGCAGACCTTCGAAATTCAATGAAAAATCCCACTCATTTCTACGTTGTTGTGCCCCTGGGGCTTGAGGGGCTTTGCGCTCAGGAATTGGAAGTCATCGGTATCACCGGTGTGCGCGTCCAACGTGGCGCTGTGACCTTTGCGGGCTCCATGCTCATGGCGCAACGTGCCTGTCTCTATTGCCGTACGGCAAGCCGCATCTTGATGCGTGTAGGAGTTTCCGACTACCAAGACGAAGAGGATATCTACAACTTTGCCTGCCGAACGAAGTGGGAAAACTGGTTCGGGCCGGATTCCACGATTCGTGTCGATATCAACGCCCGTCGTTCTCCGTTGAGAAGTCTCGACTTCACGCTATTGCGCATTAAAGACGGCATTTGCGATCGTTTCATGCACTTCATGGATCGTCGTCCGAGCGTGGATACGACTCATCCAGACATTCGTGTCTTTGCCTTTGCTGACGCAACGCACTGCACGTTTTATCTGGATTTGTGCGGGGAAGCACTTTTCAAGCGCGGCTGGCGCACAGACAAGGGTGAAGCTCCGCTAAAAGAAAACTTGGCTTCGGGCCTTTTGATGCTTGCCGGTTGGAACGCTGAAACGCCCCTTGTAGATCCATTCTGCGGTTCCGGCACGATTGCCATTGAAGCTGCCCTTGCGGCTTGTGGTGTGGCTCCTGGGCTTAAGCGCCGTTTCCTGTTTGAGAACTTCTCCGGATTTGAACAAAATATCTGGCAGGAAGAGATCGAGGAAGCCAAAGCGCGAGTCAATATGCACACGAAGGTGCAGATTGCTGCAAGCGACATCAGTACGATCGTAGTCGGCAAAGCTGAACAAAATGCTCGTCGTGCAGGGCTCGGTGCATTGATTGACGACGGACGTTTGACATTTAAGCAGTGCGATGCCCGTCAAGTAACGCCAATCGCCCCTGCCGGGCTCATTGTGGCCAATCCACCCTACGGTGAACAGTCTAATCCGAAGAGCGCCACCGTTGCATCCATGATGAAGGATGTTGCCGACAATCTGAAGCACAATTTCTCAGGATGGACTGCACGTTTCTTAACGAGCGACCGTAACCTGCCGCGTCAGATGCGCCTGAAGGAAAGTAAAAAAACGCCGCTTTTTAACGGTCCGCTGGAATGTCGCTTTTTTGAATTCAATCTGGTGGCCGGAAGCTTTCGAGAAAAACATTAACACAGTTCTAGGAAAGGTCGAGCAGAAGGTAATGTCTGGTCGACCTTTTGCCTCCGGGAGACTTGAAATTTTTCTGCCAGGTCGTACAATGGTGCCTCTCAATTGAAAGCCTCTCGTCCCCATCGTCTAGAGGCCTAGGACATGACCCTCTCACGGTTAGAACTGGGGTTCGAATCCCCATGGGGACGCCAAAGCACTGAAACAGCTGAGACTGTTGAATACTGAAATTGCCGCGAAAGCCCGCAAATCAAGGGTTCGCGGTTTTTTATTGTCTTTACCTTGTCCATTTGCGTCGTGCGCCGTCACACTGAAAAATGCTCGACCTGGTCTGTGACTGGAGCTTGCAGATCTCGACAAACGGCAGTAAAGCCACCTCCCAAAAGTTACTTCCACTCCAGACACAGACCTCTAAGCAAAAGGCATTAGTCCGTGCCACATCTCTTTCCCAGCTCCAGCAAATGCGGTAGTATCCCCTGAAACAATTCAAAACAATGCGGCTTTAGCCCGCTTTTCTCTGCCATAGTTTCCCCTCACACAAACCAAACGAGGCTTCCGGATGGACTTGCTTTTCAACCCCATCATTTTGTCGGTGTTGGTACTTTGCGTACTCTGCCTGGTCAAGGTCAACGTTCTTGTCGCGCTTATCCTTGCAGCCATCACCGCCGGCCTGTCGGGCGGCATTGACATCGGCAAAACGATGACGCTTCTGGCCGACGGCTTTTCCGCCAACGCCACCACCGCGCTTTCCTACATCCTGTTGGGTACCTTCGCCGTTGCCATTGCGCACACGGGCTTAATGCAGGTGTTGGTCTCCTGGATTTCCAAGCATCTGGGGTCTCGTCCGGCGATTTTCTGCCTGGTTCTGGCCGCCATCGCCTGCTTGTCGCAGAACGTCGTGCCGGTGCACATCGCTTTCATTCCGCTGTTGATTCCCCCGCTGCTCTATCTGATGAATAAGATGCAGCTCGACCGCAGAGCGGTTGCCTGTTCGCTCAGCTTCGGCCTGAAGGCACCCTACATCACGCTGCCCGTTGGTTTCGGCCTTATCTTCCAGGGCATCGTCGCTGACAGCATGACTCAAAGCGGCATGAAGACCACGGTGTCGGACGTCGCTTCCGTCAACTGGATCCTCGGTGCATCCATGCTGGTCGGTTTGCTGATTGCTGTCTTTGTGCTTTATCGCAAACCCCGTCACTACGAAGACCGTCCGGTCATCGGCATGGAAACCAAGGCCGAGGAAATCAAAAAGTTTGAACTCAAGCACTGGGCCACGCTTCTGGCCATTGTTCTCGCCGTTGTGGTTCAGCTCATTTGGCAGTCTCTGCCGCTGGCCGCTTTGATCGGTCTTCTGGTCATGATTCTCGGTCGCGCCTTTCTTTTCCGAGAATTGGATGATCACATTGCTGGCGGCATCTCCATGATGGGCTTTATCGCCTTTGTGATGCTCATTGCGGGAGGCTACGCCGCTATTCTCAAGGAAACGGGCGCTGTTAACGAACTCATCCAAAGCGTGGTTCCTTACCTGCACTCCAATAAGGTACTCGCCGCTACGATCATCACCGCCATCGGTCTTGTGGTCACGATGGGCATCGGCACCTCGTTTGGTACCGTTCCGATTCTTGCCGTGATTTACGTGCCGCTATGCTCTGCGGTAGGTTTCTCGCTTCCGGCCACCATTCTCCTGATGTCGGCTGCCGGAGCTCTGGGTGACGCCGGTTCTCCCGCTTCCGACACCACGCTTGGCCCCACGAGCGGTCTGAATGCCGACGGACAACATGATCACATTTGGGACACGTGTGTGCCAACCTTTATTGCCTACAACATCCCGCTGATGATTGCCGGTATTGTTGGCGCTCAGTTCCTCTAGGCTAAAAACAGTTACCCCTTTCCCGACGGGCGGTCTTTGTAGATCGCCCGCTTTGTTTGTGTCGTCAGGCTTTCTTTTCCGCACGCAGTTGCTTAACAGTTTTGCCGTTGATACCGTAGTTGCACATCGGCACTTCGTCGATCACGACAACCAAATGCGTCGTGTCTTTGCCCATCACATCGGCGATGAGCTTGGTTACTCCTGCGATCAGTTGTTCTTTTTGTTCCGGTGTCGGAGCTTCGGAGTCGCCGGTGAGTTTGATGTTGACGTAGGGCATGGTTCGCTCCTTCGTATGTATTACAAAGCAATCTTCTCACGTTTGTCTCAAGGGAACTGAGGCCACCCTAGCTCTTCCCTCAACTACTCAAAAATCGAGGAGACTTTGGATGCCTTTTTGTGTTGTAAAAAAGCATCACTCTCGTTTGAAGCTTGCGTTATCTATTGAGAGTTAGTCAATTCGGAGCAAAAATGCAATCACCCTTTCGGAACAAAGGGTGATTGGGCCTTCGGGCATGTTGCGGTTCCTTGCAGGCTTGCAACGCTTAAATCCCGGGCCTTTTTGATCAAAAAGATCCCCTATCTTTATAGGAACAAATCAAAATGAAAAAGACTCTTGCTGCAGTTGCCGTTCTTGGCGCTTTTGCCGGTTCTGCTCTCGCTGCTGATGTTCAGATCTACGGTATCGTTGATACTGGCGTTGGTTACAACCACATTGACGTTGACGGCCTGAAGGTTGATGGTGACAAGGACAAATTCGAAATGAAGTCCGGTCAGGCCTCTGGCTCCCGCTTCGGCTTCAAGGGCACGGAAGATCTCGGCAACGGTTTGACAGTCGGCTTCATCCTTGAAGACGGCATTCTGTCCGACACCGGCGTTGACGACAAGGTGATGTTCAACCGTGAATCGAGCCTCTTCCTGGAAGGCGGCTTCGGTAAGGTTGCTTTCGGCCGTATCGGTTCTTTGAACAACGGTCAGTCTTCCTGGGCTAAGGTTGGCATGATCAACGCCTTTGGTACGTCCGATTGGGGTAGCTACTCTGCTCAGGTTGGCAACATCATGGCCACCGCTAGTCAGTGGGACAACATGATTGCCTACCAGACGCCTGACTTCGCCGGCTTCAAGGTTTACGCTCAGTACTCCATGGGCAACCAGGTTGATGGCACGGATAAAGATGGTAAGGCTGGCAAGTACGGTGCAGAAAACGAATCCTCGAGCGATCGTTACTATGCCATCGGCGCAACCTACAACAACGGCCCGTTCGCTGCATATTTGGCCGTTGACTCTATGAATTACGCTTCCGTTACGACCAAAGACGGCAAGCAGGTTTTCGATGACATGGATGACAGCTTGACCGTCACGTTGGGCGGTAGCTACGACTTCGAAGTCGTCAAGGTTTACCTCGGCGCTCAGTATTTTGACGAAGTCAAGCTCTCCGGCTTCTCCGGCCCGATCAAGGACGCTGGCGTTGGCCAGAGCAGCAAGGTTAAGGGTTACGGCCTCAGCCTGACCGGCGATGCACCGCTCCTTGGCGGCAAGGCTATGTTCGGTATTGGCTACACCGATGCGGAAACCGCCGACAGCCAGGATAAGGCACAGGACGTCGACTTCCAGCGTTACGTTATCAGCGTTGGCTACGACTATCCGTTCAGCAAGCGCACCGACGTCTACGCTGTTGCTTCTTACATGCAGGATAACTGGGAAGACAAATCTACCGCTAATAAGGTTGAAGGCGATCCTTCCGCCTACACCTTCTACGTCGGCCTGCGTCATCGCTTCTAATCAGCTTTTTAGCTTGATTACAGTGCATTCAGCTTTTAGCTGAATTTCGAACCCTCTGAAAAGATCGGAGTTTTCCGAAGCCTCAGAGGGTTTTTCGCATCTAGCGATATTTAAAACTTCTCAATCCAATTTTGATGTGCTCAATTTTTAAGCACTGAGCAAAATTTATTACAAATCAGTGACCGAGACACCCAGCACACTCACTTATTCACAAAACCTGTGAAGAACCTTCTTCTTATCCACACCCAACTGAATTAGTAAGCAACAACACTTTTCAATTCAGATACTCGGCACTGCTTTGTGGCCTCTACAATTGAAGGCAACATTCCGTCCAAAAAGGTTAGTTATGCGCTTACCGATTATTGTTGCTGTACTTTCAGTTCTGATCCTGAGCGGTTGCTCGTCAACCGTGATCTTTGAGAGTGATCTGGAAGGTGCTGAGGTCACGACGATTGCCGGGCAGAAATACGGCGTGACTCCCGTCTCTGTTTCCTTTTCCAATGATGACTTGGATGCCTCCCGGGGCCCTGACGGCTGTGCGCGCATTCTGGGAGTGACCTACACATGGCCTTCGGGCGCCAAAGTCTCCTCTCCCAACCCGATCGTGCTTTGCGGAGACGGTTACCAATTCCGATACGTTATGAAGCGTCCCTCGGACGCTCCGGGTTTGGAAAAAGATTTGCAAAACGCTCTTCAGCTCTCGAAGAGACGCGAAGCCCAGTTGCAAGCCGAGTTGGAAACTGAACGGCTCTACAACGATCGCTTCATGTGGGGGCCGTTTATGTGGGGCCCGATGATGATGCCTCCTCCCCCGCCTCCGCCTCGTCCTCACCGTAGATGATCTGCTCTTCACATAAAAGAGCGGAAATGAATCGCTCTGGCTAGAATGGCAACGCTTTTTCTTTTTAATTCTTTGCTCTTATGAAAGTTCTCGGCATTGAAAGCTCGTGTGATGAAACCGGTGTTGCTTTGATCGACAGCGAAAAAGGGCTGTTGGCTGACGCCGTCTACACTCAAATCGATATGCATCGAGCCTACGGCGGTGTGGTGCCGGAACTCGCAAGCCGCGACCATATCCGCCGTGCGTTGGTGTTGATTGACGACGTTCTGTCACGCGCTAACATTCAGAAAGAAGACATTGATGCCGTCGCCGTTACCGAAGGTCCGGGGTTAGCAGGTGCACTCCTGGTTGGTTCATCCGTTGCGCACGCCATCGGCTACGCCTTAGGCATTCCTGTCATAGGTGTACATCACCTGGAAGGCCATCTGCTGTCAGCCTGTCTGGCAGATCCCGCCCCACAATTTCCGTTTATTGCGCTTTTGGTCAGCGGCGGACACACGCAATTCATGCGCGTCAACGCCTTCGGCAGCTACGAGTTGTTGGGCGAAACACTGGACGATGCGGCTGGCGAAGCGTTTGATAAAACCGCCCAATTGCTAGGTGAAGGCTATCCGGGCGGTCCTGCCGTTTCTCGCTTGGCAGAATCGGGAACGCCCGGGGCCATTGAACTGCCGCGTCCGATGCTGCACTCTCCGTCGCTTGACATGAGCTTCTCAGGGTTAAAAACAGCCGTCCTGACCGCTGTCAACGATGCCAAAGATCCGACCGATCCCCAGTTCCGCTCCGATCTGGCTCTGGCGTTTACGGAAGCCGTGGCCGAAGTGCTCACCACCAAAGCCGTCAAAGCCATCAAAACGACAGGAATCAAACAGTTGGTGGTAGCGGGCGGCGTATCCGCCAATAAGACGCTCCGAGCCAGTCTTATTGAAGCTTGCCGCAAGCGCGGCGCTCACGTCTTCTTTCCGCCCCAGCGCCTGTGTACCGACAACGGCGCCATGATTGCCGTAGCCGGCATGATGCGTTTGCAACGCATGAGTGAAGAAGAACTCCAAAACGCCTGCAAGCGCTGGAGCTTCTCCGCCAAACCGCGCTGGACGCTCTCCCAAGCCGCCAATCCGGACGCCGTCAATCCCAGACAGCGCTTCCGCAATCACTGATACATTTCGGGCCGGAATTTCCGGCCCGTGTCATTTGTATATCCGATTTTCGTGACGACCGTCTAAAGCTGCATCTCGGACTTAAAATCCAAACTCGTCATTGGGCGTGTTGCCGATTTTTGACCCACTTGTCCCAGCCGTCCTGACGTAGCTTACAGGCCGGGCACTCGCCGCATCCATAGCCCCATTCATGGAGCACGTCGTGGTTACCCATATAGCAGGTGTGCGTCTGAGTGCGTACAAACTCCACAAAAGTGTCACCACCGAGGTCGTGCGCCAGCTGCCAGGTTTCTGCCTTCGTGAGCCACATCAACGGCGTTTCAATCACGATCTGTCGATCCAAACCGAGCGATAGCGAGACCTGCAGACTCTTTAGCGTGTTGTCCCGGCAGTCGGCGTAGCCCGAGTAGTCGGTTTCACACATGCCGCCCACGAGAACAGAGCCACCGCGGCGACAGGCAATGGCAGAGGCAAACGTGAAGAAAAGAAGATTGCGTGCAGGAACAAAAGAGTTGGGGACGCCGTCTTTTTCAAACTCAATTTCAATCTCACGCGTCAGAGAGCATTCCGAAATCTGGCCCAGCACCTTCATGTCGATCATGTGATCCTGACCGAGGCGTCCCCTAGCGTAAGGCAGAACATCTTCAATGGTCTCGAGGATTCGCTTACGGCAGGGG
>ULPZ01020169.1_pt1 | contig 12470 bp, 8 predicted proteins | sample 1953991 | NCBI WGS metagenome assembly ULPZ01 (sample SAMEA4835642, study PRJEB28245) | human gut metagenome | biome: gut microbiome; material: fecal sample | place: Denmark | collected 2008
CTGCTCCGCCCGGGGGGCTTCTTCAAGGAAGGCGAAGAGCAGATAACGGTCATCAACCGACGCATAGCCATGCTGGAGGCCGAACCGGAGTACAGGGAGCTGAAAGAACAACTGGCCCGCCGACAACGGGAAGACGAAGATACACTGACCCGCCTGCGCCTGGAGCTGAAGGCTGCCCGCGAGCAGCGGCAGCAGCTGCGCGAAGCAGGCGGACTGACGCCCGACGAAGCCCAGGCACTGGTGCGCCAAAGCCAGCACCAGAAGGCGGAGTACAAACGCACCGAGCGTGCCCTGCGCGAAGCCACCGACACCCTGCGCCGCTCGCTGCAGCAGATGCAGGACGAGATAGACCGCCTGAAGAAGGAGCGGAAAAGCCGCTCGGCAGCCCTCCAGGCAGAGCTGTTCACCCGCTTCCGCCTGCTCAATGCACGGGGGGAAGCCCGCGGACTGCTGGACATCTTCCGGGAAGCCGGGCATACCCTGCCCCCCGCAGGTGCCGGCGAGTGTGCCGCCCCGAAGCTGCTGCAGCAGGCCTACCTGAACGGGTGGCAGCCGGTGTGCATGGCGGAGTTCTGGTGGGGAGCCTCGCCCCGCGCCGAGGTGCGCCACCACGGCCACTACTACCCCGCCTGCCAAGGCAAGTGCGGCCCCATCCTGGCACACATGCTGCAAGGGTTGCAGGTAGACCCCAACCCCATGGAGACCTTGGCACGCAGGCAGGAGGAGCAGACGGTGCCCGTGGTCTACGAAGACGAATGGCTGCTGGCCGTGGACAAGCCGAGCGGCATGCTGACCGTGCCCGGCAAGGGTGGCGCACGCGCCTTGGCGCAACTGGTGGCCAAGGCACGCGGACGGCAGGAGGAGCTGCTCGTGGTGCACCGGCTGGACATGGAGACCTCGGGCCTCGTGCTGCTGGCCAAGTCGGCGGAGGTGCAACGGCTGTTGCAACGGCTCTTCGAGCAGCGCCGGGTTGAGAAGCAATACCTGGCCTGGCTGGATGGCACCGTGCAGGCAACCGACGGCACCATCAGCCTGCCCCTCTGCCCCGACCCGCTGGACCGCCCCCGGCAACGGGTGGACGAGGTGCACGGCAAGCCTGCCCTGACCCTCTACCGCGTGCTGGAGCGTCGCGACGGGCGCACCCTCGTGGCCTTCAGCCCCCACACCGGACGCACCCACCAGCTGCGTGTACATGCCGCCCACCCGCAGGGACTGGGCTGCCCCATCAGCGGCGACCGCCTGTATGGAAAGCCCGCCCACAGGCTCTACCTGCATGCCGACGCCATCCGCTTCAGGCACCCCATGACGGGCAAGGAGGTGGAGATAAAGAGCATCACATCCCTACCCTCACCCGCAAGCAGTGAGCCGTGAACCGGGCGAAGCGTGATAAACAACAAACCTCGCCCCCCACATAGGGGAGCAGCAGCATGCACAAAGCAGAGGAAAGCTGCAACCAACAGAACAAGAACCGAATAAAGAATGATATAAAACTTAGAACTATGGCCGATAACTACTTAGAAAGACAACGTGAAGCCTACGAAGCCCGCAAGGCGGCATGGGAGAAAGCCAAGAAGCTGGGCAAGAAGACCTTAAAACACCAAAGGAAGGAGCAAGGGAAACAAAGCCTCACCCCCGGCCCCTCTCCCAAGGAGAGGGGGGAATGAATGATACTAAAACAGGTATCAAGCTCTTCCCCTATATAGGGGAAGTACCCCGAAGGGGGGATGGGGTACGGTAAAAAAGTATAAAGAATGATATGGGAACAAGGCAGGAGCAAGACGCGGACGGTACCCCTCAGCCCTGCGGGCAGCTCCCCTATGTAGGGGAGCAGAGCACTACGCAAACGTTTTCTGCCAATAAAACAAGAATATAGGATGGCGGGAGAACGGGGGTGAGGATTTAGGGGTATATTTGCGATTGAGGAGTAAAGAAGACGTGGAAAGAGGCCCCGATTTGGGGAGGGGTATGACCCTCGGTAACGGGTGGGGTATGACCCTCGATAACGGGTGGGGTATGACCCTCGGTAATGGGTGGGGTATGACCCTCGATTAAGAAAGGGGTATCATCCCAAATTAAGATTGAGAAAATACCCCTGAATGATAGATGAAAATGAGCATTAACCCATGCTGCCACCACCACCCTCATCGGGTTCGGTCGGAGTGGAGGCCTCGCCAATGGTAAATGGAACGTCCATAGTATAACTGCGTGGGTCTTTAACCACTCTTGTAGAGGTACTGTACTGTGTAGTCACAGTAATATACCAACTACCCTCCACCACCTCGGCAGGCAGCAGGAACATCAACCGCTTAGGTTCGTTGATAAGCATGGCGTTGCGAGGGATGAAGTAGCTGGTATCCGGGTCGGAGACGGAGGTAAGGGTTACACCTACCTCGGGAGAGTCGCCCGCCAGCTTCAGCTTGTCACCCTCCACGTTGAGCACGCCACCGGCAGCTATCGGGGCACGGGTAGTGCCGTCGGCCTCGAACTGGCCACTGGAAGCTCCGTTGACAATAGGGCCCACGGGTGCAGGCTGGGTGAATATCTCCACCTGGCAAGACTCCAGGGCCTTGCGCAGGTCGCTACCCATGCTGATGTTGGCATAAACCTTCACCCGGTTGCGGTCAACAGCCTTGGAGAGGTCGGTCTTCAGTACGTTGCCACCGGCACCCGGTTGGGCGAGGCAGAAGGGGGTGTTGACAATGAAGCCGCTGCTGACAGCGTCGCACTTCACGGCCTCGGCAGCATTGAGGATGGTGAATATCTCGTCCTCGTTCTTGCCACCCAGGCGTGCGGCTACCTCGCGGGCTATGGCCTTAAGGTCTACGCTACGGGGCATTGTCTTTACTCGCAGGTAGTAGTCGCCTTCCTGCTGTGTCAGGTTGTTGGTGTAAGCCATCAGGCTGATGAGCTTGTCGAAAGTCTGATTGGTTGACATAGTGAAACTATGATTTAAGATTAAACCTTTCCCGGACTACAGGCTCCGGGATAAACCTGTGAAGCACCTTGCAGGCTTCGTGTACAAATATATAAAAAGGAAACATGAAAAGCAAGTTTTAAGACGGTTAATTTACATAACTCTAAGTATATATATCATGAAAGACCTTAAACAACTGTGGAGATTATTCTCCGTTTTCCAACTATCGTGTGTATGTGTGTTGCTGATGGGCCTGGCGGCTTGCAGCGACGATAATCCCGTGACCCCGGAACCCGAACCGGAGCCTGAACCGGAACCCGTGGAGGTGCCCGAAGGACTGAGCTGGATACCGGAAGAACCGGACGCCGACCATGAGCTGACCATATACTTCAAGGCAGCGGCCTCATCGGAACTCAAAGGCTATACGGGCGAAGTGTATATACATACGGGCGTAGTGAGCGAGGGTACATGGCTCTATGTACCGGCCGAATGGGACGAGAACCTGGACAAGTGCCGCATGGAGCGGATAGAGGATAATACGTGGAGCATCAAACTGCAGCCATCGGTGCGCCAGTGGTTCGGCAGTGGGGAGACGCCCGTACAGAAGCTGGGTGTGGTTATCCGCAGCGCCGACGGTACGAAGAAGGGTGTGGAGGAAGACCTGTTTATCCCGGTGAAGGACAATGTGTACACGGGCTTCCAGCCCGGTGAGGTGAAGACAGGCACGATGCCGCAGGGATTGGTAGAGGGTATCAACGTGGTTGATGCCAGCACCGTAACCCTGGTGCTCTATGACCTGGACAAGAATGGGCAACGCAAGGACTATGCCCACGTGGTAGGCGACTTCAACCAGTGGACCTTGAGCAACGATGAGCATAGCCAGATGACACGCGATGAGCAGGCGGGCTGCTGGTGGATAACCCTGACGGGGTTGGAACCGGGGCGTGAGTATGCCTTCCAATACTATGTGGGCATGAAGGGAGAAGACCCCATCCGCCTGGCCGATGCCTACACAACCAAGGTGCTTGACCCGGACAATGATAAGTATATCCCCGCGAGCACGTATGATGAGAGCCTCACCTACCCCAAGGGCGGGCGCGGCATAGTGTCTACCTTCAATACGCAGCCGGAGCAGTATAGCTGGGCGGTAGCAGACTTCCAGATGCCGGTGCACGAAAGCATGCTCATCTACGAGCTCCACTTGCGTGACTTCACGGAGACGGGAGACCTGGAAGGGGCGATGGCCAAACTGCCCTATCTGAAGGAGCTTGGCATCAATGCCATAGAGCTGATGCCGGTGCAGGAGTTCGATGGCAACGACAGCTGGGGGTACAATCCCTGCTTCTTCTTTGCCCTGGACAAAGCCTACGGCACACCCCGCATGTATAAGAAATTCATCGATGCCTGCCACCAGGCAGGCATAGCCGTACTGTTTGACGTGGTCTACAACCATGCCACAGGCAGCTGCCCGCTGGCCAAGCTCTACTGGGACAGTGCCAACAACAAGACAGCGAGCAACAACCCCTACTTTAACGTAGACGCCCCCCACCCCTACAGTGTGTTCCATGACTTCAACCATGAGAGCCCGCTGGTACGCAAGTTCATAAAACGCAACCTGCAATACCTGCTCACGGAGTATCATATAGACGGCTTCCGCTTCGACCTGACCAAGGGCTTCACACAGCAGAGCAGCACGGAAGCTACGGCGGGCAACTATGATGCCGACCGCATAGCCATACTGAAGGACTACTACGAGGCTATCCGCGAGGTTAAGGAAGACGCCTTCGTGGTGCTTGAGCACTTCTGCGATACCCGGGAAGAGACAGAACTGGCACAGGCGGGGTTACACCTGTGGCGCAACATGAACAATGCATACTGCCAGAGTGGAATGGGCTGGGAAGATGAGAGTGCGTTTACCTCACTCTATGAGAAGAAGCCTGCCTGGGTGGGCTATATGGAGAGCCACGACGAGGAGCGTGTGTCGTATAAGCAAAAGACGTATGGCAACTATGACTTTAAGACCAACCTGGCCACCCGAATGGACCAACTGGAGGTGAACGCAGCGTTCTTCCTTACTGTGCCTGGACCGAAGATGGTATGGCAGTTTGGCGAAATGGGCTATGACGTGTCTATCGAAGAGAATGGCCGTACGGGTCGGAAGCCCCTGCACTGGGAGTATCTGGAGGATGCCGACCGCAAGTCTGTGCACGACACCTACGTACACCTCGCCAAGCTGCGCAATGCTGCTCCCGAGCTGTTCGATGCTACGGGTACCTTCACATGGAAGGTGGCTGTGACGAACTGGGCCAATGGCCGTATCCTCTACTCAGAGAGCGTGACGGGCAAGAAGCTGATGGTGATGGGTAACTTCACCAATGCCGCCATCAATGTCAGCCTTCCGGCCGAGGGTGGCGACTGGACGAATTACATGACCGGTGAGACGGAGACACTGACCGGCAGTGTCAGCCTGCCGGCACATGGATATGTGGTCTACACGAAGGGGATGTAGGTAATGGTGAATGGTGAATGGTTAGTGGTGAATGAAGGCTGCTAATCAGTGGTGAGCGGTGGGCTCATAACAGCGGTGAGCGGTAAGTGTTAAGCGGTTAGCATGCTAACCTGCTACTACTTATCGCTCACCGCCTTTATATAGGTACTGCTCACGACTGATAACCTGGTCTCAATGCTTACCGCTAACCACCGATAGACAGGTACCATTAACCATTTACCAATAACCATTCACCATTAACCATTTCCCACTACCACTTCCCCAATGCCGAATACACCAACTGCAGCAGCAATCCGACTGCTATACCCAGGGATATCAGGCTGAACAGGGCTGTAGAGAGCAACCACTTCACGAGGGTCTTGCCCCAGCCTTGCCGGTATACGGTGTGCATGGACACCAGCTGATAGAGCAGTATCAGGAGAGGGCATATCCAGAACAGGGAAGCCGCGAAGGAAGGGATAAGGATGTCCATGCCTCCGCCCTGCGCTAAGTACTTCAGCAGCAATCCCGCAGGAATCGCTATCAGGATGAGCAGGAAGGAGCCCAGGTGGGTGGCGTGGGCAAAGTGCTCCATATACCTGCGGCGGTGGTAGAACAGCTTGAATATCAAGGCGTGCAAGGGTAGCAAGAACATCAGATAGAAGGGTGTCCATTTGGACAGCTGGCCCAGCACGAAGCTGGCAGTGGCCTGGTGGTGCAGCGTGGCGGCCTGGTCTATGCGTGTCATCCAGTCATAGACATTGGCCGTGATGCGACCGGTGGTGGTATCTGTGGGAAGAGACAGGTATAGGAGCTCGTCGTCGTCCAGGTAGCCGTTCTTATCTAACCTACGGAGGGAGGCTACTGTCTGCTCGTCATCTTGGTGCAGGGCGGTACGGGTCATGCAGGCGCGGAAGAGGACGGTGGGCAGGGTTACCTCGTTCAACTCATTGCCCTGCTCACCGTAGCGCAGGTGCAGGAGGCTGTCGGTCTGCTCCACCCCGCGTGCCAGCAGGGTGTTGCGCAGGGTCTGGGTGTTGTAGGCATAGACGGTGGTATCGGGCAAGGTGGCGGGGTCAGCCTGCTTCAGGGTGTCCACGATGCTGTCGGGTATCTGCTCCCCGGCAAGGACGAGGAGTGCACGGCTGGTCTCACGCTCCGCCCCCATGAAGAAAAGGGTAAAGAATACCACCGAGATGCACATATACAGGCGGAAGGGGTGTACGTAGGAGTTTATCTTGCCCTCGTTGAACTCATTGGTCAGGTAGCCCGGTCGGGTGAATAGCAGGCGCAGTGTCAACCATATCTTGCCGTCGAATTGGTACATGTTCTCGAAGTACTGTCTGATGTACTTCCACATGGGTTGGTAGATGTCCAGGGCATACTGTCCGCAGCGGTGGCAGTACATGCCCTTCAAGGGAGTACCGCAGTTCATGCAGTGGGTGTACCCGGGTTGGGTGTGTCGGCGGATGCGTTTCAGGCGTACCGCTTCAAGGTGGCGTCGTATGCGGCGTCGACGCTGGCGTAGTATCTCTAAGAATCTCATGGGTTGTTGTCTTTAAGTATGCTTATATGCTGTAATCAATGTTTCCGTCCATCATGCCTGCCTCCGCAGCCAACAGCCATAGCAGCAGTGCGGCGGCAATGGCCAGTGCCAGGAAGGTGAAGGTAGCGTAGAACAGTATCGACTTCACTGTGGTCTTTACCCACCCCTGACGGTAGACTACCCGGAAGGATACCAGCAGGTATAGGAACATCACGATGGGGAAGCCTATGTAGGTGGTGGTCAGCAGGTTTTCCTGAGCCTTGGACAGTGTCTGCGAGGCAGCCAGCATGTCGTCTATGCCGTAGGCGAAGATGGGTATCAGCGGTATGCTCAGCAGTATGAGGAATACGGTGTTGATGTGTATGGCGTGTACGAAGTGCCACATGTAGGGTATGTGCTGGCGGCGGTAGAACAGCTTCAGCAGGAAGGCGAAGAGGGGGAGCAGGAACATCATGTAGAAGGGAGTCCACTTGGACAGGTTACCCATGATGCTGTTGCTGAACTGTTGGCGTTGCAGGGCATCCACCTCGGTGTTCTGTCTGTCGGTCCATATATACACAGCTTGGGGGCGCAGGGCCAGGCTGTCTTCTCCGGCAGCGGTGCGCAGGTGCAGGCTGTCGATGTGGAAGGCCCGTATGGCAGCCACATTATCGGGGCCGTAGTCTACCCCGTCTATCCAGTTTTCTATGTTCGGTGCCTTGAGTGCCCTTACTTGCCGTATGTAGTCCCAGTCCTGAGTGGCCAGTTCGGTCTGCATGAAGCAGGAGTCCACCAGCAGCCGGGGGAGTGTGGTGCGTGCCAGTCCGTAGGGATTATCCACCAGTTGGTAGCGTACCAGGCTGTCTGCATTCTCCACACCGAAGCGCATGGCCAGCGTCTTGACCAGCATGGGTGCTTGGTAAAGGTATATGGTGGTATCTGCGAGAGCAGGGTTATCAGCATCCGCGGAAATTGGACCATCAAGACCTTCGGATGAAGAGTTATCAGTAGATTCAGGAACAGCACTGTCAGTATATGCGGAAGCAGGTATATCCTTCAGCTGCTCCACGATGCTCCTCCTGAGCAGCCCGTCGTTCATGACCTCCAAATCGCTCACTCTCTCCCCTGCCAGCATGAAGAATACCGCAAAGAACACCACGGAAATACACATATACAGCCTGAACGGGTGTACGTATGAGTTGATCTTTCCCGCATTGAACTCTGCCGTCAGGAAGCCGGGGCGGCTGAACATGTACCAAAGGGTGCGCCATATCTTTGTATCAAACTGGTAGACATTCTCAAAGTACTGGCGTATATACTTCCAGAACGGCTGCTCGGTATCCAGGGCGTACTGGCCGCACCGGTAGCAGTACATCCCTTCCAGGCGTGTACCGCAGTTCTTACAGTAGGTATATTGTGGAGTGTTTTTCTTCCTGATACGCTTCAGGCGCATCAGCTCTATCTTGCGGCGCACGCGCTGCGAGCGCTCTTTCCAATGTGATGGCATAGGCTGTTGTCGTTGTTCGGTTTATTTCCTGCCTGCAGCAGCAAAAGTAGCGCATGTAGCCCTTTCCTCCGCCTTATTGCTGCAAAACGGTGGCAAAAATATAAAAAATGTGATAGTTGCTTAGGTTTTACTATAAAAAGTTATGTAGTCTACCGGAAAAAAGCGAAATTTGCACAGCTTTTAGCAAAGAGTGTTTTTATACCTTTAAACAATAAATACATTATGACAAAAAGTGCATTGCAAATTGCAAGGGCTGCCTATCAGCCCAAGTTGCCTAAAGCTTTGAAAGGACATGTAAAAGCTGTGGCCGGTGAAGCTACCCAGTCGGTTGCCGACCAGGAGGCTATCCAGAAACTGTTCCCCAACACGTATGGCATGCCGCTCATCAAGTTTGAAACTTCTGACGAGGCTGTTACTTTCCCCGCCATGAACGTAGGCGTAATCCTTTCGGGCGGTCAGGCTCCCGGCGGACACAATGTCATCTCTGGCTTGTTCGACGGTATCAAGAAACTGAATCCTGCCAACAAACTCTATGGTTTCATCCTGGGCCCTGGTGGCTTGGTTGACCACAACTATATGGAACTGACTGCTGATATCATCGACGAATACCGCAATACTGGTGGTTTCGATATCATTGGTTCAGGTCGTACTAAGCTGGAGAAAGAAGACCAGTTTGAGAAAGGTTATGAAATTCTGAAGGAGCTGGGCATCAAAGCACTGGTTATCATCGGTGGTGACGACTCTAACACCAATGCCTGCGTATTGGCTGAATACTATGCTGCCAAGAACTATGGCGTACAGGTTATCGGTTGCCCCAAGACTATCGACGGTGACTTGAAGAACGAAATGATTGAGACCAGCTTCGGTTTCGATACTGCCTGCAAGACTTACTCTGAAGTTATCGGCAATATCCAACGCGACTGTAACTCTGCCCGCAAATACTGGCACTTCATCAAACTGATGGGCCGTTCTGCTTCTCACATTGCACTGGAGTGCGCTCTGCAGGTACAACCCAATGTCTGCATCATCTCTGAGGAAGTAGAAACTAAGGATATGTCACTCGACGATATCGTTACTTACATCGCTCAGGTAGTTGCCGACCGTGCCGCTCAAGGCAACAACTTCGGTACTGTACTTATCCCCGAAGGTCTGATTGAGTTCATCCCTGCCATGAAGCGTCTGATTGCTGAGCTGAATGACTTCCTGGCTACCAATGCTGAAGAGTTCTCTCACATCAAGAAGTCTCACCAACGCGACTATATCATCAGCAAGCTGTCTCCGGCCAACTCTGCCGTATACGCCAGCCTGCCCGAAGGTGTTGCCCGTCAGCTGACACTGGACCGTGACCCGCACGGAAACGTACAGGTATCTCTGATTGAGACTGAGAAGCTGCTCTCTGAAATGGTTGCTACCAAGCTGGCTGCCTGGAAAGAGGAAGGCAAGTATGTAGGCAAGTTTGCTGCTCAGCACCACTTCTTCGGATATGAAGGCCGCTGCGCTGCTCCTTCTAACTTCGATGCAGACTACTGCTACTCACTCGGTTATACAGCTGCCGCCCTGATTGGCGAAGGCAAGACCGGTTACATGTCTTCTGTACGCAACACAACTGCTCCTGCAGACGAATGGATTGCAGGTGGTGTGCCCATCACCATGATGATGAACATGGAACGTCGCCACGGCGAAATGAAGCCGGTAATCCAGAAGGCTCTTGTTAAACTGGACGGCGCTCCCTTCAAGACATTTGCTGCTCAGCGCGAACGTTGGGCTATGGAAACCGACTATGTATATCCAGGTCCTATCCAGTACTTCGGTCCTTCTGAAGTTTGCGACCAGCCGACCAAGACTCTGCAACTTGAGCAAGGCAAATAATACAGCACCATGCTATTGCCTGACTCTCAATCATAGTCAATCATAATACTGAAGACAAGTTAGCAAGGCAACGCCTTGTTGGCTTGTCTTTTTTCTACCAACTGCCGGATTTACTGACACTTCAGCCTCCGGTTCTAAACTATTGCTGCTATGCCTGTAAAGACAAAAGAAACTGTTCGAGGCAAGAATACTACTACACGCAAACGCCCGTCTGCTGCCAGACAACGTGGAAAGAAAAATACCAAGCCCACCTCACACGTCATGCCCTTATGGGTGCGCAATACATTGGCCGTGTGCATTGTCCTCGTATTCTTTGCCGGTTTCTATTGGTTCTTCATCAGGCCCTATTCCTACCGTTGGAAGCCTTGCTACGGCATGAAAGGATATGGCGTGTGCATGCCTTGCAACTATGACATACATGGCATAGACATTTCACATTATCAGGGCGATATTGACTGGGAAAAGCTGACACACAGTGCCGACCTGCGTTTCCCGCTCCACTTCATCTTTATCAAAGCCACCGAAGGAGGCGACCACGGCGACGACACATTCCTCGACAACTTTGAAAAGGCACGCGAGCATGGTTTCATAAGAGGTGCCTACCACTATTTCCTCCCTCAAACCGATGCGCGTAAGCAAGCCGACTTCTTCATTCGCACCGTACCGCTGACCACTGGCGACCTGCCCCCCGTACTCGATGTAGAGACTACTGGCAAGAAGGATGAAGCCGAACTGAAAAAAGGTGTACTGACCTGGCTCAACCAGGTAGAAGCCCACTATGGTGTGAAGCCCATCCTCTACACCTCCTACAAATTCAAGATGCGCTACCTGAACGATTCCATCTTCAACACCTACCCCTACTGGATAGCCCACTATTATGTAGACTCCGTGCGCTACCAGGGCAAGTGGCACTTCTGGCAACACACCGATGTAGGCACTGTGCCAGGCATCGAAGAAGAGGTAGACCTGGATGTCTTCAACGGTACACTGGAAGAGCTTCAGGAACTCACCTTACCCTAACATTGCAAACGCCCCTTTACCTCTTGTACCCCAAACTCCATATATACAAAAAACGGTTGCCACATCACTGTGACAACCGCATATAACATATCGCTTCTACCTCAGCCTCAGTTTTTCTCTTTACCGGCCGCGTATGCAGCTTTTTTCTCCATAATACCTATGGCGCGATGCTCTATGCTGAAATGTAGATGCTCTACAAAAATATCCTGAATCTCAGGAATCTGCCCCAAGCCTTCCAGCAAGACATCCACCTGGAAACCTGCCGCTTCCAACTTTTCCTTCCACTCTCCCGCGATGTCATTCTTGGCATGGTCACCTGCCACAAACATAAAGGGGAACAAGGTTACGCGTTTGGCCTTGGCTGCCTTCAACTCAGCAACAGTAGTATCGAAAGTAGGATAGCCTTCTATGGTGCTCACATGTATGTTAGCCTTTCCGGCTGCACGAAACATGTAGTCCAGCTGGCTATAAATGGACGTATCAGGCGTATAGGTACCATGCCCCACCAATATGAAGTGGTGTCGTTTGTCAGCCTTGTTTTCCGGCTTCATCAGGTAGTTGCCCAATATCTCAGTCACCTGCTGTGCATCATCCACAGAATAAAGCAGCGGAGTGCCTACCCGCACCTCTTTGAAAAAGCCCGCCACTGATTCTACGTCCCTGCGTAAGGATTCCATTTCCACACCATCAATGATATTGCTGCTCTGTATAAGCACGTGCGTATATCCCTCACCGCGCAACCTGAGCAAAGCATCCAGCGGAGTATCCTTCTTGACTCCCCGGTTCGTCAGTATTCGGATGATAATGCGCGATGTATATGCCTCGCGTATCTCCAGCTGCGGATACAACTCCCTGACCTTCTGGTTCAAGGCCTCAATGGTGAGCTGGCGGGTATCGTCGTGAGTAGTGCCAAAATGTACCATCAGAATGGCAGCCTTGTCACCTTCCTTCAGTCCCGACAGCATGTTTCTGTTCTCGTAGTTGTTGTCACCATGTGCATAACTGAAAATAGCCCAACCGACAACAAACATTAATAAAAATAGTCTTTTCATAACAGGAAAGATTTTAATTACCAGTTCTTACTCTATACAATCACTGATTTTTGCTCTTGCAAACCAATGATGAATCGCCGGCAAATGTACAAAAA
>ULPZ01027049.1_pt1 | contig 12390 bp, 10 predicted proteins | sample 1953991 | NCBI WGS metagenome assembly ULPZ01 (sample SAMEA4835642, study PRJEB28245) | human gut metagenome | biome: gut microbiome; material: fecal sample | place: Denmark | collected 2008
GCAAGGTTGAGGCTTACGAAGGTCTTGTTGCCAAATACGAGGATACTCACGCTTTGATTGAACTTGCAAATGAGGAAGAGGACGAATCTCTTCTTGAAGAGGCAGAAAACGAAGTTGAGGCTGTCAAGGAAAATCTTGAAAAACAGCGTTTGCAGACTTTGCTCACAGGCGAATATGATAAAAATAACGCAATTCTTACATTTCACGCAGGTTCGGGCGGAACAGAGGCTCAGGACTGGGCTGAAATGCTTTACAGAATGTACACCCGTTGGGCAGAGGCTCACGGCTTTAAGGTTAAAGAAGTTGACTACCTTGACGGCGATGAGGCAGGACTTAAAAGTGCCGTGCTTCTTGTTGAAGGTGAAAATGCTTACGGCTACTTAAAGAGCGAGGCAGGCGTTCACCGTCTTGTTCGTGTATCTCCGTTTGACTCGGCAGGCAGAAGACACACAAGCTTCTCATCTCTTGAGGTTATGCCGGAAATTGCAAAAGATACAGAGGTTCACATTCCGCCCGAAGATATCAAAATGGATGTTTACCGTGCCAGCGGTGCAGGCGGTCAGAAGGTCAACAAGACTTCATCTGCTGTTCGTCTTACTCATATTCCTACAGGTATCGTTGTTGCCAGTCAGGTTGAACGCAGTCAGTATCAGAACCGTGATGTTGCTATGAATATGCTTATTTCAAAGCTCGTTGAAATCAAAGAGCGTGAGCATCTTGAAAAGATTGAGGACATCAAGGGTGTTCAAAAGGAAATTACCTGGGGTTCACAGATCCGAAGCTATGTATTTATGCCGTATACAATGGTAAAAGACCACAGAACAGGCTTTGAAACAGGTAACATTCAGGCTGTTATGGACGGCGATCTTGACGGCTTTATCAACGCATATTTAAAGTGTGCAAGTCTTGGCACACTTCAGAAATAAATTTCATATTATACGGAAAGGCTATGAATTAGTATGAAGTATTTAGTAATGCTCTGTGACGGTATGGCTGATGAGCCAAACGCACAGCTTGATAATTCAACTCCTATGGCAAAGGCTGTTAAGCCTTGTATGGATTACCTTGCCTCAAAGGGTGAGGTAGGAATGGTTAAAACCGTTGCCGAAGGACTCAAACCCGGCAGCGATGTTGCAAACCTTTCGGTTCTCGGCTATGAACCGGCTGTTTACTACAGCGGTCGTTCTCCGCTTGAGGCGGCAAGTATCGGTATTGACCTTAAAGACACCGATGTAACATTAAGATGTAACCTTGTAACTTTGTCCGATGAAGAAAACTACGAGGACAAGTCTATGGTTGACTATTGTGCAGGCGACATTTCAACAGAAGAGGCAAGAGAGCTTATCAATTATGTTGAGGAAAAGCTCGGCAACGATATTTTTAAGTTCTATTCGGGTGTTGCATACCGTCATTGTCTTGTATGGAAAAACGGCAATCCTCATCCGGGCGAACTTACACCTCCTCACGATATCTCAGGTCGTGTGATTAAAGAATACATTCCAAAGGGTGACGATACTGCCGCTCTCTATGATTTGATGAAGAAAAGCTATGATTTGCTCAAAGATCATCCTGTAAACAAGGCAAGAGTTGAAAAAGGACTTCGTCCCGCTAACTCAATTTGGCTCTGGGGCGAGGGTACAAAACCTGCTCTTGACAGCTTCTTCGGCAAGTTCGGCAAAAAGGGCAGTATGATTTCTGCTGTTGACCTTCTCAAAGGTATTGCAATTTGTGCCGGCATGAAGAGCGTTGATGTTGAGGGTGCAACAGGCTATATTGACACAAACTTTGACGGAAAGTGCAAAGCCGCAATTGATGAATTCAAAAACGGTGCGGATTTTGTATATATCCATGTTGAAGCTCCCGATGAATGCGGTCACAGAGGAGAGCTCGAGAACAAAGTTAAGGCTATTGAACTCATTGATGAGCACATTCTCAAGCCTGTAACCGATTTTCTCAGAACCTTTGATGATTTTGCCGTTCTCGTATGTCCCGATCATCCCACACCCCTTTCTATCCGCACACACACTTCAAATCCTGTTCCTTATCTTATCTATGACAGCAAAAACGAAGTTGACAGCGGCGTAAGCAAATTCTGTGAAGAAGAGGCTAAAAAGACAGGCAACTATATTGAAAAAGGTTTCACAATGATGGATTACTTCCTTTCAAAATAATTTTTGCTCTATACTACATAATAAACCAAAAAAATAACATCCTTGCAGATATAATGAAATTAAAAATCTGTAAGGATGTTTTTATGTTGTGTTTGTTCATTATCATAACAATAATGAGTGTGATTACTTTGTTTGTAATTGCGTTTTCTTATGCAGTAAAATTCCTTATCGGAATAATAATTAAACTTATACGCAAAAATTATTTAGATAAGTTCTAATGCTTCAACAAGAGCCTTTGAAAGCTGATCGGGGCAGGATGTGCCTCTGCCACGGCAGTCAATGCCTTTTAATCTGTCAACAGCGTCTTTTGCGTCCATACCTTTAACAAGCATACAAATACCCTGAGTGTTGCCTGAACAGCCGCCCACAAACTCACAGCTTGTGATTTTGCCGTTGTCATCAAGTTCAAGATTAATCTGTCTGGAGCAAACTCCCGTAGGGAAATATGAATATTTCATTGTAATACCTCTTTTCATAATTTGAAATCATATTATCACAGAAACAGAAAAAAATCCAGATAATTTTATTTTTTTGTTTTTAAAATTGAAAAACTATGTTATAATTTAAATACAGATTGCACTTTGTTACAAACTTTGCTCCCTGTCATGAAAGCAGAGCGTTGTTCTGATTAAAATCCAAGTGCAGATGTTTCATTACTTTAAGAGAATGAAACTATTATAAATATTGTAACAGACATTTACAAAAAGCAAATCACAGAAAGTAGGATATAATGTCAATTAATATAGATTTGGGAGCATGGAACTCAATTTTTGCAGTTCCCTCCAAAGTAGTCGATGAAGGATTAAAATTTTCTGACGGCGTAAAGCTTAAAGTCCTTTTGTTTGTCCTTCGTAATGCCGGTCGTTCCGTTGACGACACAGAAATTTCAAAGGCAACAGGTGTCAATGTAACCGATATTCCCGAGGCGCTTGACTATTGGGTAAGTATGGGTGTGTTTAATCGAATTGAAAACACCTTTACTCCCGTAAAAAATAATGAGGAATTTGTTTCTGCACCGCAGACTTCCGCTCAAACGGAACAGACATCGCAACCTGTTCAGACTGTTTTACAGCCACAACAGACAGTGCCACAGCCTGTTCAAGCGGTTCAAGAGCCTGTAAAACAGGAAACAGAACAGTCACCAAAGGAAAACGCAGAAGAACCGCAAAAACATTTTACGGCTACAAGACCGCAAAAGCCTGATTTTGTATTTACGGCACAAAGGCTTGCTGTTGATGAAGAATTAAAAATGCTTGTTGAAGAAACGCAGACAACACTCGGAAAGGTTCTTTCAAATTCCGATATTGCAACTCTGCTTATGCTCAAGGACACCTGCGGACTTCCGCTTGATGTTATCTTTATGCTTATACATTATTGTGCAAGCATTGATAAGGGCAATATAAGAACGATTGAAAATATCGGTATTCAATGGGCAAATGACGGTGTTTATTCGCTTGAGGCGGCTGATAACAAGATTAAGCAGATTCAAAAAACAACGGCAAACTTTTCAATTGTTTCAAAAGCATTCGGACTTAAAAATGTCGGTTCTCCTACAAAAAAACAGCTTGAATACGGTGACAAGTGGGTAAGCGAGTGGAAGTTTTCGCCCGAAATGCTCAGAGAGGCGTATGAAAGATGCGTTGATACAAAGGGAACAATGAATCTTCGCTACATTGACGGAATCTTAAAGCGTTGGAATGCAAGCAATCTGCACACGCTTGACGAACTTCATAAGTATGAAAAATCAGCGTCAAAGCCGTCGCAGAAACAGTCGTCATCTTATGATATTAATGAACTCGACAAATTTAATTCACTTGATAATTTTTAATTAAGAGGTTGGTATGGGATACAGCAATAGTGTTTATAAGGCTGCTTCGGACACATTACATGAACGCAGACTTAACGCCGAAAAGGCAGCGGAAAGAAGAAAAGAAGAGGTTTATAAAAAATTTCCTCGTGTGAAAGAACTTGAAAAACAGATTTCCGTGGGCGGAATCAAAACAGCCCGAGCAGTTCTTGCGGGCGGAGATGTGAAGGACGCCGTTTCAAAGCTTCGTGATCAGAATCTTGCAATGCAGGCAGAGGTCAGAAAAATCCTTACAGATAACGGTTATCCCGAAAATTATTTTGAACCCGATTATTTTTGTAAGAAATGTAATGACAAGGGCTATTTTGACATAAACGGCAAAACTGTCAGATGTTCATGCATGAAGTCTGCTCTCATAGCCTGTGCATGTGCCGAGCTTAACAGAAACGCTCCGCTGTCACTTTCTACATTTGAAAGCTTTAATCTTGAATATTATGACAAGACTGTTGATCCGAAGCTTAAGGTATCTCCTTACGACCATATGAGCAGAGTTTTAAGATATTGTCAAAATTATGCAGATAACTTTAACTCACATTCGGAAAGTATACTTATGAAAGGTGCAACCGGACTCGGCAAAACTCATCTGTCACTTGCAATTGCAAACGAGGCAATAAAGAGGGGTTACGGTGTGATTTATGCGTCTGCTCCGCAACTTGTTTCAAAGCTTGAAAAAATATATTTTTCAAACAAGGAAGATGATTCAACATTCGATATGCTTGTTGAATGCGACCTACTTATTATAGATGACCTCGGAACGGAATTTCATTCTCAGTTTTCCGTATCACAGCTTTACAACATTTTTAACTCAAGGATGTTGTCAAACAAGCCCGTAATTATAAATACAAATCTGACAATAAGAGATTTGCAGGAGAATTATACTGACAGATTTGTTTCAAGAATCTGCGGAAATGCCCGTCAGCTTGATTTTTTGGGCAGAGATATAAGGATCAGACGAAAATAATTTTAAAATATTTTCGACAAAATTCCTGTTGCTGTCGGCTGTTTTGAAGGTCTGAAAACTTTTTTGAAAAAATTTTCAAAAAGGTATTGACTTTTTGAACGATATGTCTTATAATTCATATCGTTGCAAGTTCGGTAGCAATTACATCTTGTGGAATAGTGTAACGGTAGCACGACAGACTCTGACTCTGTTTGTTGGGGTTCGAATCCCTATTCCACAGCCACAGCCCCGAAGTTATTCGGGGCTCTTTTATTTCGAGGTGTAGCGCAGTTTGGTAGCGCACATCGTTCGGGACGATGGGGTCGCAAGTTCGAATCTTGTCACCTCGACCAGTTTGGCGCCGTACTTTTTAAGTTCGGCGCATTTTCTTTTTTTAAAAATTTGGAGGTAATTTTATGAAAAAAGTAATTTCGATTGCAGTTGCTCTTGTTCTTTGCCTTTCGATATTTGCAGGTTGCGGTGCAAAGGAAGTTAATCTTGCTGATCTTATGGATAAGATGAATTCCGAGTACAGCGTAGATGCAACAAAGTATGAAACAAAGGATGATATGTACAAATATTACAATATCAATGCCGACGATATCAAGCAGTTTGCCGCTGAGGTCGGTAAGTCTGATACAGACAGCAAAAATACAGAGGTAGTTCTTGTTGAGGCAACTGATTCGGACTCCGCTTCAAGAGTTGAAACTGCTCTTACAAACCGCTATAATTCAATCTTTCAGCAGAACGCTTCCTATTCGGCAGAAGAGCTTGATATGGTGAAAAATTGTAAGGTTACAAAAGACGGTAACTTTGTTACAATGATTATCGGCGAAAAGGCATCCGATATGCTTACAATGTTTAATGACAGCATTAAATAATTCATTTAAAATCTACTGAGGGCGAACATCGTTCGCCCCTTTCTTTTGCAATATTTTAAGGCAGGTTAAAAATGGTACAGACTGAGATTCAAAAAAACTTTTCACATATGAATGATATGCAGAAACAGGCTGTTTTCTGCACAGAAGGACCTTTGCTCATACTTGCAGGTGCCGGTTCAGGCAAAACAACTGTTCTTGTTAACAGAATAGCCTACATTTTGCAGTGTGAGCTTTGTAAACCATGGCAGATACTTGCCATTACTTTTACCAATAAAGCCGCAGGAGAGCTTAAAGAACGAATCTGTGCGGCTGTTCCCGAGGGCGGTGCCGACATCTGGGCGGCTACCTTTCATTCAACCTGTGCAAGAATTCTTCGCAGATACGGCGACAGAATCGGTTATACAAGTCATTTCACGGTTTACGGGACTGACGATCAGAAAAAACTCGTCAAGGATATTTTAAAGCAACTCAATATTGCCGAAAAAACTTTGCCTGTAAAATCAATTCTCTCCGAAATTTCAAAGGCTAAGGATAAAATGCTTACTCCCGAAGAAATGCGTAAAGAGGCCGAATTTGACAGCAGAAAAGCACAGATTGCAAAGGTTTATGAAATCTATCAGACAAAGCTTAAAACAGCCGATGCAATGGATTTTGACGATATGCTTTGCAATACCGTAAAGCTTTTTGAAACAGCACCCGATATACTTGACTATTACAGAAATCAGTTCAAGTACATCATGGTCGATGAGTATCAGGATACTAACAAGGTGCAGTACAAATTTGTAAGCCTGCTTGCAAGCAAATACGGAAACATCTGCGTTGTCGGTGATGATGACCAGAGTATCTACAAATTCCGTGGTGCTACAATCGAAAATATTCTTTCTTTTGAAAATACATTTAAGAACGCAAAGATGATTCGCCTTGAACAGAATTACAGAAGTACACAGAATATCCTCAATGCCGCTAACGAGGTCATCTCAAATAACACAATGCGTAAGGGTAAAACTTTGTGGACCGAAAACGGTCAGGGCGAAAAAATTAAGGTACACACAGCCGAGAATGAGCGTGACGAGGCTAATTTCATTGCTCAGACCATTCTTGACGGTGTAGCCGACGGAAGAAAATATTCCGACTATGCAATTCTTTACAGAATGAATGCCCAGTCAAACGCAATTGAGCAGGCTTTGTCACGAAGCGGTGTGCCGCACCGTGTAATCGGCGGTCACAGATTCTATGACCGTGAAGAAATTCGTGATATGGTTGCATATCTTCAGGTTATAAATAATCCTCATGATGATGTCAGACTTTCAAGAATTATCAATGTTCCTAAAAGGGGAATAGGTGCGACAACCGTTTCTCATGCCGCAGATATTGCCGCAGGACTCGGCGAAAGCATTTACGATGTAATCAAGGAGGCGGAAAACTATCCGCAGCTTTCCCGTGCCTCTGCAAAGCTCAAAGCTTTTGTTGCACTTATTGACGGACTTATTGAAGCCGAGCAGAGTGGCGATTATTCTCTTGCAGAATTATATAACCTTGTGATTGAACACACATCATACGAACAGTATCTTAAAACCGAAAAGGACAACCCTGAAGTTCGTATTGAAAACATCGAAGAACTTTCTTCAAATATCGTCAAGTTTGAAGAGGACTACGGCGATGAGGCAGACCTCTCTGCATTTCTTGAAGAAATTTCTCTCCAGACCGATATTGATAACTACGATGCAGATGCAGATACCTGCGTAATGATGACATTACATTCGGCAAAGGGACTTGAATTTCCTGTTGTGTTCATCGCAGGCATGGAAGAAGGAATGTTTCCGTCCGTTGCAACAATGATGAATCCCGATGAACTCAACGAGGAAAGGCGACTTGCTTATGTAGGAATTACAAGAGCAAAGGAGATTCTCTATTTCACAAAAACAAATTCGAGAATGCTGTTCGGATCAACAAGCTATAATAAGGGCTCAAGATTCTTAAACGAGATTCCCGATAATCTTCTTGAATACAGCGGCGGAAGAAAGCAGATGTTCACACAGGCGTCTTCCGGGTTTGCATCGGGAACAGGTGAAAAAGTTTCCGTCGGCAAATCGTCGGGTAGCTCGTATTCACCGAATAAATCATTTGGATTTATAAAACCTCCTGTTAAGAGCGGTGCTGTATTCAATGTAGGAGATTGTGTTCAGCACAAGGTGTTCGGCAAGGGTATGGTAATGAAAGCCGAGAAAATGGGCAATGATACTATGCTTGAAATTGCCTTTGACAAAGCCGGCACAAAAACTCTTATGGCGAACTATTGCAGTAATATGAAAAAAATCTGAGGTGATTAAAGTGCTTATATCATCAAAAAAGGTTCTGTGTCTTGCAATTTCTGCGTTGACAGCTTTTTCTGTGTGCCTTACAGGTTGCGGAAAAGACACGCAGTCTTCTGTATCTGCTACCGAGAAAACAACTGCCGTGGTTGCTTCACAGCCTGTAACAAAGGCGGCAACCTCCGATGAGCAGACACAAGAATCCACATGGAACTATTCCGAACTCAAAAGAAAATCTTCCGATATTTCCGAAAATCTTGACGCAATAATAACCGATAACAAATTCAGGGGAACGGTTTATGTCAAAATCGGAAATGCTCTTGAGTATATCGGCACTAACGGATTTTCCGACAAGGACAGGCACACAAAGAATTCTACGGACACATGCTTTAGAATTGCTTCGCTCACAAAGCAGTTTACTGCTGTTGCGGTTATGCAGCTTGTTGAGAAGGGAAAGCTTTCACTTGATGATACAATCGACAAATATTTTCCGTCATATAAATACGGCAAAAAAATCACCGTTAAAAACCTGCTTACAATGACAGCGGGCATAAAGGATTACATCAACAAAGACGGCGATACAAATACTTATGCATACAACGAATCTCAGCTTGAATATAAGGTTTCAGCCGAAAATTCTGCAAAGAAAAATAAAAAAGCCGTAATGGACTGGATACTTGATCAGGAACTTAATTTTGAACCCGATGAGAAGTATATGTACTCAAACAGTGCTTATTTTCTTCTCGGTGATATCATCGAACAGGTCAGCAAAACCTCGTACGAAAAATATATTAAAGAGAATATTCTTAAACCGTCGGGAATGATGAACACAGGCTTTGAGGGCACTGATAAGCTCGCTGTAGGATATCAGGATATTTACGATAACGCATGGACATTGTATCCCGGAGTAGGATATTCTGCAACAAGTTTAATTTCCAATGTTCCCGATTTACTCAAATGGGTTGACGCTCTTTGTACAAACAAGCTCATTTCGGAAAAATCTTTTAAAGAAATGACAACGCCGTACAAGGGTAACTACGGTTACGGCTTTGTTGTGTCAAAAGACAGCAATATGATTTCTCACACAGGAAAAATCGACAAGTATAATGCCGCTCTCGTTTTTACAAAAGACGAAAATCAAATTTATATAGCACTTTCAAACTATTCAAACAGCAGTCCGATTAATCTGTTTAATAACATTCAGAAAACACTTGCCCCGTTTTACGGTTAATTTTCGGCTGTTAATCACCAAAAATCAAAACCTCCATAAAATGTATTGTTACAGTGCATTAATTGAACTGTCAATACTTTTACGGAGGTTATTTTTATGTCAGATGTACCTTTCTGTTCCTCGGAAAATGCATGCACCGAAGGCGGCGAGCAAGCTAACGGTTGTGAACCAGTTTGTATCAATGTTTCACGAATCTATGACAGTTGCGGAGCAAAAGATTGCCTTTCGAATCTTCCTGTTATGTTTACCGAAGCAAACCAGAAAATTATTGATGGGGCTTGTTCCGTAAAGATAAGTAATGTGCGCATAATTACATCTACGGTAGAGGTTGAGCCTGTTGCATTCCATCGTGGCTTTTATTCGGTTGATATGATGTACTATTTTGCTGTCACCGTTGAAGCCTATACAGCCGCAGGTGCGATTCCCGAAACTGTCACAGGTCTTGCAATGTACGGCAAAAGAGTTGTGCTTTACGGCGGTGATGGCTGCGTAAAGTCATTCTCCAGTGACAAAGATGTTGTTTGCGATACATCAGATTCGGATTGTCCGTGCAAATATCCCTATTGCCTGCCGAGAGCAACGGTTCAAATTTCAAATCCAATGGCATTGTCTGCAAATCTACAGGATTACAATAATGCGAATCCGATAACTGTTTGCAGAACATTTCCGAATTGTGTTATTGATTACCTTGACGGAGAACCTGCACAGCCTGAAACACAGCGAGTGCTTGTTACAATCGGTATTTTTACGATTACAAGGCTTGAAAGAGATGTACAGATTATGATTCCGTCCTATGATTTTTGTGTTCCCCGCAAGGAATGTCCGTCAGCGCCCGATGATCCGTGCGAAGTTTTCAGTAAAATTGATTTTCCGACAGACTCATTCTTCCCGCCGAACGCAATACACCGTGGCGACCGTGACTCTTCTCATACATCTTCTTTTAAATGCGGTTGTGAAAACTGATTATACAGAAAAACGGGGCTGATTTCAGTCCCGTTTTGTTATGCTATTTTGAAATTGTTTCATAAAGTAATTTTATTCCGCTTTCAATTTTTACATCTTTTATTCCCGAAAAGCTTAACACAATCATATTTTCGGCTTTGTTGAACTGCATAGTTTTAATTAATGCGTCGTCAATTTTCTTTATAACAGAATCGTCAATCGTTTTGTCCTTAAAAATCAGCGAAACATAAAGCGAAGTTTCGTTAAACACAATTTTAACGGAGGTTCCGAAATATTTCTTTATGTTTGAAAGCATAAGGTTGCTTTTTTCAAGATAAATTCTTCTTGCTTTTCTCAGATGAACATCAAGCTTACCGTTATTAATATACTTTGCAAGGGCAATTTGTTCTGTTTTTGACGCTGTCTGATTTGTGTATTTTTTGATTTTGTTGTATTCATCTGTGAGTTTTTGCGGAAGAACCATATAACTGATTCTGACAGAGGGAAGAAGTATCTTTGAAAAAGAGCCGAGATAAACCGTGTTTTCGGTATCATAATTCTGTACGCACGGCATAGGGTGCGTACTGTATCGAAGTTCACCGTTGTAATCGTCCTCAATAATCAAAACATTATTTTCTTTTGCCCATTTGATTATCTCAAGTCTGCGTGTAACAGGCATTGTAATGTTGCTGTTTACGGTAAAATTAGGATTTATAAGAATTATATCGGGCTTGATTTCTTCAAGTGAATCAATACAGGCTCCGTATTTATCACATCTGAAATATTTGATGTCATAACCGTGACTGTTGAACACATATTCACTCTGAATGTAGCTGTAATCCGCAAGTGCGATTTTCTTATTATTGCCGAGAAGTGAACAGAGTATGTGCAAAAGCGTCTGGGTGCCTGCTCCGACGATAATATTTTCGTATGAGGTGTTTACACTCCGTGTGCCGAGGCTGTATTTTTGCAGAGCATTTCTCAGAATTTCTTCACCCTGTTCTTCACCGTAGGAAGTGAGCAGATAGTTTTGATTTAAAACCTCTTTAACATATTTTTTCCATTCGTTTATGTTGATTATACCGTCATCAATGCTTTTACTGCTGAAATCATATTCATAGTATCTTTTTGTTTTGTTGATATTTGAAGACATTTTATCGCTTTTTGACGGTGTACCGCTGAACTGTGCCTCAACATAATATCCACTTCGTGGCCTGTTTGATATATATCCCTCTGCACACAACTGCTCATACGCTCCGTTGACAGTAGTTTTTGAAACATCAAGGTCGGTACTTAATCGCCTTATTGACGGAAGCTTCGTTCCTTTTTTCAGACTTCCCGTTTCAATTGATTTTCTGACCGACATATAAATCTGCCTGTAAAGCGGAGTTTTATCTTTTTTATTGATAATTATAAAATCGTACAGCATAACATCACCTACCGTATTTTAACATTTTGAAAATATTATTGCAATATCAGTGTATTACGGTTGAAATTATTTCCGTAAAAATGTATAATTATATGATATGGCATAAAGTCACTGAAATGGCATAAAATACTAATTGCAGAGGGGATTTTACAATGAATGCTATGGCTGATAAATTTTTTGACAGTATAAAAGGGAAAAAAGTTACTTTTATCGGAATCGGTACAAGCAATCTTCCGCTTATAAAACTTTTTGTTGAAAAGGGTGCAAAAGTTACTGCTTGCGATAAGAAGAATTTTGAAGATTTGGGACAGAACGGTATTAAGGCTAAAGAGTACGGTGCAGAACTTTTACTCGGTGAAAATTATCTTTCCGAGATTGATGCCGATATCGTTTTCAGAAGTCCGGGCACACCTTTTTATAAGGATGAGCTTGTTGCACTTCGTAACAAGGGCGTTGTTCTTACATCCGAAATGGAAGTTTTCTTCGACCTTTGCCCGTGCAGGATTATTGCTGTGACAGGTTCTGACGGCAAAACAACCACAACAACGATTATTTCTGAATTTTTAAAGGCGGCAGGTTTTAATGTACACCTCGGAGGTAATATCGGCAAGCCGCTT
>ULPZ01010726.1_pt1 | contig 12357 bp, 15 predicted proteins | sample 1953991 | NCBI WGS metagenome assembly ULPZ01 (sample SAMEA4835642, study PRJEB28245) | human gut metagenome | biome: gut microbiome; material: fecal sample | place: Denmark | collected 2008
CTACACCGCCTATGACAAGACCATCAGGGAACTGGAACTGCCGCTGATGAAAACCTTCATCCCCGACACCAAACGCTACAAGAAGGAACTGGCGGCTGACAAGAAAACGGTGTTCCGCTCCACGCTCTTTCCCGCCAGCCGCCCGCTGGTGAGGGGCAGCAACTTGGAGGAACTGATAACGGAAATGATGTATTACATTAAACCACAATGATATGGCAAAGCAGAACGGCACAATGCCGAAGATAGACGAGGATTTCATGCGTGAACTCATCTCGCAGGGTGTACCAGTCAAGCAAGACAATGACAGGACGGATGACGTACCGCAGGAAACGCTGGCGGAAACGGCGCAGGCGGAGAAACCGACACCCCGCAAGCGCAGGAACAATCCGGGCGACTACCGGGAAACCTATTTCCGGAAAGTGGAACTGACCGACCGCCAGCCCTTGTACGTGAGCCGCACGACCCACGAGAAGCTGATGCGCATCGTGACGGTGATAGGCGGGCGCAAGGTAACGGTCAGCAGCTATGTGGAAAATATCCTGCTGCGCCACTTCGAGCAGTACCAAGACGAGATAAACACCCTGTATGAAAACAATTTCCAAAAACCGTTTTAGCCATGACGATAATTTATTGCATCATCACCGTATTGGTTGTGTACTACCTTGCCCTGTGGGGCTGGTACCGACATGCGGATAACAAGGCGGAAAACAGCGCAAGCAATGAAACGCTTCCAGAAAAAGAGCTTTCCGATTGCACCCTGATAGGCGAAAGCCGCTACAAGGGCGGACAAATCACCCCACAGCCGGACAAAGCCGGACACCTCCCGCAAGCGGCTGAAAATGATACTATTTTTGCGCCGGATGCCGCCGGAACAGACGAAACGCCCGGCTATGGGGATGACGAACCGGACTACGAGGACGAGGAAATCGCCGGGTACATGGAGGGCGACGACACGGGTCGGGCGACGGGCGTGAGCTTTGACGAGCTGGGCGAAGCGGTGCGCACGGCGAACGCCGACACCTCCACGGAAGCGGAACAGCGGCAAGCCGCCGGGACGCTGGCGAGGATTGAGGGGACAAACCTCTACGATGCGGTGGTGGAGAACATCAACGGCGGGCTGGCAAGGGTGGCGGAACTGCTGAAACGCAATGAAGCGGAACTGGCTCCGGCGGCTGTCCCAACCGCTGCCGCCGACACGGGCAAGGAATACGGGACGTTCGACATGAACGAGTATCTATAATATAATGTATAATTCAAACTCAATTCGCAATGGAAACGAAAAAGAAAATCATTCTGTCGGCGGCTCTCCTTGCCGCTGTGGCAAGTGCCTACGCACAGGGCAACGGGCAGGCGGGCATCACCGAAGCCACAAATATGATTACCAGCTATTTTGACCCCGGCACGAAACTCGTGTACGCCATCGGTGCGGTCTGCGGTCTGATTGGCGGGGTAAAGGTATATAACAAGTTTTCAAGCGGCGACCCGGACACCAGCAAGACCGCCGCAAGCTGGTTCGGGGCTTGCATCTTCCTGATTGTCGCCGCCACCATCCTCCGGTCGTTCTTCCTTTAATGTACGGGCGTATGGCAGAATATCCGGTAAACAGGGGTATCGGCAAGCCTGTGGAGTTCAAGGGGCTGAAAAGCCAGTACCTTTTCATCTTTGCGGGCGGCTTGCTCGCCGTGTTCGTGGTGTTCATCGTCCTGTTCATGGCGGGCGTGAACCAGTGGGTCTGCATCGGCTTCATCGTGTCTGCATCGCTGCTGCTCGTGTGGCAGACGTTCCGGCTCAATGCCCGGTACGGCACATACGGGCTGATGAAGATAGCCGCCTGCAAACGGCATCCCCGGTTCATCATCAACCGCAAGGCGATACCCCGATTATTCACCTATAAAAGAAGAAAGGAGACCGACCAATGAGGAATACATTAAAGGCTACCACGCTGGAAAGGAAATTTCCCCTTTTGGCGGTGGAAAACGGCTGCATCGTCTCGAAGGATGCCGACATCACGGTAGCTTTCCGGGTAGAACTGCCCGAACTGTTCACCGTTACCCGTGCCGAATACGAAGCCATCCATTCGGCATGGTACAAGGCTATCAAGGTGCTGCCAGGCTACTCCATCGTACATAAGCAGGACTTCTTCATCACGGAGAACTACCAGCCCGACACGGAAAAGGACGAGCTCAGCTTCCTGTCCCGGAGTTTTGAGCGGCATTTCAACGAACGCCCGTTCCTGAACCACTACTGCTACCTGTTCCTGACCAAGACGACCAAAGAAAGAAGCCGCCGACAAAGCGACTTCTCCACGCTTTGGGTAAAATTTTCCAAAGAAACTATCTCAAAAAAAGGAAGGAACTAACTCCTCTAATATAGTATCAGTATAAGTGTGCCAAATTTCAAGTACCGGATGCTTATATTCAGGGAACAGTTGTTTTATATATTCTATCTCAAAGACCAATCTATAATCATTAGGATTGTTGCCAGCTTGCCCTTCTTTCCTCGTTCCGACACGAGCCACTTTGATTCTGTAAAGGTCACGTATTCCTTGCCCGCTTAAATAAGGAATAAAATAGCACAATTTGTCCAATTCTACAGTAGACGGGAATCTTTTCCCTGTATAATAAATGGTTGCACTTTTATCAAGATACCGACTAACATTATCTTTCTTCACAAAACAAACCAGTACATTCTTACTCATGTCTACTTGTGACAATTTTCCATATCCTATTGTTTGGGATTCCTTTACTAAACTTGAAATAATACCGTCTGGATATTCTGCAAGTAGATCGAAAAAGTTCAACTGTTTAATCTTTGCATCACTTTTTTTCAGTTTCTCTATTTTTACATCGAGCGCCTTTTTAACTTTACCTTCTTTTAAACGATCTATGATTTGTGCAACGGCTTCTGAGCAGTCACGCTTTTCAACCGGTTCTATAGTTTGTATATCATTAAATAATCTAATCAATGAACGTCCTACAGCCCATGCGAGATTTACAGGTACAGCATTGCCTATTTGTTTGTATTTGTCACTCATTGTTCCAGCAAACAGCCAACTGTCAGGAAATGTTTGTATCCTTGCATATTCCCTTACCGTCAACGGGCGTGTTTCTAACGGATGGCAACGTTCAGTCTGTTTTTGGCAAGGGGAACAAGTAAGAGTCAGTGAAGGTTCGTCAAGTGATAAGCGACGTGCCATCCCAGTCTTACCTCCACCCAAAAACCAACTACCTCCCATATATTCTTTGGCAACGTCTTCCGGAAGGTTACGCCAATCACCACCTTGTGGAACCAATTCGAGCACTTTTTGCTTCTTAAGAGGATACTTGACACCTTCAGATTGTGGTACATCTGTATCGTATATTATACTTTTGTAAAGAGCATCTCTCAATGTAAGCACTTGCGTATAAGGTGATGGCCAGTAGTAGCTTACTTTTTCTGCCAAATCGTTTCGGATAGCTATCAATATAAGCCGCTCACGCTTTTGCGGCACTTGATACATGATGGCTTTTAACACACGAGGTTCCACGAGGGTATAGCCCAACTCTGCAATAGTGTTCTTAATGGTACTGAACGTACGCCCATGGTCATGAGAAGTCAATCCCTTAACATTCTCACCCATGAACACCTTCGGACGAATTTCATTTACAGCCCGTGCCAGTTCAAAGAAAAGCGTCCCTCGCGTATCATCAAATCCGCCCTGTTTGCCTGCATAAGAGAAAGCCTGACAAGGAAAACCTCCCGATAAGAAATCAACCTTATCCCGAAGCGGGGTAAAATCAACATTACGGACATCGCCTTCTATTATATCCCATTCCGGGTGATTCATTCGGAGCGTATTACAAGCAGACTTGTCAAATTCGTTGAGCAAGACATGACTGAAACCAGCTAAAGATAACCCGAGAGCAAGGCCACCACCACCTGCAAAAAGTTCCACAGACGTATATTCACGCAGCGGACGTGTATGAAGTTCTTCATCCCAACGGCTATGCAACATGTCTTCAACCTCTGGAAACGTTTCCAGTTCTTCAAGATAAAAACCTTTCACGCCGTCTTCCGAATGTGAAGGATAGACTCCGTTTTCCGCCCATTTCTGAACTGTAGCATTCGATGTCCCAACTAAAGCAGCGAAGTTGTTTTCTGATATGAACCGCATATTTATAAACCGCCTTTTTCTGTTATTTCTTTAGCAATATCTTCCACCTTTTGCATGATGAGAGCACTCCCGTCTATTCCATCTTCCTCTACCACCTCCCCAAAAGCTTTGGCCAATTGGTAATAGAAAGTCTTGTCACCCGTGATATGTTCCCAAAACTCCGCACCACAGTACACGGGATAAGTCGTCGCTATGGTCTTGTAATTGGCAGAAATCCTTTCGCCATATAATACACCTACAATCATATCGTCCATCTGCAAAGTTATCCGGTCAAGGCGTGCTTTACCAATAAGGCGCTTAAAGTGCCCTAATATCGTATCCACATCATCCTTGTTGATTGTCTGTGGACCGGCCTTGCATTGGCAGTATTTCTTCCTGCCGTCAAGAGCATCGATAAACTCGATATCTATTCCCTCAATACCAGAAGCACAACCTGCGACTTGCGCAAGTTGGGAAATGAATATTTGAATGTTCTGTCCGAAACTCGTATTCACGCTTGTTCCAAGGATACGTGGATAGACAAGAGCCTTTGCCATTGACTGTGGTGTGGTATCGCCACATAAGAAAGCCGATAGGTAATTAATGAGGAAAGGATTAATGTCAAAATCCTTCAAGCGTAGTTTTTGAAGATTCTTAATATGATTGGGTATTATGGCAGTGCGAAAATAATTTTTTCCACTTTCTATGATTGCTTTTTTCTGTTCTTCTGTCATGATTTTATTTTTTTCTATATGAATATGTTGCAAAGTTACATCTTTTCCACAAGATTTTAGCATGATTTCAAATATGCTTTCGTAAAAAGCACTATATCGGAGTAATAACCACATTTATTCTACAACTTCTTCCCATACCCCACACTTCCCTCAGCCGCCACGCTGGGGGAATTGTCCACCTCCGCATACGGTTTAACCGCCTTCTTCCTGAACCGCTCAAGGTAAGCATGGTTAATCCAATATTCAATTTCCAATAAAGTTTGTTCGCGCACGGCTGGCTTCAACTGGCACTCCCAAACCGTTATCACGTTCCAACCCATTTTCCTCAAAGCATTCTTGTTACGCTCGTCACGCGCCTTGTTACGTTCGATTTTCTTTTGCCAGAACGTACTGTTGGAATGGGGTATATGTCCATCCACCTCATGCCCATGCCAAAAACATCCATGCACGAATATCACTACCCCGTATTTCTTGAGCACAATATCCGGCGTGCCCGGCAGCCCCTTCACATTCTTACGGTAACGGTAGCCCCGGTGGTACAAGTAACGGCGCACGATCAGTTCTGGCTTCGTGTCCTTGCTGCGGATTTTCGCCATGACGGCGGAACGCTTCTCTTTATCCCAAATATCCATATTTCCCGGTATTTCGTCACAAATTTACGCCATTTCGATAAATAACCCACTCCTCCCCTTGACAAAACTACGCTCCCGGCGTACCTTTACCCCGTCCGGCACAATATAGTATATTGAGGCGGCCAATATACTATATTCACCTCCCCGATATACTATATTGCGCCGGGCTGCGTTTTATAAATAAATATTCACAAAAAACAGATACGACTATGCCATTCTGGAAAAAATCATTCAGTAGCGCACGAGGCGTGTATTATCCCCGCGCCATCGTGCAGGGCGACCCCGTTGAGACGGAGACCATCGCCAAAGATTTGTCGAGAATATCGACCGTCAGTAACTCCGATGTCCAAGCCGTGTTGGGCGACATCGCACCCGTGATGCACACACGCATGGCGCAGGGCAAGAGCGTCCACATCAAAGGCTTGGGTTATTTTCGCTACGTCCTCGATACCGTGGGCGTGGAAAACCTCGAAGACTTCGATTTTCAAAAACAGGTGAAAGCCGTGCGCGTGGAGTTCATTCCCGAACGCACCCGCACCGCTGGCGGCACGTACACCCGCGCCCTCGTGGACAGCGACCAGTTGGAATGGATTGAACTTTCGCCGAACACGGAAGAGCAAGACCCAACAGAAGATGATGATGAAGGTCAGACTGAAAATCCGCTTGGATGATTGCTGAAATTTTAAAGAAGCACTGTCGGCACTTATCGGCAGTGCTTCTATTTTCTCGCAAACCTTACCGTTGATGACGACAGTTCTCGTAAATTTAGAGAGTCGTTTTCGTCAGCGACGACGACGCCCGCGAAATCAGAGAACAACTGTCGTCGGCAACAGCGGCATCAGCGAATTTGGAGAACACTTGTCGTCAGATTAGTTGGGTGGTTCAAAGGAAATCCCTATATTTGTATTCATTATGTACAACATTAAAACCAAACGATTATGAAGAAAATTGCCACCCTCAACCTGACCCGCCTCCGCACGGAAGAAGACTTCGGATTCCTGAAACTCGTCCTCGCCGAAACCGAAAACCTACCCCTCGAAACGGAACGTCCCGGCGGATTGAGCGTTCTCGCCGACACCAGTTCCGTCCTCCAAACAAAAGTCGATGATTTCAACGCCGCCTTCAATGCTTTCGACACCGCCCTGAAAGCCTCCGCCGTCAATCCCGCCACCGCTACGGCAACCGATGCCGACGAAGCCCGCGACCTCTCATGGCGCGGCATCAATGCCTACGTCAAGGCGATGTGTGCCCACCCGACCGCTGACATCGCCGCCTCTGCCACAGAAGCAAAAAGCCTGTTCGACAAGTACGGTGACCCCACGAAGCTGGCGCAGACCGAAGAAAGCGGCGTGCTGCACAACCTCCTGCAAGACCTCACCATGTTTGATTCCGCCAAGCGCACCGCGCTGAATCTGGATGTCTGGATTACCGATTTGCAGACGAAAGAAGATGCGTTCCTCACCGCTGCCGCCCAGCGCACGGAGGCAGATGCCGCCCGTCAGGTGGGCATCGTAAAAGAAACCCGCACGGCTGCCGATGCTGCCTATCGCTCGCTGGTGGATACGGTAAATGCGCTGGTTCTGTTGAATGGCGATGCGGAGTATGCCACGTTTATTGACCATGTGAATGCGGTGATTGATAGGCAGAAGGGGATATTGAAGGCGAGGAAGACGAATAATGCGAAGAAGAAGGAGGAGGGGGATAAGCCTGTTGAGTAAATGTAGTAAACGCATCCTTGGCGATATGAAGTCAAGGATGCGTTTATAACAATATTGTTATTGTTTATTCTTCTATTTTTTGCCATCATCCAATAACACAGTTTGCCCACTGTTAAAAATATCAATAACGATTCCTACCAGAATAGAAACAGAATAAATCAAAGAATAGCATACTAAGAAGAAAGCCAAATAGTTAATCGCATCAGGATTCTGTATTTCTATTTTCATATTGGCAATAGATGAAATAACAATCAAGATTATTATAGATATGGTGGAAACAAGCAAACAAACAGCAAAACTGGAATTAAGGCTCTGAATAAGTGCTTTTCCTTTTTGAGTGTTTTTGATTGATGAAAATCTATCACCAATAATAAAAGTTAGCATAATCGTATATGCTGTCAATATCAACGCAACCATAGCAGGGACAACATCAATGCCAACTTCCACAATATGTTTTAACTGCGCATAAACATCAGCATCTTTCCAATACATGACGACACATAAAAAAGAAGAAATTATAACTGGTAATATGCTGTCTAAACAGAAACCCTTCCAGCCATAATCCCTTAATGCGACTTTCCAACCGAAAATAGAAGTTGTCCTTTTCATAACCTATGATTTCAATGTATAATGCCTTTTATTGCATTATATAAAGTAGAACAAATATCATCCACAATTCGTGGTAAAACCAATCTTCGAGGATGTTCACTGCTATCAATCTTTTCCAATTTTGAATTTGCTGTCGATTGAATTGTAGCCCTTACATAGCCATTTTGTTCAGAAAGGTTTACAATCGCTGGGAGCATGCCATCTTCTTCATTATTTAATGGATGTTCTTTCGACCCTGTCGCAGTAAATTCAAATCGTCCACCACCCATTCCTCGCAGTTTACTATCAAATGCAGCTTCAAAGCCATGGGTATGTCCAGGATTTGAGTATGATATATTGGCATATAAATGAGTTATAAGATGTGCCGTAAGTATCTTATTTAAAACATCTTTTTCCACTATTACATCGACATCAAATATTTCTGGCTCAATCCTATTCAATGCTTCAGCAAGGTAATATACAACATTTTTCAAACCAATCTCAGCACTGCTTTTTACAGCTAAAGTATGAATAGAAGGAATAAAATACAAATCTGCTTCCTTTTTATTAGCAACAATGTTTTCATCTCAATTTTCCATTTTCACATCTTCCTGACTACGCTTGTTATAAAAGGCTTCAGGGTCGATAACCGTATAAGAAAGCAGACCTATATGTATCCAGCAGGGATTTCCATCTTCCTCCAAAAGTTCACTGAGTTGTACACTTTTAAGACTACCCGATTTTCCTCCACGTGGGAACTTTATTAATGGGTCTTCTGCATATAACCTGCGGAAAGCCTCTACATAATGCGATGTAGTCTGTTCTTGTCTTGCTTTGATATTGACAAGATTCCATGTTGTCCATTGATTTGCTATTCTTTTTGCCATAATTCTATTGTATTAGATGTAACTACGCAAAGATATGAATTTATATATTATAATGCGAGCTTATGGCAGATTTTCCATGAATATTTTCCAAGTAGCAAAAGGAACTTTCTAAGGCTTTCTGGCCCGTCCTCGATGGAGCAGGAAGCGTTCAACGAGGCGGTGGCGAATATCGGCGGCGGGCAACGACCTGTATCAAGGCATCACCCGGAAACTCCCTTACCGACAGATGGTAACGCCCTACGGCGTGGAAGTTACCTTCGCCAAGACGGTGCATATCATTTTCCCCTCCGCCGTGCGCTATGTCGATTTGGGGAGCAACCACATCATAGCGGGCAAGGCTGACGGAGCGGAGAACGTCATCCGGGTGAAAGCCACGACCGAAGGGTTTCCGGGGGAAACGAACTTCTCCGTCATCTGCGAGGACGGAAGTTTTTATTCCTTTAATGCCAAGTATGCCCGTGAGCCGGAAATGCTCAACATCGAAATGAAGGACTTCTTGGAAAATGAAGATACGTCCGACTTTTCGCATACCCGCATGAACATCTATTTCCGGGAACTGGGAAATGAAAGCCCGCTGCTGGTAAAACTGATAATGCAGAGCATCTACAAGGAGAACGACCGGGAGATACGGCACTTGGGCAGCAAGCGTTTCGGCATCCAGTTCTTAATCAAGGGCATTTACACCTACAACGGGATGCTTTACGTACATACGCAGACGAAGAACAGCTCCAACGTGCCTTTCGACACCGATTTCATCCGGTTTAAGATTGTCGATAAGAAAGTGCCCAAACGCACCGCCATTCAGGAAACGGTACTGGATGCGGTACGCAGTTATAATGAAGTGATAGAGGTTGCCGGGAAAAGCACGGTGCGCACGGTGTACGCCCTGCCAAAGTTCACCATCCCGGACGACAAGCTGCTGCTTGTTGAACTCTACGAGAAGAACGGCGGTCGCCACCAAAGCATCCGGGTGGAGAACGCCGACATCGTGAACGCCAAGGAGATAGACGAACTCAAAATCAAATAGGCGATGAAAAAACTTGTCTTTATAATGACACTCTTTGCGCTGTGCCTGCATTTCAACCAGGCACGGGCGCAAAGATACCTGCCGGGCATGAAAGGCTTGCAGGTTACGGCGGGCATGGCGGACGGGGTTCACTGGAACAGTAACACGGATTTCGCCTGCCACATCGGGGCGGCGTACAGCGTCTATACCAAGAACGCCAACCGCTGGGTGATTGGCGGGGAGTACCTGCACAAGAAGTATGACTACAAGGATATGCGCATCCCGGTGGAACAGTTCACGGCGGAGGGCGGCTATTACCTGAAATTCCTTTCGGACAGACGCAAGACCTTCTTCCTCTCGCTGGGGCTTTCGGCTCTCGCCGGGTATGAGACCAGCAACCGGGGCGACAAGCTGCTGCCGGACGGGGCTACGCTCTCGGATGAAGATTGCTTCATCTACGGCGGCGCATTGACGCTGGAACTGGAAACTTACCTGACCGACCGGGTCGCCCTGCTTCTGAACGCAAGGGAACGGGCGTTGTTCGGTTCGGACATCGGTACGTTCCATACGCAGGTGGGGCTGGGACTGAAATTCATCATCAATTAACCGCTATATATAACAATGTATATGAAGAATGTAACGTACAAAATCCTCATGGGCTGCTACATCGTGGCATCCCTCGTATTGGTCTGCGCCTGTAATGACGGTTTGGACATTCAGCAGGCTTATCCGTTCACGGTGGAGACGCTGCCCGTACCCAAGAAGCTGAAAGTCGGGGAAACCGCCGAAATACGCTGCCAGTTGGTGCGGAGCGGTCGCTACCAGCCGACCACCTACCAGATACGCTATTTCCAGCCTGACGGAAAGGGAAAGCTGGAAATGGACGACGGCACGGTGTTCCTGCCCAACGACCTGTACCCGCTGGAGAAAGAGACCTTCCGGCTCTACTACACCTCGGCATCGACCGACCAGCAGACGATTGACATTTATATCATCGACAGCTTCGGGCAGATGCAGCAGGTCTCGTTCTCGTTCAACAATGACAGCAGTGAGAATAAAAATTTCTAAATTAACATAACAAAAGCATTCAACAATACTTTGATGAATACTTTTGTTACTAAATTTGTAATCGTAAGAACTAATTACAAAAAATCATGGAAAATAATAACTGCTTGATTTGCAATGAAGAAAAAGCAACAAAAACCAATTCGCACTTGATTCCGAGTTTTATGGTTGCAAAAGTGTGTAGTTATGATGGTAGCGGAAAACGAGATAAAGAAGTTATGTTTACAATGACTTCTTATGAAGATAAGGTATATGTAGGGGCTGTCCCCGACACAAAGTTAGATGAACTTTTTAATCAGGAAAAATTAACAGATGAGCGTATTGAGAAAGAATTGAGAAACAATACTGCATCAAAAGACTATATTTTTTGCCCCAAATGTGAAGCTAACTTATCTAAGTACTTAGAAACGCCATATGCTGAACATTATTCAAAAGGAAAATCTATTCAATCAGATATAGCTTATTTCTTTTGGTTATCCATTGTTTGGCGAATGTCTATTTCAAGACAATTTCAGTTTGCTTTACCTGAAGATATTGAATTAAATTTAGGTGAATGTTTAAACGAGTATATAGAAGCGGTTGCTAATAACCAAGATGTTACTCCGATTATAGAAAAATGTAAATTCTCTTATCGCTTACTGCGATGTTCTTCGTATCTTCCTAATGGCTTAGCATATTTAGGCGGAAGATATAAGGAAAATACTAAAATTCTAACTCTTACATTGGGAGATACCATACTTTGTGCCAATTTTGACAAACAGAATATTGAATTGCCCAATGATTATACTTATCTTGGTTTGGAAGATGTAATAAAATCTGCTCCTGTTAATTTCGGAACAGACTCACAGGTATGCGTAAATGTAGAAAATAAAGCATTTGAAGATGCCATGAAGCAGATGGTTAAAGAAACTGCATTTAAGCGATTGCTAAATGAAAAAGAATTAGCCGATAAAATTTGGAATGTAGTAGGATTATCAGGTAATATGCCGGATGAAATATTTCAATCTTTTATGGAACGATTATATTCAGAAGAAGAAAAGCAAGGAGATAGAAAAACCGTTGAACGGTATGTACAAGTTTTTAATGAGACATTAGAGTCTTTTGGTTTTATCGGAAGATAATTTTAAGAGAATAAAATATATAAGCGCAGTTTCTTTGCTACTTATTTCCCGGCACTCATGAAAGAAAGTAACGGCGGCATTTCGCCGCCGTTCTCCATCAACTGATTTCAAGGCTCTTTACGGGTACATATTTCTCTAACCACACCTTTACCTGTTTAAAGTTGTATTCGCCCGTTATGACTGCCGTATGGTCGTTTATGGCTACAAACCGGACACTTTCATAGCTGTTTACCCAGCCTTGCAGGGAACAGACACCCCACGTGTCCGCATCTTCAAAAACGCTGCGGTCTATTTGGCTGATTGGTTCTCCGAAAACTACTACCATCGTCTGAAAGTCCGGCTTGTCCTCCAGCAGCCGCAAATGGTGCAGCGTGCCGAACTCGTCCATCTTGCGCCCCCATGCCCAGTCCTCCATGTAGAAATCATCGCCCCACTGGTGCGGATGGTCGAAACGCACTTTCACGTTTACCGAAT
>ULPZ01038463.1_pt1 | contig 12321 bp, 13 predicted proteins | sample 1953991 | NCBI WGS metagenome assembly ULPZ01 (sample SAMEA4835642, study PRJEB28245) | human gut metagenome | biome: gut microbiome; material: fecal sample | place: Denmark | collected 2008
AACAAGCAGGAAGAGGCCGAAATACAGCAGCACAACCGTGCTTTCTACCGTACTATCCCTGCCGAGGAAGTCTTGGAATCTTGTTTCCGCTTTGCCGAGCCTGATGAACAGGGTGCACGGCTGATGTCGGCTGCTGACATCTATGCTACTTTGAAGCAGAAGAATCGGGCAGCCATGGCAGGTTACTCGTGCATGGCTTTCAGCCGGTTGCTGGCGCAGACGGGAAGAAGGGTACATACGAGGTATGGGAATGGATACTGGGTGATAGCGGTTAACGGTTAGTGGTAAGTGATGAGTGGTGAGTGATGAGTATTTGACTGTTTGTTTTTATGTCGTTTACTCACATTTCTACGGACGGTAGTGGCTTGTCCCATAAATATTACAGTGTTATTGCAAGCATGAATAATAGTTCACGCCCACGCAGTTTGTAATCATAGATGTAAGTATTGATAGAATCGTATATCGTATAGCTATATGCATCTTGGTTCAACGCGTTTTGCAAGTTCAGATTAAACCTGAAAGCCTTGAATAGCCATGTTATGCCAAAATCAAGTAAGCCCGTTGTTTTACTCTGATTTTCGGTTAAGTCCTTTTTCACGATGTCTGATGAAGCGGATAAGATAAGGGACTGTACCGGTGTGATTTTTAATGAAACTTTATGTACCTGCGACCAATAACTTCTCTTGATGTCCTCATAGCTCAAAAAAGTTTTGCTTATTTCACCGAAATAATCCAATTCGACATATTTGCATGGCTGCGAGGTCAATGTAGGAGAAATGCCGACGTTTTGCCAAGAATAGGTTGTGAGCAAACTGTTCTGTTCTGCCTGCTGCTGTCTCCACATATACAGTCCATTTAATGAAATTTTTGTTTTGATGGATTCTATTTGTTTGGTAATGCCCAGTTGGGCCGTTATGTTATGAGTATTGTTGGGCATGTACAGGTAAGTTGACTGAATCAAGTCTGATGCTACCTTTTGGGATGCCAGCAGATTGTTATGCTCCCGTTGGTACATAATGTCAGCATTTACAAACCACATATCCAATGGTATCTTATAGTCATAGTGCAGGTTTGCCATCAACGATTTATTGTCCTGCAGAATGCCGGAACTGATTTTTTGAGTTGTGTTGTCTGTCTGCACCGGGAATGTCAGGAAGTCCAGGATGTCCCCAAAGTTTCGTGTATAGGCTACTTGCGTCCTGAATGTAGAACGGCTGCTGAATTTATAGTTGAAATAAATTCCGGGACATACGGAAAAGAAGCTGAATTTATCTTTTTCATTCTGTATGTGATTCTTGTTGTAGATGTAATCCATCCGCATCGGTACATCGGCCCGAAAGACATATATGCGTTTCGGATGGGTATATTCATAGCGCGGAGCAAAAACAACACTCAAATTACCGCCTGTCATATCGTTCTTATTGCTTGTATTCTCCCGGTAGGACTGTAAATCTGTTTGCATTTTATCTGCCGAATAGTTCAGTGACAGCGGGAAATGAAAACGCGAATTCTTGAAATCATAAATAGCAGACAGGAGATTCTTGGTCTGAAAGCTCAAGCTGTTTGCATACTGATGAATGTCGTTTCCTTCGTTTGTGACAGTAAGCCTGACTTGTGGTGTGTTGAATAACAGAACGGATGATGACAACCTCCAGCGCAGTTTCTTCCTGCGCCAGCTATATGAGAAATTATTTCCTACATAGTAGTCACGCATTGACTGTTGCTGCACAAGTGCCTGGCCGTTTTCCGTAGTCGGCAAGTTGTTACTTAGGAACATGGCCTTACCAAATAATGAATTGTTAAGATAGCTTGTTGATGCATTGTCTCTATAAACGATGGAGAAACTGGGGGCATGACTGGTTGACAGGGAATTTATACCTTGGTCGATGATTATATTTTCATCCCCGTCATAGAAGTTGCGTTGAATGTTATAATCATATTGGCTTTTGGAATAGCTGTAATCGACGTTTCCCCGCAATGTGGCTGTTTCTGTTATTTTTTGGATAAAATTGACTGAAAACATGCGTTCGGCAGGCGAGGCATACCGGTCTTTGTCCATCGGTGGAGTGGAAGCCGATATATTGCCCATCAGTTTTTCCGCCTTGGACTCTTCTTCGATTCCTCCGATAAGAGAAGTCACTTCATCTGAAGCAAATGAATGTACGTTCCCGATTTTCAATGTGGCAATGGTCTGGAACGTGGGCTTGAAAAGCATGCCGGCCCCGCTTGCCTGATACAGCCAGTCATCACCATACCCGACAGAGCCTTCATACGTTCCAATGGGTTTGAAGCGTGCGTTATTGTTCAGGTGGATATTTATGGCCACGTCATCTGAAAAAATATCCTTATTCATGTTTACAGCCTGATGATTGTTCAGCACCTGAACAGAATTTACGTACGAGGCAGGTATATTTGTGGTCGCTATGTTATATTTCCCGCCAAGCAAATCCAGACCGTCGATGTAAAAGTTTGAGATATCTTTCCCCAGGTATTTGATATTGCCCGATTCTTCTACGTTTATGCCCGGAAGTTTTTTCAGGGCGTCTTTCAATGTATAGTCACTTTGGGTGGTATATGCAGAAAGATGAAAGGACAAGGTATCACCGCGTTGATAGATGGCCGGGGCTTTTACGACCACTTCTTTCAATGCCGTCGCTTTTTCTTTCATCGTAATGTTGCAAGTCTGGGATATATTCAAAATCTCATTTTCCACAGATTCATATCCCATCGACTCGGCGATTAGCTTAACCTTTCTTGAACCTGTATTAAAGGCAACATTAAAATGTCCCTTGTCAGAAATTGCATAGGCAATGACGCTACTGTCTGCAGAAATTTTGATTATCGCACCGTCAATGCCTGCGCCGGAAACATCTCTAAGCATTCCTTCTACCCGGCTTTGAGAATAAGCGATACCTGTAATAACACAAAATAATATACTGAAGAATAAACGCATAGTCAGACTTTCATTTTAATTCCAAGGGAGTGTAGCCATTTGGACGAATCCGCAATTGCACACCGTTGATAAGGATGGAGCTTTTTCCTTCTTCATCCTTTTGCACTGTCATATCACTGATTGATTCAAGTGGAATGTTATTCATGGGGTCCTCTTCAAATCTGTTCTTGCTTTTGACAAACTTGTTTCTTTCTACGGTCACCATGTTGGGTATATCCGGCACAGCTATTGGCAATGTGCCCTTGCGGAAAGTGATGGCTTCAAAACGGTGTATGTTTTCTGTATCATGAGCCAACATTACGAGGCCAGGAAGACCGCAAAATTTCCAAGGCCCGTAAGGTGTCGGTATTTCCGGTGAGTACCATACGACCCATTTCCTTCCTCCGTATTCACCCGTCGCTTTTTTGCAGACATAACCACAGACGGTATCGGTTTCATTGCCTAAGCTCCACTGTATCGGGCGGAGTTTTTCCTTGTACATATAATAGTCTGGCGGTATTACACAGTAAACAGACATTTCCCCTTGCGGATGGTTCTGTAATACTGTCTGGTCGAAAAACAAACTGTTTTTCATTTTCTGCATCTGGTATTTTTTTATATCCTCGTCGGAAGCATGGGGGCTTGCGTTGACAGAATCGGACTGGAATGCCGTGTAATCCATAAAGCTGGAGCAATCACGTCCTATCTGTAAAATAGTCGTATAGGTGTCCGTAATGGATTTTGAATTTGTCACCTTATATTCGTACAGGCATTCATAATCTGTCGTGAACGTGTTGCTTTGTTGTGCGGACAATGATAAAGAAAGTCCCAGACTGACACTGAGAATTAAAAAATGTTTCATATACAATAAGTTTTATGGAGTTATTAATATCTGTTTATGGTTATTTATATTGACTGTATTTTCATGACCGCTACCTTTAAGAGTATTCGCATTACTTTTTTGTGCAAAGGTATCGGGGCTGTGACAGACAGGAAAAAATAATCATTATCCTGTTCTTATGGAATTATTATTAAATTATTACGGCCGATTAATATTGCCCTGGCCATGTTGTCCATTCAATTCAAATTGCCATATATTTGCATTATGGAAAAAAGAATCAAAATACTGAATTACCTGACAGTAATTGTTATAGTGATGTTTACCATCGTGCAGGGTAAATGGCTTTATTCCCGCTATAAGTACACGGTACAAACCTGTGCGGATACACTTTACAGTCGTGTATTTGAATCCGTTGATGAATACAACAAAGTGCGTCAGAGTGCTGTCAATAACAAAATTGCCGTTGAATATACGACCAGACGGTTTGTAAGAGGAGGTACTGAGATGTTTTTATTTGACATCTATACGGCAGACATGCGTCGGTGTTCAGCGATTGATTCACTTTCGGCTGATTTGTTTTCCCGAATATACGAAATGCAACACCCTGACTGGCTGGATAGAGAAGTGCAAGTGATTGTTGTTAAACAGGAGAGGAAAGAATCTGAGGTTCTTGATGCGATAGAACGCAGCTGTCTTAACAGACGGTTCCCTTTTTCAGTAGGGAAACTCGACACGATAATGCGAGCGAACAACATCAGGCTCGATACCATTTTCACCGAAACGGCAGATTCGATAGTTTGGGAATCTTCCCGTACGGAACGGGGGGCGTTGTTCCATCCTGTACTTTCCATAACCTATCCTTATGATATTCTTGGCAAGAAGCTGGTACGAATGGATTGCCAGATTGCGTTGCCGTTGATTATAAGAGAAATGTCGGATATTCTGTTCTTTTCATTCGCCTTGTCTGTTTTATTGGTTTTTTGTCTCATTGCACAAATTGCCACTATTCGCAAACAGCGTAAAATAGAAAATCTCCGGTCTGACTTTATCCAAACCATGATTCACGAACTAAAACGTCCGATTGCAACACTCAAGATGTGTGTTTCCTATATGGGTAATGATAGATTGATGAAAGATATTCAGGGCCGGCAAATGGTCGTTGCTGATTCCCATACGGCATTGGATAGCCTGTCTGCTTTGTTTTCCAAACTGAGAGATTTGACTTTCAGCAAGGCAACCGAGATTCCGCTTAATATTTCAGCGTTCAGCCTGCACGATTTGCTGGAGGCGTGTATTCATAAACTGAATATACCAAGTGACAAGCATGTCCATATTGTTGTCCTTCCCCACGAGGATATGATTATCACTGCTGACAAGATGCACATGATTAATATTATCGACAATCTGCTGGAGAATGCAGTAAAATACTCACGGGAAAAGGCTGAAATCGAAATAGATTATCAGAAATATGACAATGACCACGTCCGTATCTCAGTTAAGGATAATGGATTGGGCATTCCTAAATCAGAACAAGGACATGTTTTTGAAAAATTCTATCGTGGGCGGATTGGCTTTGAAAAAAACATTGCAGGCATGGGACTCGGACTGGCTTATGTCCGCATGCTTGTTGAAGCACACCGGGGAAGTATACGTATAGAAAGTGAGCAGAATCATGGAAGTTCTTGTATTATAGAGTTACCACAATGAATAAAAATGAAATACACATTTTGTTGGTTGATGATGACAGGCAGAACTCATTGCTTTTGAAACGTTTCTTAGAGCTTGAAGGGTATTCGGTAACCTACGCTTCCGATGGAGCTGCTGCATGGGAAATGTATAACCGGCAACATCCCGACTTGATATTGCTGGATGTGAATATGCCTGTAATGAACGGATTCGAACTTGCGCAGAAAATCCGTGAAAAGGATAATGAGGTATTCCTTTTTTTTCTTACTGACCGTACGGAAAAGGCAGACCGGTTGAAGGGCTTCCACTTGAAAGGTAATGACTATATTCCCAAACCGTTTTATCCTGAAGAGCTGATTGCAAGAATTGATGAACGGTTTGAAAACCGGAAAGTCAATGTTCAATGCCGCTATATGATTGGGAATACATTGTTTGATAGCCAGAACTCAACAGTCACATACAATGGGATAACCCGTAATCTATCAGCACGTCAGACGGATATTTTAGTTCTGTTGTCACGAAGTGTCGGCATACTGGTGACACGGGATGAAATTCTGAATCAGGTATGGGGCGACATTAGTTATTCCAATTCCATGTCTTTGAATGTGCAGATTACTTATTTACGGCATATTCTTGCTCCTGATAATACCATTAATATTGTTTCTGTTAAGAAAAAAGGATATATCCTTCAGATAAAATGACAAGCTACAAACAATTAGCTTCTGATTTTTTATGTCGAATGAAATCTGTTTGTAATATCACCAAGTTTTAGCGTATTTCTATGAGATTGTCTCAAAATAGAATTGCAAAAATATAAATCCTATTGATTGAAACTTAGAAATAAGAAATCTCCTGTTTTTAGTCTTTGTTTACTTTAATTATATAAGACTAGAAACAGGAGATTTCTATATTGTAACTTATAGATTATAAGTAATCCTATCTCTGTTTAGTATTTTGATACAGCTTCAAAAAATAAGATAGCTTATGAAAATGATAGATCATAATCCCTTCATCTGTCTCTTTTATTGTTTTCTCATATAATTCCATCAGACAAATCATGACAGGAACAGAAGAAGTCTAATAGCTTCTTCTGTTCCTATCAGTAAAGTCATACTGCTTTAACCTGTCTGTTTCTGATCTTGTATATCATTAGTACAGTATTTGCCTCATGTATACCAAAGAAAATCTACAAGATTTCCGTTTTTTGTTGCTGCTTTTTATCTCTGAACTAATTTAGAATACTCGTTAAACATACAAGAATGCTTATATCGAAAAGTCAGCCCAAAACCAGCCAGCCGTTCCATAACACTTTGACAATGAACCAACTGGCTGATTTTATATTAGCTTCCTAATATTCCTATAACAGATTCCGGGTCACTTTCCAAGCGATTTCTCCTCCGACAGCTTAGACCATCTGACCAAAGCTTCCACAAAGTAATAATCTGCATAAGTAAGGGGCACATCTACCTCGCCAAAATAAGGAGCGTTGGCACGTTGGGGCTTAGCGCCTACACTATGGCGCAGTATGAAGTTGCCGTTCTCGCCTTCAGGAGCCAGATACTCGTCAGAACACAGGGTGCGCAACTGCTGCTCGGCAACGGACAGGTAGGTTTGCTTCTTGTCGCCGTCGACATATCCGCTCAACTCTATCAAGGCTGACGCCATGATGCAAGCCGCGGAAGCATCGCGCTCTTCATTAGGAATATTGGGAGCGTTGAAATCCCAATAAGGAATCTTGTCGGCAGGCATGTTAGGATGCGACAATAAAAAATCTGCTATATGCTCTGCCATGGTCAGGTAACGTTTTTCATGAGTGAACCTGTACATCATCGTATAACCATAAAGTCCCCAGGCCTGGCCACGTGCCCATGCAGAGGAATCGGCTGCACCTTGCGCCGTCTGTTTCTTTTCCGCCTCTCCGGTTTCCGGATTGTAAGATACTACATGATAGCAGCTGTAATCGTTTCTGTAATGCTCTTTCATGGTCTTATCGGCATGGCTGATGGCTATGTCGCTCCAGTCCTTACGGTTGAAATGTGATGCGCCCCACAACAGCATTTCCAGATTCATCATATTGTCGATGATGACAGGATACTTCCAGCGGTCTTTGTTTGAATCCCACGAACGGATAGCACCTACCCGCTCGTTATACCTGGTACAAAGCGACTGGCAAGCCGTATCTATCACCGTTGCATAGTCTTCATTGCCGGTCAGTCTATAACCGTTTCCATAGCTGCAGAAAATCATGAATCCTACATCATAGTGGCTGGTAGTATACATTTCATTTCTCAATCGCTCTGTATATGCTGTTGCATATTGCTTGAGGTTCTCATTCTTGGAATATTCATACAGGTACCACAGCGTTCCGGGAAAGAAGCCACTGCACCACCACCCTGTTCCGCTCAATACCAGCTTGCCATTCATATATGTACGCGGCAGCTTACCTGTGCTGTCCGACAGCTGTAACGCCATCCTTTCGTATTGGGCAACGGCTCGCTGTAAACCTTTGCTCACGAAATCGTCCTCGGCACTACTACGCTGTTTTTGTCTACAACTTGCCAAAGAAAGGCTGAACAAGAATAATGTGAAATTGATAATGAATGCTTTCATGTTTTTAGATTGTTTTTTTAAGTATATAATAGATTGTCATGTTTTACATAATTCTTTCCTGTTTGTCCTACATGTTTCTGTCAATCTCTATCAGGCCTAAGCATCAACATGATATGGTTCTCCATAAGTAAAAAAGGAATCATCGCAACAAGGTTTTCAGCCAAGAAGTCAACGGCTACAGCCAATGAACGGGCCTAAACACCGAAATGGCAAATTACCGGCGACTTTATTGCACGGCATCCCCTCTCCTCACAATCCGACAGGAAACAAAAAAAGCCTTATAATCAGTGATCACAAGGCTTTCTAGTACTCGAAGCGGGACTTGAACCCGCACAGCCGCAATGGCCAAGGGATTTTAAGTCCCTCACTCGATTCCACCATTCGAGCAGCCTCACATCCTCTTATAGTACTATAAAACAGATATTTAAGTCACTGTATTCTATATAAGATTATAGTAACAGAAACACCTGGTTTAACTCATAGTTTAACTCCGTAAAAGAAACCAAGATATTCAACAATAAATTAATAATCTCTTGCAGTCTTACAACTACTCCACAAATATAGGCATTATAAGCCACATAGGCAACCTGTATCATATTATTTAATAAGTTGGATATGAAACTGATAATCCCCCTACTCAAAAAGATTATTCTCACATTCGCCAATAAAAAAACAGCATAAGAGTTTTAGGCTCAAATGCTGTTTTTTATATTATGATAGCAATTATCTATCTACGTTTCATTTCATAGTTTTCTTCTGATTCAGAATCTGCCGCTTTAAGATGCAGCTCATTAGCTGTGAGTTTTGTAATAGTAACATCTTTGCCACTCAACCATTCTGAACTTCTTAAAATAAGTTTGTTTCCTTCTACTGAACTTGCAAAATAATAGGTTTTATATCCATCGTTATATCCACCATTGCCATCCTCGTCCTCAAAGAAAATATATTCACCAGTTACATCTTCTTCCCAATTCTCTTTTTCATTGTTGTCATTGTATTCCCAGCCATAGCATTTAACCATATCCCACGTTCCTTTGAGATTAGCTAAAGAAATTTCTACTGTAGGCTCATCATCATCGCTACAAGCCGTAAAATTCACTGCACACATGACCATTAATAAGGTCATTCCAAAAAATCTGAATGTTTTCATTTGTTATAAATAAGTTATTGGTTAAAAAATAAGAGTTTTATCTCCTCTATTTAAAGCTGCTTTCGTTGAATACTATAGCAATTCTTCTGCCTGCTGAACTAAAGAAGCCGCAATTCCGTTTAAATCCATGATTGAAATCTTTTGCCCTTTTAGATAATAAGGCGCAAGAAAAACACTTCGTCCAGAACTCTGAACAATATCTGCAATTTCACTCATAAGTACGGTGACTGTTCCGCATTCAACTCTTAAACGTTCACGGTTAACAGAAGATGGGAATTGTAATTCCCTAGCTATGTAATCAAGCTTTGGTTCGAGTTGCTTAATTAGCACATTAATGCGGCCGATAGCCTTATAATTTGAAAAGAATCCCATGATGTATGCCTACTATATGATTGTTTATCATAATGAAAAAATCTCATGCTTGGTATAGAGGTAATTATTTATATTGACATTGCACATTTCTGCCATAGCTACAATAACTTCTTTCTCTTCCTCAAAATCATTGATGCAGAACATACCAAAAAGACCAACAGCTTTGGCTGCAGCTTCCAACCAAAGGTATGCAATAGCATCTTTCGCATTGGCATTCATGTTAGCAATAATCGTAACCATTTCTGATTGGGGGATAGAAATTGCACTATTGATTAATAATCTGTATTTGTCTAATGAAGAAGTGTCGTCCATTTTCATAGCAATTGCTTGTATATACTGATGTGAAGAATAGCTAATTCTTCCATTTGCGTTACTAACAAACATTAAAGATTTAAGTATGGCAACCTTTTCTCTTTCTGTTAATTCATCCCAAGTCATATATTAAATATCTTATTGCCTATCTGTTCCCTTTGATAAGCTGTTATCAATAAAAAAGGTGTGGGAACTATATCTGCTTTATCCTACATTCAGGTCTTCGCATTACCTATGGCACGGATAAAACAATAGCCCACACCAAGTTGATAATATCTAAACCTCATATAGAGATATGAAGTGGGTATATATCAAATGGTGCGGTGCTATTGCCATCATCTTCGTGCCAATATCAAAGTTGCGAAGTTTGAATGTAGAAGATAATTTCAATAACACCTTTCGTTCATAATATGTCCTTTTAACCCCTAACACTATAGGGCATTAAAATTGCTGCAAATGTAACGAAAGATGTTGGTTAATAGAAGAAATATCTTAATAATAATTGCATATCTGCTAAATAACATATACCGTTATAAAGAATGATAGGCTATTTGAGACTATCCTCTCATTCTTTTTATACCGGGCATTTGAGACAAGATAATTTTAACTTGAATGCCTTTTGTGCTTTATTTATCGCAGCAGGTATCAAAATGAAAAATCCCCATATAAGCACTGAATTTTTAAGATTGTTACCTACCTTAATTTATAGACTTCACGCTTGCATATTGTTGGATATTCAAGAAGTGCTACCTGCGACGTGATTTTTAAGAGTTTAGATAGTCATAAACTCTGTAAATTTATAGAATTGAATTACTTCTATAAGGCTGAAATACCAAACATAGATAATCAGACTTTAGGTGTATCTGGAGTTTAAAATTTAGGTAGGACAAACTTTAATTTGGGTTTATAAAGCTAACCTTATTCTTAATTTGTCCTACCTGTTATTTAGAAACTCAATGATTCATAAGTCTGCAAGATTTCTTCCTGTCTTAGTCCTAAATATCTTTTAGTAATGGCAACAGAACTATGATTAAACAGTTCCATCAGCTTTACTAAAGCCAGCTCTGAATTGTCGCTGTTCATATTATAGACTTGTCTGCCAAAAGTCTTTCTAAGTGAATGGCAGGAAAAGTTCCTAATCTTTAGCCTGTACTTCTTCTTCACCTCTTTGAGAATGATATTTATTCTCTGGACTGAATAGATTGTACCTTTCTGACTTACTAAGATGGGCGCATTAACTCCAACCGGATTTATATGCTCGTAACATTCTCTGATATGTTCCTGCAACTGCGAATTCAGCCTTATGGTTCTCTGTTTGCCTGTCTTTTTCTCAATTACTGTAAATTCGTCTGTATCTAATATCTGCTTCCATCTTAAAGATAGAATATCAGAAATTCTTAATCCTGTGAAACAGCCTAAAGCTATAAGAAGTGATATTTTATAATTATCATCTTTTGTCAGTTTTCTGATAAGGTTCATTGCATCAGACCAAAGAAGATAGTCTGCTGTTGTGCTCGAATATTTAAGTGACATAATGTTCTGTTTTATAAGTAAATGAATAAAAGTGAATATTAATTTTGAGTTGGATTTACTAACTCGCTGATTTATAAGTAAACATTCACTAATAGTAGAAGTGAATATTATAAAGTAAGGACACCCAACTAAAATATTGAGTGCCCTTATTTATGCTACAGCATTCCTTCATCTGCAAAACTGTAGTATTCTGCATCAGTAAGGATGATATGGTCTAAGACTTTTATTCTCATAAGCTGGGCTGCTTCCCTTACTTGTTTTGTAAGCCCTATATCCTGTGAACTTGGTTTTAAATTTCCACTTGGATGATTATGTGCCAGAATTAAAGCTACAGAATTAGTAAGTAATGCAGCTTGCATAATTAATCTGACATCAGCACAAGTTTCAGTGATTCCTCCCTCTGAAATTAGAGTATATCCTAAAACTTGGTTGGATTGATTCAAGAACAGGACTTTGAAATATTCCTTGTAGCATATCGTTCCTTTCTTATATGTGGAAAGCATATATCTATAAGCATCCTCTGAACACGTTACTTTTTGCTGATTCTTGAATTTGGGTTTGTAAGATAGCTTCACTTCTCCTACTTTATAATCTATATTCATAATTGTAATGTTTAATGGTTGGTAGAAATAAAAAAGGACAACTAACTTAATAGCTGTCCTTTCTTCAATATTAGTAATATGTGTGTTATTTCTTGGAATAATGGTATCTCATAGAGAATATGTAAACCTCTATTATATCATCATGCACGGAGTAAACAATTCTATGCTCTGCATTGATTCTTCTTGACCATTTTCCTGCCAATTCATATTTAAGCGGTTCTGGTTTCCCTATTCCTGTGTATGGGTGTGCGGCAATATCTTCCAATAAAGTTCTGATTTTATT
>ULPZ01073052.1_pt1 | contig 12186 bp, 8 predicted proteins | sample 1953991 | NCBI WGS metagenome assembly ULPZ01 (sample SAMEA4835642, study PRJEB28245) | human gut metagenome | biome: gut microbiome; material: fecal sample | place: Denmark | collected 2008
ACACGCAGCAAACCGGTGAAGTGCAGATCAAAGGCGACGCCCAGGTCTCTCGCGCGGGTGTTCAACTCAACGCGCCTGAGGCAACGTATCAGCTTGATGACAGCACCGGCGGAGCCGAAAACGTCGACTACGAATACAAACCGCGCGGATTGCGAGGCAAAGCGCGCTGTATGCGTTTTGCTTCGGCCGACGTGACCGAACTCAAGGACGTACTGCTCACGAGTTGCGAGGGCGACAATCCTGCCTGGTGGGTGGAAATGGACGAAATGACGCTCGATGAATACGAGCAGTCGGGCACCGGCACGGGCGCCGTACTTAAACTCGGTGGCATGCCTGTTTTGGGTTCTCCCTGGTTTACATTTCCCTTGTCGGCTGAACGCAAGTCCGGTTTCCTCTCGCCGGTGCTCGGCATGAGTTCGGCACGCGGTCTTGATATTTCGGTGCCGTATTACTTCAATATCGCACCCAATTACGATTACACGCTCACGCCACAGATCATCACCAAACGCGGCGTGATGATCGGCAATGAATTCCGTTTCCTCAACAAGCATCTTGAGGGCGAAATTACCGGCGAGTATATGCCGCACGACAACGATTACGGCGACAAGCGCTACAGCTTGCACGCCAACATTCGCGGCAGCTGGAATAACTTCGGGTACGGCATCAACTACAACCGAGTGTCCGACGACGAGTTCTTCGACGACTTTTCAACGAGTCTGCGCGACAACACTGACGACATCCTGCCGCAGGACTACTGGCTCAATTACTCGTCGACCTACTGGAACGCAGCTGTTCGCGTCACGAAGAACCAAACCATCAACGACACGGACAAGCCTTACGAGCGCGAGCCGCAGTTCTCTTGGAACGCGTTTGTGGCCGACGCCGCCGGCTTTGAACTCACCACACACTTGGAAGCCACGCGCTTCGTGCACCCGACTGAAATTGACGGCGACCGTTTCGTCTTCCATCAGCAAATCGCCTATCCCATCCGCGGGGCCGGCTGGTTCGTCACACCTAAGGCACAGTTGATCAGCACCAAATACGACCTTGATCATGACAGATCCGATCGCTATACGGATTCGTCGCCGGGTTACACCGTGCCGATGTTCTCAATTGATTCGGGACTGACCTTCGAGCGAGATCTGAACGTTGCCAGCCGTGACATGCTCCAGACCCTGGAGCCGCGTCTCTTCTACAGCTACACACCGTATCGCAACCAAAGCCAGATCCCGCTTTTTGATTCGAGCGTAGCCGATCTGAACTTCGCCCAGCTCTACAGTGAAAACACCTGGGCCGGCTACGACCGCATCGCTGAAACCAATCAAGTGACAGCAAGCGTCACGAGCCGCTTCATCGACGCCAACAGCGGTCTGGAATGGATTCAGGCCTCAATCGGCCAGCGCTACTACTTCAATGACCGCACCGTCAACAGCGAAGGCGAGCGCATCTCGATGGAAAACCAAAAGAGCGACTTCCTGGCAAGCGTCGGTGCACGCCTGACGCGCACGGTCTCGGCTTCGCTCTTCGGTCAATGGTCCTGGGAGCGTTCGAGCTTTAAGAAAGCCGTTGCCGGGGTTCGCTGGCAGCCCAAACCTCAGAGTGTGATCGGTCTGTACTACCGCTACAACTGGCAGGAAGACCGCAACAGTGAGGACTACATTGATCAGATCGACCTTGCGGTGCAGTGGCCCTTGTCCGACAAGGTGTACGCTCTTTTGCGCCAGAATTATTCGCTCTATGACCATAAATTCATCGAAAGTCTTGCCGGCGTTGAGTACCATGCAGGCTGTTGGACGCTGCGTGCTGTTGCACAACGTTACACTCGCGACGAAGACAAGAATGATGAAACGAACTTCTTCTTGCAGTTAGAATTGACCGGTCTGGGCGCAGTCGGGTCAAGTCCGCTCTCCGAACTGCAACGCAGCATCCCGGGCTATCAAACCCGCAGCCCCGTGCCCACCTCCATCGGTACCTATGACTACTACCAATAAAAGAATCACTTTGACGGCAGCCGCCCTTGTGCTGGTCGCGCTGCCTGCTTTTGCTCAGCAAAGCAGCCAAATTCGCGAAACGACGACCGAAGCACCGCAATCGGTTGCCGCCACCGAAGGCCTGGCTTTGACGGATGAGCAAGCCGTTGGCAACAAATTCGCCGACCGTATCGCCGCCGTCGTCAACAACGACGTCATCACGGAATACGAACTGCAAAATCGCGTACGTCAGGCCGCCATCAACTTGCGTCAGCAAAACATCAATCTGCCGCCGATGCAGGAATTGCGCCGGCAGGGGCTCGAACGCATGATCACCGAAAAGGCCACCGAACAGCGTGCCAAGGAATTGGGCATCCGCGTCGATGAACAGATGGTGAGCGCTTCGATCGAACAAATCGCCCGAAACAACAAAATGACCGTCGAAGAGCTGCGCGAACGGCTTCGTGCCGACGACGTAAGCTTCAGTGCTTTCCGCTCGCAGGTGCGCGACGAAATCACGGCACAACGTCTGCGCGAACGTGAGGTCGACAGCAAAATCACGATTCCGGAAAGTGAGGTTGATGCGTACCTCGCCGAACAAACGGGTTTTACGACCAACGACACGCAGGAATACCACGTGCGCCACATCCTGTTGCCGATTCCTCCGGGAGCCTCAGACTCCGAAGCCCGAGATGTTGAGCGAGAAGCCGAAGCTCTGGTCGAACGCGTCCGCAACGGCGAAGATTTCAGTTCTCTTGCAGCCGCCAACTCCAAGGCCGAAGATGCGCTCTCGGGCGGTGACCTAGGCTGGCGCGACGCCTCGCGTCTGCCGACCATCTTCTGGAAGGCCATCGAAAACAACCGCACGCAGCGCAACTTCGTTACGACGGTGCGCTCCTCGGGTGCCGTTCACGTTGTGTTCCTTGAAGACAGTCGCGACGGCGTCAAAGCCAAACTAGCCGGCACCCCGATTGAACAAACTCACGTGCGTCACATCTTGATGTTCGTCTCCGACCTTACGCCGGAAGATCAGGTGATTTCGCGATTAAACGACATCCGTCACCGCATTTCCACGGGCGAAGCCGACTTTGCCACACTCGCACGTCTAAATTCCGTCGACAACTCCGCCACCCGAGGCGGCGATATCGGCTGGGTGAGTCCTGGTGATACTGTTCCGGAATTCGAATCGGTCATGAATCGCCTGCAGCCCGGCGAAGTCTCCGAACCGGTCCGTACACCCTATGGCTACCACCTGATTCAGGTACTTGAGCGTCGTACTGCCGAAGCAAACGCCGAGCGCAGCCGCATCAACGCCCGCAATCAGTTGCGTGAAAAGAAGTTGGCCGAAGCCGTCTACAACTGGCAGCGTGAGCTGCGCGACCGCGCCTACGTCGAAATCCGCACCAACGATTACTAATTTTCCGGCGCTTTCAAGCGCCTGACAACCAAAACGCCTGCGGACTTCCGGCTGACACACAATCCAGCAGAAAGCCACAGGCGTTTGCTTTTGGTCCTCAGTTTGAGAATGTCCTCCAGCATTGCGATCACTACCGGAGAGCCTGCGGGCATCGGTCCGGAAATCTGCGTCAAAGCAGTCTTTACCGGACGGGTCAAGTCACCCGTCACGCTCATCGGCGACAAAAAGCTTTTGATCAAGACGTCCGAAAAACTGGGCTTCGGCGCCATCTTTCCGGACTGGGTGAAGTTCGAGCACGTGCCGCTTGCGCATCCTGCCGTGCCCGGGCAGCTTGACGTTGCCAACGCCCCCTACGTCGTCGAAACCCTGCGTCGCGCCGCACAAGGCGCTCAGGACGGCACTTACAGCGCAGTGGTAACGGCTCCAGTGCAAAAAAGCATCATCATAGAAGCAGGCATTCCGTTTACAGGACACACCGAATTTTTCCAGCAGTTTGCAGGCGTTGACCGCGTGGTCATGATGCTCACTTCGGGCACAAGCCAGCAGGCTCTGCGCGTGGCGCTGGTCACAACACATCTGCCTCTGCAGCAAATTCCTGCAGCCATCACCGACGAAGCACTCGACAAAACACTTTCGATTTGTGCACATGCGCTGCATCAGGACTTCGGCATTGAGCGTCCGCGCATCGCCGTTACGGGCTTAAACCCGCACGCGGGAGAATCCGGCCACATGGGTCGCGAAGAAATCGAACGCATTGCACCTGCGATCGAACGCGCCAAGGCTACAGTTCATTCTGCCGAATTTTCAGGTCCGTGGCCGGCCGATACGATTTTCGTACCGGATCACTCCAAAAATTTCGACTGCATCGTTTGTATGTACCACGATCAGGGGCTTCCCGCCCTCAAGCGCGAGGGCTTCGGGCATGGCATCAACATCACGCTTGGGCTGCCCTGGGTACGCACATCGGTCGATCACGGCACAGCACTGGACATTGCCGGCAGCGGCGAGGCTCACGAAGGAAGTCTTCTTGCCGCTCTTTCCATTGCACACCATATGGCGGAACGCCGCGAGAGAATCCGCGAGCTGCAGCGCCTGCTCGGTTAACCTACAACACGACTTTCAGAGAACACATCTATGGCCAGTGAAGGACTTCAGGGACATCGCGCACGCAAACGCTTCGGGCAGAACTTTCTGCACGATCGCCATTGGATCGAGCGCATCGCCAAGGCCGTCAACGCCACTGAAGGCGACGACATCGTTGAAATCGGCCCGGGTCAGGCAGCATTGACCCGCGAATTAATTGCGGGTGCAGGCAAAGTGCGTGCCGTAGAAATCGACCGCGATCTCGCCGCATGGCTCAAGGAAACGTTCCCCGAGTCTCTGAGTCTGATCGAAGCCGACGCGCTCACGCTCGACTGGACGCAAGTGGCCAGAAACGACAACCTGCGCGTGGTCGGAAATCTTCCCTACAACATCTCTTCGCCCCTGCTCTTCAAACTTCTTGAAGCCGCCGATCACGTCAAGGATCAGCACTTCATGTTGCAAAAGGAAGTGGTCGACCGCATGGTGGCCCAGCACGGCAGCAAAACCTACGGACGTCTGTCTGTGATGCTGCAGTGGCGCTATCGTATGCGAAAACTCTTTGACGTGCCGCCGGGCGCATTCAACCCGCCGCCGAAGGTAATGAGCTCGGTCGTGCGCATGATTCCCAAGACCAAGGAAGAGGTGCCCTACGTCGATTTTGAACTCTTCAGTTCAGTCGTCGCCAACGCCTTCTCGCAACGTCGCAAGACAATTCGCAATGCGCTCTCGGCACTTCTTTCGGCCGAAGAAATCGCCGCCTGCGACGTAGATCCGGGTGCACGAGCCGAGGCGCTGCCGCTGGACGCATTTGTCCGCCTGGCGCAAAAGGCCGAAGCTCTCGGACGCAAAGCCGTCACACCCGGTACCACGGTCGACTAAATCGAGCGTGTGTTTCTGCAGAAGGTTTGTCGTATTACCGCGACAAGCCTTCTTTTTTCTCGGCAGAATGTGAGCACTGTGTTCAATATTCACTCTGGAAGGATTTCCACTATGGTTCACATCAATCCGCCGTATCGCTGCGATGTCGTCGGCAGCTTTCTGCGTCCCAAAACCGTGGCGCAGGCCCGCGTCAAATTTTCCTGCGGCCAGATCAGCAAGGAAGAACTCACGGCCATTGAAGACGCCGAAATCAAAAAGCTCATTGCCAAGGAGCTTGAAAACGGCTTGAGCGCCGTCACCGACGGCGAGTTCCGTCGCGCTTACTGGCATCTGGACTTTCTGGCGGCTCTCGGCGGTATTCGGCACGTCAAAGCCGACGCTTGGTCGGTGCATTTCGAAGGTCACCAGCCCAAAGCCGAGACCATCGTGATTGCCGACAAGATTCACTTCCCGGAAGATCATCCGTTCCTCGAAGCCTACGATCGTCTGAAGAATCTGGCCGGCGACGCACCGATCAAGTTCACGATTCCGTCGCCTTCGATGCTGCATCTGATCTGCTGCGTACGCGAAGAGAACTATCAGGCAATTGATCTCTACAAAGACAAAGAAGATGCTCTTTTCACAGACATCGCTCAGACCTGGAAAGACGCCATGCTCGCGCTCTACGCCAAGGGCTGCCGCTATCTGCAGTTCGACGACACGAGCTGGGGTGAATTCTGCTCACAAGAAAAGCGCTCCGCCTACGCTGACCGAGGCATTGATGTTGACGCCGTCGGCCGCAAGTACGTCGCCTGCATCAATGAAATTCTTGAGGCCAAACCTGCGGACATGACGGTAACGATGCACATCTGCCGCGGCAACTTCCGCTCCACGTGGTTCAGTTCCGGCGGCTACGAACCGGTGGCCGAAAACCTCTTTGGCAACTGCCGCGTCGACGGTTTCTTTCTGGAATACGACACGGAACGAGCTGGCGGTTTTGAACCGTTGCGCTTCATCAAAGATCAGACTGTCGTACTCGGCTTGATCACGAGCAAATTCCCCGAACTTGAGGACAAACAAGCCATCAAGGCACGAATTCAGGAAGCTTCCAAATATGTACCGCTCGAACGCCTGTGCCTGTCTCCGCAGTGCGGCTTCTCGTCGACCGAAGAAGGCAACATCATGACCGAGGAGCAGCAATGGGCCAAGGTGCGCCTTGTGCGTGACATCGCCCGTGAGGTTTGGGCCGACGCGAGCTAAAGACTATTGGTCTCAGACAAAAAAACGCACGGTCATGAAAATGTGAGCGTGCGTTTTCTTTTTTTTGTCAACCGAATCAGCGAGCCATCATTTCACGAACCTTGCCCGCCACCGCTTTGCCGAGAAGTTCGTGCTCGTGTGCAGACAAATGCACCTTGTCGGGCTGATCAGGCATGCCCACAACAGCCCCACCGTCGAAATACTCGGCGCCGGCAGCTCGTACGGCCTTTTCAATCACAGGGCCCCAAGCTTTGGTCTTGACAAGTGCTCCAGCAAAGAAGTCCCCGTAGGGCGTGTTGTCGCCGTCGAGTTCCGGCGGCAAAACAATCAGAACACGAGGCGGCTTATAGGCGGTACGCCGCTGCCACTCTCCGCTTTTGATGCAATTCGTGAGATTGACCAGTCCCTGCGCGATCTCTTTCGGACCGCGATGATGCCCGGCTTTCAGATCGTTGGAGCCGAGCATAACGATAACCAGATCAACGGGCATGTTGGCCGAGAGTGCGGCAGGTAACGTAGTCAGTCCGTTATAGGTCTCGCCAGGAATTTTGCCGCTGCCCGGACTTTCCGGCTCATCGACATCCGTCGTGCGGCCGCCGAGTGCGTCGACTTCCAAATGGTATTTATTGCCAAGCTCCCGATTCATGAAATAGGGCCAGGTTTCATCAACGGGCAGACGTGAAACGACCTGCGTTTTGGGCTCGTAGACCCAACCGAACGTGTTGGAATCACCGTAGACGAAGATTGTGGGTTTTTGCTGAGCTGCAACGACGGAGCATGAAAGAAAAGCAGTCACCGCAATCGCGGTTGCTTTGAAGCGAAGAGAAACGGACATGAAATACCCTCCGACAGGAGATCAAGGGAGGAGTTTAGCGCTCGGATCTCTTCAGTCTTGAGGTAACAAACGCCTGTGGTAAAAAAGCTAGTCACAAAGGCAAAAAAGTGGACTTGGTCAGTCGCTTCTTGGAATCAAGAAGCAAGAGTCCTTCGCAGGCCTGTTGTCGGATGTGTTGTGGTATCTGCATACTTTGGATCCTATTGGTGTCCAAAAATCCGAAACCACTTCAAGACGGCAGATACAAAAAAACCACCGCGAGGGTGGTTCTTCAGCAGAACTGGTGGCCAGGGACGGAATCGAACCGCCGACACGCGGATTTTCAATCCGCTGCTCTACCAACTGAGCTACCTGGCCAACAGAGAAGCGAAACTATATAGGCTAATTTGGAAATTTGCAAGTGCCCGGCTGAAATTTCTCTCCGCCTTAAGTTTTTCAAAACATTTCTGAAGCATAATCCGCGCTATCTTAAGATCAACCAGTAGACGTATACGAAGAACCGCGCCCTGGGGGAAGAAGAACAACACACCCTCAATCGGCAGACGAATTCGTTGTTATTGACCCCATGCAGTTGCTTTGTCTCGGCCTTAACCACAAGACCGCGCCGCTTGCGGTGCGTGAGCGCGTTGCCTTCGGCCCTGAAGATACCGGAGAAACCGTCGCCCTCATCAAAACCCGTCTGGCCTCCGCGGATGCCGGCGGTGTCACGGAAGCCATGATTCTGTCGACCTGCAACCGCACGGAAATCTACTGCGCAGCGGTCGACCCCAAACGTGCTGCCAACTCTGTTCTTGAACTCATCGAAGAACTTAAGGGTGTGCGCACTACCGATCTGCAACCGCACGTCTACGTCTACGAACAGAGCGAAGCAGCTCGTCATGTTTTCCGTGTGGTCTCAGGCATCGACTCGATGGTACTCGGTGAGACCCAGATCGTCGGCCAATTCAAAAAGGCCGTCGCCACCGCACGCGACGTCAAAGGTCTGGGCTTGATGCTCAACCACCTCTTCCAAGATGCATTTACCGTTGCCAAAGAAGTGCGCTCGAGTACGGCCATCGGCTCCAACTCCGTGAGGCTTGCCGCCGCTGCCGTGCGTCTGTCATTGCGTCTGTTCGGCAACCTGTCCGACTCAAACGTGCTGTTTGTGGGCGCCGGCGAAATGATCGAACTCTGTGCCGCCCACTTCTCGGCACAGCAGCCCCGCTCAATTACCGTGGCCAACCGTTCGCTCGAACGCGGCCAGAACCTCGCAGCACGTTACAACGGCAAAGCCATGAAGCTACAAGACCTGCCGCAGGTGATCAGCAACTTCGACATCATTGTGTCGTGTACGGCTTCCGCCCTTCCCATCATTGGCCTGGGTATGATTGAGCGCGCCGTCAAGGAACGTCGCCACCGTCCGATTTGCATCGTTGATCTGGCCGTGCCTCGCGACGTGGAAGCCGAGGTAGCACGTCTTGACGATGTCTATGTTTACAGCATGGATGAACTCGGTGCCGTCGTTGAGTCCGGGAAAGAAAGCCGCAAAGCCGCTGTCGTAAAAGCCGAAGTAATCATCTCTATGCGAGTGCAGGCTTTCGAAAAGTGGTTGGAAATGCGTGCAGCCGTGCCCGCTATCGCCCGCATCAGGAATCGTGCGGAAAAAGCCCGCGCAGAGCTCACGCACAAAGCAATTAAGCAGATTGAAAAAGGCGAAGACCCTGCCGTTGTGATTGATCTCTTCGGTAAAGCCTTCATGCATAAACTCCTGCACGATCCTACTGTGCTTCTTCGTAATGCCGAAGGGCTCACAAGCGAAGAGCGAGAACACATGACGATGATCGTCGGACACTTCTTTAGTCCCCGCTAAGATTCCTTCCTTTTCAGAGGCAAGCAACGGACGCGTACAATTTCAGTCGCGTCCGCTTTCTTTAGCAATTTCCTCTCTCGAATTTTTCCCAGGCCGTCTGAAATACCCGGCCGTTCTTTTTTGTGTCATGAAAGAAAATATTCGCGCCAAGCTTCTCGGTCTCTGCCGTCGTCTTGAAGAACTCGATGCCATGCTCGCAGCACCTGATGCGGCTGACGATATGAAGCGCTTCACGGAACTTTCGCGCGAACGCGCCGAAATCGAACCGGTTGTTCTCAAGACCAAGGAATACGAACAGACGCTCGAGGACATCGCCACGGCCGAAGAAATGGCCAAGGATCCCGAAGTCGCCGAATTTGCCCGCGAAGAAATGCTCGCCGGCAAGAAAAAGCTCGAAGAACTCGAACAAGACCTGCAAATCCTGCTCCTGCCGCGCGACCCGGACGACAACAAAAATACATTCCTTGAAATCCGTGCCGGCACGGGCGGCGAAGAATCGGCGTTATTTGCAGGCGACCTGCTGCGCATGTACATGCGCTACGCGGAACGCAGCGGTTGGCGCGTGGAAATCGTGAGCAAAAGCGACTCGGATCTCGGCGGCTACCGTGAAGTCATCTGCCGAATCATCGGCGAAGGCGCATACAGCCGACTGAAATTCGAGTCTGGCGGCCACCGCGTGCAACGCGTGCCGGAAACAGAAGCTCAGGGCCGCGTGCACACTTCGGCCTGTACGGTTGCCGTCATGCCTGAAGCCGATGAAGTGGAAGCCGTCAAAATCAACCCTCAGGATTTGCGCATTGATGTATACCGCGCTTCCGGCGCCGGCGGCCAGCACGTGCAGAAAACAGACTCGGCCGTCCGCATCACGCACTTGCCCACAGGGCTTGTAGTCGAATGTCAGGACGAACGTAGCCAGCGCCAAAACAAGGAACGCGCCATGAGCGTTCTGGCCAGCCGCCTCTACGCCATGGAGGTTGAAAAGCGCCGCAGTGAAGAAGCAAGCACTCGCAAGAGCTTAATCGGCAGCGGCGACCGCAGCGAACGCATTCGCACTTACAACTACCCGCAGGGCCGCGTCACAGACCACCGCATCAATCTGACGCTTTACAAGCTCGGTGCGATCATGGATGGCGATCTTGATGAAATTCTGACCGCACTTCAAAACGAACATCGCGCCGAACTGCTTGCCGCGATGGGAGAAAACGCGTGACAACGGTCGCTCAAGGCCTTCTGCAGGCCGCAGGCCGCGTGCCCCGTTCGGAAGCGCGCCTGTTGCTTGCTGCAGCCATTGGCAAGCCCAAAGAATTTCTTATCACACATCCGGAATACACACTCTCGGATGCTCAAACTTCACTCTTTGCTTCCTACCTGGAGCGAGCTCAAGCAGGCGAACCCATTCCATACATCGTCGGTACGCAAGAATTCTGGGGGCGCCCCTTTCACGTCACGTCCGCTACGCTCATTCCGCGCCCGGACACCGAAACGCTCATCGAAGAGGCTCTGGCATTTCTCAAGGATCTTGAAGCGCCCCGCGTGCTTGATCTCGGTACCGGCAGCGGCTGCATTGCCGTGACTCTCGCACTGGAATGCCCGAAGGCACAAGTTTGGGCTTGCGACAAAAGCTTGTCCGCTTTGACCGTGGCCCAAGCCAATGCCAGAGCACTCGGCGCAAGCGTGACGTTTGTCGAAAGCAACTGGTTTAGCGCCTTTGCCGACGAGAAATTCGATCTCATCGTCTCCAATCCTCCTTACATCGAAGAAAACGACGAACACCTCAAAGCACTTCGCTTTGAACCCGTCAGTGCCCTTACTTCAGGCGCCGACGGGTTAAACGATATTCGAACGTTGGCTGCCCAAGCCCCTGAATACATCCGAGGGCACGGAGGAATCATCGTCGAGCACGGCTACAATCAGGGAGAATCGGTCGCGGCAATTTTCCGGACGGCGGGCTTTGCATCCGTCCGTACCGTACGCGACCTCGGGGATAATCCGCGGCTTTGCTGCGCCGTGCGCTAACGTTTTGTTTTCGGACGTTTGCGGCGCTCAACGCCGTCTTCTTATGAAAGGACGAGCCGAAAATGGAAATTTTGAAATTGCTCCAAGAGCGCCACACCACCAAGAAATACGACGCTTCGCGCAAAATCAGCGATGCCGATTTCGATCTGCTGCTTGAATCTCTGCGCTTGGCTCCTTCTTCCGTGAACTCTCAGCCTTGGGAGTTCTTCATTGCCGACACAAAGGAAGCCAAAGAAAAACTGCTGCCGGCCATCGCCGATTTCAATCACAGCCGCGTGACGGATTCCGATCGTTTGATCGTTTGCGCCATTCACACCGATCTGGACGAACCCTACATGCAGGCTCTGGACGATCAGGAAGAAGCCGACGGCCGCTACATGGATCCCGCCTACAAGGTTGACAACGGGCAGCGTCGCCGCTTCTTCGTCGGCAAATATCGCGATGCCGGCGAAATCGCCTGCTGGGCCGGCAAGCAGTCCTACATTGCTCAGGGTTTCCTGCTTTACACCGCAGCCGCTCTGGGCATTCAGTCAACGCCGATCGAAGGCTGGGACGCCGACAAGGTCGACGAAATCCTCGGCTTGCGCGAAAAAGGCATGCACGCTCAGTACGCCGTCGCTCTCGGCTACGGCTCACCCGACGATCACAATGTGGCTCGCCCGAAGTCTCGCTGGCCGGCTCAACGCATCTTCCATAAACTCTAACCTGCACTCCAACAAGCGCTTGGGGCACTCTCGCCGAGCGCTTGTCGCACTCTTTTCGATATGCAAATTCGAGAACTGATTCAACGGCTCGACGGCATTCTTGATCCGTCTTCTTACCGCGACTACGCGCCCAACGGTCTTCAGGTCCAAGGGCGCCGCGATGTCAAGCGTCTGGTGACCGGCGTCACCGCCTC
>ULPZ01057566.1_pt1 | contig 12127 bp, 9 predicted proteins | sample 1953991 | NCBI WGS metagenome assembly ULPZ01 (sample SAMEA4835642, study PRJEB28245) | human gut metagenome | biome: gut microbiome; material: fecal sample | place: Denmark | collected 2008
CGGGCTGTCCGAAAGGCGGCGTTGTCATAGACCCCTTTTTAGGCAGCGGCACAACGGCGGCAGTCGCAAAAAGCCTTGACCGACATTATATCGGTATCGAACTGAATATTGAGTATTGCGCCCTTGCAAGGGCGCGGATTGGAGGTGTAAAGCCATAAGACAGTATAAGCCGCGTGATAAAATCACGCAGAAAATGACCCGCGACGGGCTTATCGAGATAAACGAAACCAAAGAAACCGAACAGCGTATAAGCCGCCGCGAACAGGACGCAGATTTTTCCCGCCCACAGGAGCAGCCCACAGGACGGAACAGGCAGCGCATGAAGCCGCCGGAGCAGACCGCAGCCGCCCAAACGCCGGAACGGACAGAGCCGGTACAGGAAGCCACCCCACAGGCGGCACAGGACGCGGCGCAGCTTCAAGGCGTACCGTCTGCCGCTTCCCCGCTTCCGTCTGCGCCGGAGCTTCCCCACAGACAGGACACGGGAGCCGCCGAGCGCGTCATGGAGCGTGTGGGCGCGGCGCACACCCGCAAATCGTCCAAAAAGGCAGCACAGCGGGCGCAGCGCGAAGCTGCCGCAAAAGAGAAATCTTCCCGCTTACAGTTTACCGAGGAAGAACTATCTACCCCAGAGCTTGAAAAATATGTGAAGAAATCCAACGAAGCCGCCGACCGTCTGGACGCGGCAAGGGCAGCAATCCCGAAAGAAAAGAAACTTGTCAAGGAGCGCACCTTTGACGAAGCCACAGGCAAGGGAAAGACCCGTCTGCACTTTGAAGAACGGGAAAAGCCGCCCGGTTTTAAGGAGAAGCATAACCCGCTATCCCGCCCCGCACAGGAAGCGGGCGTTTTCGTCCATAACAAAATCCACAGCGTCGAGAAAGACAATTCCGGCGTGGAGGGGGCGCACAAATCCGAGGAACTGGCGGAGTGCGGCGCGAAGTACGGAGCGCGGAAAGTGCGGGAGGGCTACCGCAGCCACAAGCTCAAACCCTACCGGGAAGCGGCAAAGGCAGAGAAAGCGGCGTTTAAGGCAAACGTCAACTTCCAGTACCACAAGACGCTGCACGACAACCCGCAGCTTACGTCAAATCCCCTCTCCCGGTTCTGGCAGAAACAGAAAATCAAGAAGCAGTACCGGGACGCGGCGAAGAAAGGCGGCGCGGCCGCAGCCAAAGGCAGCGCCGCAGCCGCAAAGGAAACCGCAAAAAAGACGGAACAGGCGGCGGCATTTGTGGCGCGGCACCCGGCGGGTATCGCCCTTACCGTCGCCGCGCTGCTCCTGTTCATCATGGTATCGGCGGGGCTTTCCTCATGCGGGGCTATGTTCTCCGGCTTGATGAATGGCGTTCTTGGAACGTCCTACACGTCAGAGGACAGCGACCTTGTGGCAACGGAAAGCAACTACGCCGCAAAGGAGAACGAGCTTCAGCAGCGGATTGACAATATCGAGCGCGATTATCCCGGCTATGACGAGTACCGCTATGACCTTGACAGTATCGGGCATAACCCCCACGAATTAGCGTCCTATCTGACCGCCCTTTTGCAGAGCTACACCCCGCAGAGCGCACAGGCAGAGCTTGACCGCGTATTCAACAGGCAGTATGAGCTTACGCTGACCGAGGAAGTGGAAATCCGCTACCGCACCGAAACAAGCACCGACCCGGAAACAGGCGAAACGACAAGCGAGGAAGTACCCTACGAATATTACATCTTAAACGTCACGCTTAAAAATCATCAGATAGACAGCTTTGTATCGGAGTTTTTGAACGCGGAGCAGCTTGAAATGTACCGCGTCTATCTGGAAACAAGCGGCAACAAGCCGCTGATTTTCGGCGGCGGCTCTCCCGACACTTCCGCGTCTGAGGATTTAAGCGGCGTGGACTTTGTGAACGGGACGCGACCGGGCAACACCGCCATTGTGGAGCTTGCGAAGCAGCAAGTCGGAAACGTGGGCGGGCGACCCTATTGGAGCTGGTACGGATTTAATAGCCGCGTGGAGTGGTGCGCCTGTTTCGTTTCATGGTGCTACGGGCAGATGGGCTTATCCGAGCCGCGCTTTGCCGCCTGTCAGTCACAGGGTATTCCGTGGTTTACCTCACACGGGCAATGGGGCGCGAGGGGCTATGAGAATATCGCCCCCGGCGACGCTATCTTTTTCGATTGGGATTTAGACGGGAGCGCAGACCATGTAGGGCTTGTTATCGGAACCGACGGGCAGCGCGTCTATACCGTCGAGGGTAATTCCGGCGACGCCTGCAAGATAAAGAGCTATCCCCTTGACTATGCCTGTATCAAAGGGTACGGGCTGATGAACTGGAACTAAACCATTTTTGAGCAAAGAAAGGAGTTTTGACACTATGGCAATGAGCAAAATTGAACGTATCGACAGAGAGATTGCAAAGACCCGTGAGAAAATCACGGAGTACCAGAACAAACTGAAAGGACTGGAAGCGCAGAAAACCGAAGCGGAAAATCTGCAAATCGTACAGCTTGTACGCGCTATGCGCCTGACCCCCGCCGAGCTTGACGCTATGCTGAAAGACGGCGGTATTCCGGGCATGACCGCCGCGCCGGATTATCCCGCAGAAACCGCAGACTACGACGAAGAACAGGAGGACACCGAGAATGAATAAGAAAATCCTTAGAAACGTAACCGCACTTTGCGCCGCCCTTATGCTTATGGGCGGCTTTTCCATGACTGCCTTTGCACAAACGCCGGAGGACGTAACCGACGACAGCGGCGTTATCTATGAAGAAGCCGAAGAAACCGCACCCCTTACCCCCGACGGGAACGCGACCCTTGTGGACGATTTCGGCGGCAACAAGCAGCTTATCACGGTAACGACCAAAAGCGGCAACTACTTCTATATCCTCATTGACCGGGACGACGAGGGCGAAAACACCGTTCATTTCCTTAATCAAGTGGACGAAGCCGACCTTATGGCATTTATGGACGACGGGGAAACGACGACGGAAACGCCCGCTGTCTGCACCTGTACGGAGAAATGCGAAACGGGGAAAATCAACACTTCATGCCCCGTATGCAGCACGAACATGACCGCTTGCAGCGGCAAGGAAGCCGAGCCGGAAACGGAAGAAGTTACCGAGCAGCCGGAGGAAACGAACAACACAGGCGGGCTTGTGGTATTCCTTATCGTGGCACTTCTTGGCGGCGGGGGCGCACTCTACTACTTTAAGTTTATGAAGCCGAAACAGAGCGTCAAAGGCAGCACCGACCTTGAAGATTTTGACTTTGAGGACTACGACGAGGACGAGCCGGAAGCCGACGACGCAGAGGACACGGGCGGCGACGGGGAAACGGAGGACGGGGAAGCATGACCCTCTTTACTGACAATCCCTTTGAAAAAATGATGATACAAAGACCTTGCGGGCGGCGCGACAATGCGCCGCCCGTTCCCAAATCCCCGGCTTGCGCGTCCTGTCCGTACCGGGCGCACTCCCCCTGTATCGGCTACTGTCTGAAACAGGTACAGGAGAAAAAGGACGCAGAGCCGGAACGCTGAAAGGAGGACATTTGATTGAGCATAACACTTGTAATCGCAGAAAAGCCGAGTGTGGCGCAGACTATCGCCGCCGCGCTTGGCGTGAAGAATAAGAAAGACGGATATTTAGAGGGCGGCGGCTACCTTATTTCGTGGTGTGTCGGACATCTGGTGCAGCTTTCCGAAGCTGCCGCCTATGGGGAGCAGTACAGGAAATGGAGCTATGAGAGCTTACCGATTTTGCCGGACAAGTGGCAGTACACCGTTTCCAAAGATAAGGAAAAGCAGTTTGGAATCCTAAAGGAACTTATGCACCGCGCCGACGTGTCCGAAGTCGTCAACGCTTGCGACGCGGGGCGCGAGGGGGAACTGATTTTCCGCTTTGTCTACGAAGTGGCGGGCTGCAAAAAACCGATACGCCGCTTATGGATTTCCTCAATGGAGGACGCGGCGATTAAGGCGGGCTTTGCTTCCCTCAAAGACGGGCATGAATACGACGCGCTCTTTGCGTCTGCCCTCTGCCGCGCAAAAGCTGACTGGATTATCGGCATTAACGCCACCCGGCTTTTCTCCTGTCTGTATAACCGCACCTTGAACGTGGGGCGCGTCCAGACCCCGACGTTAAAAATGCTTGCCGACCGGGACGCGGCTATCTCTACATTCAAGAAAGAAAAATACTACCATGTGCGGCTTATGCTGTCCGGCGCGGAAGCGGCAAGCGCGAAGATCCGCGACGCTGATGAAGCCGAAGCACTGAAAGCCGCTTGCGAAGCGGCACAGGCGGTATGCGTTTCCGTCGCAAAAGAAAAGAAAACCGCAGCCCCGCCGAAGCTCTTTGACCTTACCTCTTTGCAGCGGGAAGCAAACCGCATTTACGGGTACACCGCAAAGCAGACCCTTGACCTGGCGCAATCCCTCTATGAAAAGCGTCTGCTGACTTATCCGAGGACGGACAGCGCATTTCTGACTGACGACATGGGCGGCACAGCGGAATCTATCGTTACGCTGCTTTGCGGGAAGCTGCCCTTTATGGCGGGCGTGGGCTTCACGCCGGAGATTGAAAAAGTGCTGAACAGCAAAAAGGTATCAGACCACCACGCAATCATTCCCACAATGGAGCTTGCAAAGACCGACCTTGCGACGCTGCCGGAAAGTGAGAAAAATATCCTTACCCTTGCGGGGGCGCGTTTACTCTTTGCCACCGCCGAGCCGCACATCTACGAAACCGTTACAGCGGTTTTCTCCTGCGCCGGAGCCGACTTTACCGCGCGGGGAAAGACCGTACTTAATGACGGGTGGAAAGACTTAGAGCGACGCTACCGGGCGACGCTGAAAACGAAGCCCGAAGCCGACGACGGGGACAGCGACGCTTTCACGCTGCCGGAGCTTTCCGAGGGGCAGACCTTTCCTAACCCCGCCGCAAAAGTTACGGAGCATGACACGACCCCGCCGAAGCCCCACAATGAAGCAAGCCTTTTGTCGGCTATGGAACGTGCCGGGAATGAGGACACCGACCCGGACGCGGAACGCCGGGGGCTTGGCACCCCCGCCACCCGCGCCGCTGTCATTGAAAAACTGGTAAACAGCGGCTTTGTGGAGCGAAAGGGAAAGCAGCTACTCCCCACCAAAGACGGGAATAACCTTGTGTGCATACTGCCCGACGTTCTCACTTCCCCGAAGCTGACCGCCGAATGGGAAAACAATCTGACGCAGATAGCAAAGGGAGCCGCCGACCCGGAGGACTTCATGCAGCGTATCGAGGACATGGCGCGGGAGCTTGTGAAAACCTACGCTTCCGTTCTGGACGGGAAACAGGATTTGTTTAAGGCAGAGAAGCCGGAAATCGGCAAATGCCCCCGCTGCGGCTCTCCCGTCCATGAGGGGAAAAAGAATTATTATTGCGCTAACAGAGATTGCGCCTTTGTCATGTGGAAGAATGACCGCTTTTTCGAGGAACGCAAAATTGCCTTTTCTCCGAAGATTGCCGCCGCGCTCTTGAAATCCTGCAAAGTGAATGTCAAGAAGCTCTATTCCCCGAAAACAGGCAAAACCTACGACGGAACGGTTGTTTTAGCCGATACGGGCGGGAAATACGTCAACTACCGCGTGGAACTGCCGAAGAAGTAAAAACTGGAATAGCAAGCATAGGAAACGGGTACCCGTTTCCGTAAATCCCCGTTCTGCCACTGACGCGCCGGACGGGGATTTTGCTTGTTGGGATAATCCCAAACCCTTATAAAACCTGTAAAAATCTTTGGCAAAAACGCGCCGCTTCCGTTGTAGGCTATGCAGCCGCAAAAAGCGGCGCGGAGAAAGGAGGTTTTTCACTTATGGCAAGTTTACGGAACACCGTAAAAGACTATCAGGACGAGCTTAGGGACGGTATCGCATGGGTGGCGTTCTGGAGGGAGGGGCGTTCATGGAACGCCGACTATTTCTATCTGGAGCCGGACGACGCGATACAAGCCCTTGATAGGAACCGTCTGGAGGAAATCAGAGAAGCAGACCCCGCCGCTGTCATGCTCAATTCCTACTACTGCGGGCATTTGGGCGAGGACATGAACCTTGACGAACTGGCGGCGGGTGTGCGTTGGCACTATGAAAATGGCTACAATCAGCTTTCCGATTTTCTGGAAGCCCACGACGACAGGCTGCCGCCGGAGGTTATCGAGGAAGCAAGAGCCGCCGCCCACGCTGCGGGGCTTCCCTTTTCGGAAAAGCCCTACCGGGACGGGGAGGAACCCGACCCCTATATTTTTGACGGGAGCATGAGCATTGAGGACTACGGGCTTATGCACCGTCTAATCGACGAAGAAAGGAGCAGACAACAGATGAACGAGCAATTTTCCATTTTAATTGACAGCCGCGCCCGCTTTGAAACCGGAGAACAGGGCGGCGTGTGGCTTTCCATGCCGACCACGACTGAGCAGCTTCACGAAGCCATGCGAAGCGTCGGCATTACCGCAGACAATCCACAGGATTTTTTCATCAATGGATTTGCAGACACCGAACAGCAGCCCTTTGACGTGCCGCTTCCCGTTATCCAGAGCGCGGGGCTTGACGAGCTGAACTATTTAGGCAATCTGCTTTCTATGCAGAGCGACGAGGACAGGGATAAATTCGCGGCGGCGGTCACGCTTGGGGAATACGCTGGGAACATCAAAGACCTTATCAACCTTGCACAAAACCTTGACTGTTACTGGATTTACCCCACCGTACAGAATGAAGAAGATTACGGGTATTACCTTATCGACGAACTGGACGAATTGGAATTGCCCGAAGAAGCAAAGAAATATTTCATGTATGAGGAATACGGGCGCGACGCTGCTATCAATGACGGGGGCAGATTTACCGAACAGGGCTACATCTACAACAACAAGAACACCTTTACGGAGTGGTACAACGGGCGCGAGAACGACATACCGAAAGAATACAAGATTATGAGCTTCCCGCAGCCGGAACGCACCGAGCCGGAGCAATCCTACATGGACGCAGCCGCACCCGGACAAGAAGTGAGGGCAGCCGAAAAGCCCACCGAGCCGCGCCCGGTTATCCCTATCGTGCTGACGAGCGAAAAGCCCGCCGAGAAATTGAAAGAGATAACCGACCGCTTGGAACAGGGCATTACGGAACTCTTTGACAGCGAGCGTTACAAGGAATATCTGCGCGTCATGTCAAAATTCCATAATTACAGCTTCAACAATACGCTGCTTATCGCCATGCAAAAACCCGACGCTTCCCTTGTGGCGGGATTTTCCGCTTGGAAAAATAATTTTGAGCGAAACGTAATGAAAGGGCAAAAGGGAATTAAAATCATTGCCCCGTCGCCATTTAAAGTCAAACAGGAAATGCAGAAAATCGACCCGCACACCCAGAAACCCGTTATCGGCAAGGACGGGAAGCCTGTTACAGAGGAAAAAGAAATCACGATACCCGCCTATAAGGTGGTAACGGTTTTCGACGTGTCGCAGACCGAGGGAAAGGAGCTGCCGGACATAGCGGTGGACGAGCTGACAGGCGACGTTGACCGCTACAAGGACTTTTTCGCCGCCCTTGAAAAGACTTCCCCCGTTCCGATTGCTTTTGAGCAGATAAAGGGGACTTCTCACGGGTACTACCACTTAGCGGATAAGCGTATCGCCATACAGGAGGGCATGAGCGAATTACAGACCTTGAAAACCGCTATCCATGAAATCGCACACGCGAAGCTGCACGACATTGACCTAAACGCCCCAAAGGACGAACAGCCCCGTGTTGACCGCAACACCCGCGAGGTGGAAGCGGAAAGCGTCGCCTATACCGTCTGCCAACATTACGGGCTTGATACGTCGGACTATTCTTTCGGCTACGTCGCCGGGTGGAGCAGCGGGCGGGAGCTTGCGGAACTGAAAAGCTCACTGGAAACCATACGCAGCGCAGCCGCCGAGATTATCAATTCCATTGATGAACATATCGCAGAAATCCAAAAGGCACAGGACAAGGAGCAGACCGCCGAGCAGCCGACCACAGCAAAACAGGCAGACGCGCCGGAACAGAAACAGCCGGAAGCCCCCGCACAGGAAGCGGCACAGGCGCAGCAGGAAGAAGAAAGCGTTTATAAGGTGCGCCGCAACCCTTACAGCGACAGCCGGGAAAACAGCTATATCTTACAGGAGTATGTTTTTACACAGGGGAACCCTACCGCGAAAATGGGCGACGTTCTGTATATCGGCACACTGGAAAAATGCCGCGAGCTTATGGGGCAGCTTACCGCCGGGGAACTGACACAGGGACAGGTAAAGGAGCTTTACGCAAAGGCACAGGAAGCGGCACAGCCCACACAGGACGCAGACGCGCCGGACAAAGATACCTTTTCCATTTATCAAATAAAGGGCGGCGACGGAACGCGGGATTTTCGCTTTGAACCTTACGACCGCCTACACGCGGCGGGAAATGTGGTGGATAAGGCAAACTATGAGCTTGTCTATTCCGCAGAACTTACGCCGGGAACTTCCCTTGAAGATATTTACACCCGTTTCAATATCGACCACCCGAAAGATTTTAAGGGACACAGCCTTTCCGTTTCCGATGTGGTGGTGCTTCATCAGAACGGGCGTGACACCGCCCACTATGTAGACAGCTTCGGTTATAAGGACGTGCCGGAGTTTTTACAGGAGCAGAAGCAGCTTACCCCCGACGACTTGGAAACGGGCGAGAAAATCCAAACGCCGCGCGGGAGCTTCCATGTAACCGCCATGAGCCGCGAACAAATGGAAGCCGCCGGATATGGCGTACATCACACTTCCGACGACGGGAAATATTTCATCATGGGGAACGGGACGCGGGCGTTTGCTGTCGCCGCCGAGCCACCGGAAAATCACTTGAAAGCTGCCGAGCAGACCACCGAGCAAAACGCAAATATGATTGACGGTATCATCAACAACGAGCCGCCCGCGCCTACTGTTGAAGAACTGGAAGCAAAGGTTAAGGCGGGCGAAACCATTTCCCTTGTTGACCTGGCTAACGCAGTCAAAGCGGATAAGGAGAACGGAAAGGAAGCGAAACCAAAACGGAAGCCCTCTATCCGGGCACAGCTTAAAGCCGATAAGGAAAAGGCGCAGAAGAAAACCGCAAAGCAGAAGTCACAGGATTTGGAAAGGAGCTGACGCATGGGGAGATTGAGCAAATTTAAAGATGTGGACGTGTTCGCTTCCCTCAATGCAGTTTTGAAGCAGAACACGGGCTTTTATCAGAGCGATTTTGACATTGACAAAGAGATAATCGCAAAGGCGGCGGCAAGCCCCAATAGGGAGGATAAGACCCTCTTGTGGTTCTGCCGACCTATGGGGACGCATTGTTTCCGGGAGCGCGACGTATTTCTGAAGGACACCGCGCCCCACAATACATGGCGTTTCTACACGGAGCAGACAAGCGACCGTATCCTTGCTTACGCAATCGAACTGACAGGCAAGGAGCGCGGGAAAATCAAAGGCAATCTCTATGAGCTTGACTATGCAAGGCATTATGAGCGCGTCAAGGACAGGGGGCTTGCCGCCGATACGGTACGTCTGGTTTATGAGCGTGGGACGCGGGACATACCCGCCGGACAGTATTTTACAGGCTATCCCGACGCGGAGCTTGGGAAATTTGAACGCTTTGAAGCAATCCCCAACGACCCGGACGCGCTGCAATTTCTCTTACAGGAGGAAAGACGCAGCCGGGAGCAGCTTACGCCGGGGGACTTCAAGGCGCATATCGCCGCTTTGCATGACGGGCTGATTGAAACGGAAGCGCGGCGCATTGTGGGGAAAATGAAGCGGCGCGATACGCCGAACAGCCCCAACAAAACACATTTCATGGCAGAGCTTTCGACCCCGTTCATGCAGCTTGCAAATGCAAAGGACTTAGACCGCCTTTTCTCCATGCTGCCCTACAAGACGCTTTCCTTTTCCAAAATCGAGGGCAGACACGGGACGTATGCGCTGATTGACAAGGGAGAAAACCGGGATAAAGAAGTACGCAAGCCCCGCCCCTCTATCCGGGCGCAGCTTAAAGCAGACAAGGAAACGACCGCCCCGAAAAAAGCGGCGGCAAAGACAAAAAATCACGATTTGGAGGTATGAGCATGATTAGATTAACGGTTGAGGAAACAAACCTTTTAAGCATTTACAACGAGGGCGGCAAGCGCGGGTTGATTGAGAATGTCAACGCCGCGCTGCCCTATATGGACGCGGATATGCGGGAGCTTGCACAGCGCACCCTTGCCAAAGTGGACGCGCTGACCGAAGAAGAATACGCGGAGCTTGCCCTGTATGCCGCTGATGAAGTATGAGCGCGGTCAAGCGGCTATCGCCGCCCCAGAGCCGGAAAGTAAACAGCCTTGTGCGCCGGGAGTGCTGCAACTGCGACAACGGACACTGTATCTTGCTTGACGACGGGGACGAGTGCGTATGCCCGCAGCTTATTTCCTGTTCGCTTCTCTGCAAGTGGTTTCGGATTGCGGTGCTTCCCCTTGATAAGCTGCTCTATGCCGAACTGTTCCAGAGCGAGGACAGGCGGCGGTGTACCGTCTGCGGCGCAGCGTTTGCTTCAAAGTCAAACAGCGTCAAATACTGCCCGGACTGCCGGAAGCGGATTACCCGCAGACAAGCCGCCGAGCGCATGAGGAAACGACGCGCCCTTGTTACGCAATAGGGGCGAAAAATGCCTTGATTTATAAGGCTTGCGGCGCGTGAAAATCACTAAAACGATACTTTATACTTAAAGTGCCAAAATCGCGGTTCTACTGCGTAACATTCCAGAACACAGCACTCACAAAAAGACAGGGCGCGGAGGTCATTGACTGGCTTCCGCGTCCTGTTCTTTTTTGCGCTTTTTTATCCGCGCTCTGTTTCCTTTTCACGTTCCGGCTGCTTCTCTGCCTGTAAAATGCTGTCTATGTTCTGCTTGATAACGTCGTATTCCCTAACCTGTTTTTTCAGTTTGCCATAATCAGCGTAAAGAGCTTCTTTCTGCGCCTGGAGCGTTTCATACTCTGCTTGCAGCGCGGCGAGGTTGGGGAGCTTCGTAACGCCCGCCGCTTTCAGCGACTTTGCCGCAGCTTCATGTAGGATAATCGCCCGTTCCTGTCCGGAGCGGTACTTCTCCTTATTCTTGGCTTTGCGGTATGCGTCATAGGCGGGCTTTGTCTTTTGGTAGGTGGAAACATTCTTGATAAGTCCCGCCATGTCTGCAAGCCGCTTTTCGGCGCTCTTTAGCGCGTCGGCGGCCTGTTCACTTTCCGACTGGATTTCTGCGATTTTCGCGGTCAAATCTGCGTACTGTTCAATCTTGTGTTCCGTCAAGAAATTCATGGTCTTAGCCGCCTGTTTCAGATTGTGGATTTTCGCCCACTGTTCATAGCCCCGGCTCTGCGCTGCCTTGATACTGTTCTGAATATCAATCAGCAGACTAACGCTGCGATCCGCGCGTGGAGCTTTCGCCGCGCGGGTGCGTCTGCCCTCTATCCGTTCTTTTAGTGCTTCCTCTGTATAGTCTGCGCCGAGGGTTTTCAAGCGGGTAAACCGTTCCTGTCCGGGAGCGCGACAGGAAATGTATTTCCCCGGCTTTACCTCATAGCCCGCCGCCTGTAATCGCTGCAATAATTCCTCAAAACTGGACACTTGGGGAATGAGCGCGTCAATGGCGGTTTTCAGCTTGCCTTTCCAACTGGTACCCGTCTTTTCTGCTTGATACTCCGCATAGCTCTTTCCCTTGCTGCCTTTGCCCGGAACGACGACGGACAATCCATTTTCCCGGCACAGCTTGTCGCTCATGTTGCGGATTCCGTAATAGCTGCGCTTATTGGAATTGTATTTGCGGTGGTCTACAAAGTTTGCCGCGCAGAAAATAATGTGGTTATGGACGTGTCCTTTGTCAATGTGCGTCGTGAGTACATACTCATGCTGCCCCTTTGTTACCGCGTCGGCAAGCTGCTTTCCGATTTCATGGGCGGTTTCATAATCCACTTCCCCCGGCTCAAAGGACTGTATCAGATGAAACGCTAAATTGTTCCCCTTTCCCAGAGCTTGCGACAGGGTATATTCAAACTCAATGTCTGCTGTTTCATAGGAGCAGCCAAAAGAGGACACAAGCATTTTCCC
>ULPZ01041403.1_pt1 | contig 12024 bp, 9 predicted proteins | sample 1953991 | NCBI WGS metagenome assembly ULPZ01 (sample SAMEA4835642, study PRJEB28245) | human gut metagenome | biome: gut microbiome; material: fecal sample | place: Denmark | collected 2008
CATCGCCGCCGGACCGGGTGTCAGATGCTGTCGTGCTGTCGGATGTGTTGCCTGCGGCAGATGCTGCCTCTTTCCGGCAGGCGCTGCAATGGCATTCTTCATCGCAGGTGCAGACGCCGTTTTCTTCGCAATGGCAATGTCCGTCTTCAGCACGGCAGGCACAATTTGCCGAACAGCCGCAGCCGTCGGCGGTGGTTTCGTCTTCGGCATTTTCCGTTTCTGCGCCGGGGGCAGTTTCGGACGAAGCCGGGGTTTCCGTTCCGGCAGTGGAAGCGTTTTCGGTTGAAGCCGGGGTTTCCGATGTCATTTCGGCCGTGTCAGAGGCGGCGTTTGCAGCGGCCGCAGCTTCAGCTTCCGCTTCGGCCAGTTTCTTTGCCTCGTATTCGGCGCGTTTCTGCTCGCGTTCAAGGCGGCGGCGCTCCTGTTCGGCCTTGCGTTCGGCCTGAAACTGGCGCTTCTTTTCGATAATCTCGTCGACTTCCTTTTCCACTTCCGCCTTTATCTCATCGGAAACGTTGTAGTAGTCGGGGTGGATTTCGCCAAAGGCCAGAAAGCCGTGGCGGTTGCCGCCGTAATCAACAAAAGCCGCCTGCAGCGACGGTTCAATCCGCACGACTTTGGCGGTGAAGATATTTCCTTTTATCTGTTTACGGAGACTCGATTCAAATTCTACATCCTCAACCTTGTTGCCGTCAACGATTACGACGCGGGTTTCCTCAGGCTGAGTGTCATCAATCAACATTCTTTTCATATATTCTGTTTCCTAACTAATAATTATCGCGCCGCTTATGTCCGGGCGATACGATTGGGTCATTTCCGGGCGGCAGAGAGTGCCGCAATCCGCTGCTGCGGCGGCAAAGACGGCTTGTCCGCGGGGGTTTTTGTTATTGATTAGGTGCCGCGGGGGAGGCCTTGCCGGCCGGATGCCTTTAACACCGCAGGCGGGCTGAATGCCGCCGACAGGCTGCCGGTTATGCTAAACGGCGCCTTTCCGCAAGGCAGGGCGGTAAAACTCTAAGCTATCATTTAAGCCGCCGATGCTTGGGAAATCCGGATTAAAAACATCAGGCGTATTTATAATGCGTTTTTTCGGCATTGGCAAGAAAAATTTTTGATTCCGGGGGATTTTTTGCGAAAGATACGGGGGATGTACGGGCGGGAGGGAATTTTGCGGAGCGGGCAGAATGCGGCACGGAAGATGTTTTTTGCCGGAGGGGCGGAAAAATGCTTGACTTTGTGTCAAGGCTCTGCTTAAATAACATCACAATGGACGAATGGGCGCCGGCAGTTGCGGGCGCTTTTTTGTATATTGCCGCATTGAGCGGGCATCGGCGCTTTAGGGCGCTTTTTTATTTGCATATACCGGGCTTTCGTTTGGGGGCGCCGGTTTTTTTGTGTCAATTTCGGGCCGGAGCCGCGAGGCGTCCGGCTGTTTTTTTACGGAGGAAATTTTATGTATGATTTGAGTAAATGGTGCGACCGGCTAATCGCGCATGAGGGAATGAAACTGATGCCATACCGCTGCACGGCGGGGAAACTGACTATCGGCGTCGGGCGCAATCTGGAGGATAATCCGCCGACGCCGGAGGAGGCGCGGGCGCTGGGCGACTATATGCACGGCATTACCGAAAACGCGGCGAAGATGCTGCTTCGGAACGACATCGCGCGCTGCTTTGAGGCGTTGAAACGGATAGTCGAAGGGTTTGAAGAGCTGGACGAAGAGCGGCAGTATGCACTTTTGGATATGTGTTTCCAAATGGGAGTGAGGGGGGTCAGACGCTTTAAGCACCTGTTGAAAGCCGTAGAGCAGCGGAACTTTGAACTGGCGGCGTTTGAGTGTCTGACTTCCAAATACGCGCAGCAGACGCCGAAACGGGCGAAACGGATTGCGCAGCTGCTCAAGACCGGCGTGTGGAAGTAGAAACCGGGAAAGAGCGTGCGGGGAGAAGGCGGGAAAGAGGGCATGCGGGGAGAAGGCGCGGGGGCGGCGCATAGGCGACAGGCAAGAAAGGAGAGCGGGCGGAGCGGGAAGACGACGGGAGAGAGGACGGCGGCGAGGGCAGCAGTGTGACGGTGACGGGGGAAGGGCCGGCGAGCGGAGAGGTGCCGCCTTATATCTTAAAGAACATAACGACGGCGCAGTTGGTTCTGTATTCTCCCTTTTCCCCGAGACACAAGGCGCATTGCTTCTCTATTTCCTCCACGGAAATCCGCGACAGGCATTTTAAATTTCCGTTGTTGCAGTAATTCGTGCCGTAAAAATGCTGTACATAGTCATTTCCCCAGTAGTTTGCGGCCATATAGATTTCAGAGGCGAGCGGGCGGAGCACGTTGTTGAACAGAATGCGGCAGAGCCCTTTCTGATTGTATGTCATCCCCTGTTTTCTGCCCATTTCAAAATTTATCTGAAGTTTACGGCTGCCGTTGTCCTGCAGAAAAAGCACCTGTCCCATATCGTTTTGCAGATAGCCCGCTTTGTATTTCCAGCCGGCCGGCATCAACGGCGATTTGGCTATGTCGCTGCTGATGTTGCGCTGGTCTTTGGGGAGGCGCAGCGCGTTAAAATCTGCCACGACATTTTGCACCAGCCAGGCGTATTCTTCGGCTATCCGTATTTGCCGGTGCTCGGTTAAAATCCGTCCCAAATGGTATATGCCGCCGACGGACAGGATGCCGACGATTGACAATACGCCGAGCATTTCAATCATGCTGCGCCCTGCCGCGGAGCATTTGCCGGCCGGTACTGCCGCAGCGGGGCGGTTTGGGTGCTGATGTTGTGTGCGGGCAGCCGGATTGTCGTTTTTCATATTGTTGTTTCCCTAAAAAATAAACCACCCTAAAAGAGAGGTGGTCAGGGAGTTGAACAATCATATATGCTTAGATGACTCTTCCAGCCTTTGGGATATTATTTCAGAGACAGAAATATCCTTGGACATACGCTGAAAGCTCCCCGGCCGTTGTCGGGGATATATTTGTTGACGGTGCTATATCAACACCGAAGCATATAAAGAGCCGTTCAAAGCTCCGCACCTCTTTTTCAGGCACTGCGGATACCCGTGTATCCGGTAAACAGCAGTTTAGGGATAAAATGTTAATATACGGTTAAGAAGGGCAGGCGGAGCGAAAAGTTTGTGCGGCCGACAGGGAGACGGAGGGCGGGGAGAGCGTGCAGGCAGCGGGAGAGAGGATGGCGGCGGAGGCAGGTGCGGGAGAGGGAGGGGGAGACAGCGGGGGCGGCGCATAGGCGACAGGCAAGAAAGGAGAGCGGGCGGAGCGGGAAGGCAGCGGGGCGATACATACTTTTTTGTTAAAGATTTTGCGGTTTGGTATTTATTTTTTAATAACTTATGTTTATATTCAGTCCCGTAGATTTATTCGGGAGGCATATATGAGATTGAGAGCGGCGGGAGAGAGGACGGCGGCAGGCGGTATGAGCGCGATGGCTGGCGGTGTGAGCTTGATGGTTGGCGGTGTGAGCTCGATGGCGGGCGGTGTGAGCGCGCTGGTTGGCGTTGTGAGCGCGCTGGTTGGCATGATGAATGCTGCGGCCGGCGAAAGGGCGGCGGTTCGGCTGACGGGTTCTGCGGGAGGGGCGCGATGATTTTCGGCGTTCCGGCGGCGGTGATTGCCAGCGTTATCCTGATTTTGAGCTACGCGGTTCTGTTTTCAGAAAAGCTGAACCGGGCGGTAGCGGTTATGCTTGGCGCGGCGGCGATGGTGCTGCTCGGCGTTTTGAGCTACGATCAGGCGCTGAAAGGCATTGATTTTAACACCATTGCGCTGCTTATCGGCATGATGATTATGGTCGGGATTATGGAAAAATCCGGCGCGTTCCAGTATGCGGCGGTCAAGTCGGCGAAGCTGGTGAAGGCGAATCCGCGCGGCATTCTTGCTGTGCTCGGCGTGGTAACCGCGGTGTTGTCGGCGTTTCTGGACAACGTAACGACGGTGCTGCTGATTGTGCCGGTAACGATAGAAATCACCCGTAAGCTGAAATTAAACCCGTATCCGTTTCTTTTAATGGAGATTTTTTCTTCAAACATAGGTGGTACGGCAACGCTTATCGGCGACCCGCCGAATATTCTTATCGGCGGCGCCATAGGGCTGTCGTTTACGGATTTTCTCAAAGAGCTGTCGCTGCTGGTGGCGATTAACTTGGCGCTGCTGGTGGCGGCGTTTGACTTCTTTTTCGGACGGAAGATGACGGCGACGGCGGCGGCGCGCAACGAGGTTATGAGCATTAACGAGCGCGACACGATTACCGACGCGGGGCTTCTGATAAAATCGGCGGCGGTGCTGGGTTTGGTTATTCTCGGCTTTATCGCCGGCGAGCACCTGCATATCGCCAACGGCACAATCGCTCTGTTCGGAGCGGCGCTTTTAATGATGCTGTATACGCTGGGGCTGCCGCATCAGGAGCGCGACAAACGGGTGGAAGACGCGTTTTCGCTTGTGGATTGGACGACGATTTTCTTCTTTACGGGGCTGTTTGCGCTGGTGTACGGGCTGGAAGTTACCGGCGTGCTGGAAATGCTCGGGCACAAGGCGCTGCTCCTGGTGGACGGAAGCATTCAGAAAGCGACGTTTCTGATTTTGTGGTCGTCGGCGGTGCTGTCGGCGGCGATTGACAACATTCCGTTCGTGGCGACGATGATTCCGCTTCTGAAAACGATGGAAGAGGCGCTGGGCGGGCGCGAGGCGATGATGCCGGTATGGTGGGCGCTGTCCGTCGGGTCGTGCTTCGGCGGCAACGGATCGCTGATTGCGGCTTCGGCAAACGTTATCGTCGCGGGAATTGCGGCGCGCGAGGGGCATGCGCTGAACTTTCTTAAATTTCTGCTGTGGTCGCTGCCGGTAATGCTTATTTCCATTGCCATATCGAGCGCTTACCTTTATATTGTGCACTTTATGTAGAGGGAGAAGAAATGGTACGCTTTATACGGCAGGGGGAGAAAAGGCGCGGGGAGCGGCGGAAGTTCCGGACGAAGGAGCAATGGTGCGGCGAGCAACGGTTGGCGAGAGGGACAGCGGAGCAATGGTACGGCGAGCAACGGTTGGCGAGAGGGACGGCGGAGCAATGGTACGGCGGGCAACGGCGGTGCGGATATGTGCCGGGGCGGCGAGATGGCCCGGGGAGCGGCGGAAGTACCGGACTGATATGAAATGTAAGGGATTTGACGGATGCAGACGACGGACTTGATTTTCGGCTTTACCCACCAGACAGTCGCGCTGGCGGCGATGGGGCTGTGCTACTTTCTTTTGTTTACGGAAAAGCTGAACCGGGCAGTGGTTACGCTGCTGGTCGGGGCGGGGCTGGTGCTGTGCGGCGCGGTATCGCAGGAGGCGGCAATCGCGGCGATTGACTTTAACACGATTTCGCTTTTGACGGGAATGATGATTATCATCAATATCGCGGAGAGAACCGGCATGTTTCAGTACGTTGCGGTGTGGGGGGCGAAAAAAGTGCGCGCGCACCCGCTGGGCATTTTGATTGTCATGGGCTTTGTGACGGCGGTGTTTTCGGCATTTCTGGACAACGTAACGACGGTGCTGCTGGTTGTGCCGGTAACGATGCAGATTGCCAACAAGCTTGAGGTCAACCCGTATCCGTACCTGCTTATCAATATTTTCGCATCCAATATCGGCGGTACGGCAACACTTATCGGCGACCCGCCGAACATCCTCATCGGGTCGGCGCTGGAGCTTTCGTTTACGGATTTTCTGTTCCATCTGACGCCGGTGGTGCTGACGATTATGGCGGCAGTGGTCGGCATGTTTGTCTATTTTTGGAAAGACAGCCTGACGACATCGCTCAAAAACCGCGCGCTGGTGATGAACATTAATGAAAAAGACGCAATTACCGACTTTAAGCTTTTGAAAAAGGCGCTGTGGGTGCTGGGCATGGTGATGGCGGCGTTTGTGGTCGCGCACGACATCGGGTTTGAAAACGGGTTTATCGCGCTGGCCGGGGCGGCGGTGATGCTGCTTCTGTATACGATGGGGCTGCCGCATACGCAGAGCGACGAAAAGGTGGAGGATGTGCTGCGGCGCGTGGACTGGACGACGGTGTTCTTTTTTGTGGGGCTGTTCGTCATTGTCGGGGCGCTGGACGAAAGCGGATTTCTGAAAAAAATGGGCGACTATTTCGTCGGGGTAACCGGCGGAAGCATCAAAAAGAGCGTGTATGTCATTCTCGGCGTATCGGCGGCGGCATCGGCAGTGGTGGACAACATCCCGTTTGTGGCGACGATGATTCCGACGCTGAAAGCGATGGAAGAAGCGCTGGGCGGGCGAGAGGCGATGATGCCGGTGTGGTGGGCGCTGTCGCTCGGGGCGTGCCTGGGCGGCAACGGGACGCTTATCGGCGCGTCGGCGAACGTTATCGTTGCGGGGATTGCAGCACGCGAGGGGCATCCGATAAGCTTTCTCCGGTTCCTCATCTGGTCGGTGCCGGTGATGCTTTTGAGCGTGGCGATGGCCGGGGTGTTTCTGTATCTGGAATATTTTATCTGAGGCGGACGACTGGCGGCGAACTGTGCGGCCGGACAGGCGGCGAACCGTGCGGCCGGACAGGCGGCGGGCAGAGCGGACGACAGGTGGTTGGCAGAGCGGACGACAGGTGGTTGGCAGAGTGAGCGAACGGGGGCAAACAGAGCGGACGGCAGGCGGCAGCCGGGGATTGCCGCGGTGCAGAAATGGCCGGGAGAACGGCAAAATCCGGTTGAAAGGCAGTTTAAAGGGCTTGACAACCGTTTGCGGGCGAATATTCTGCCATCAGGTAAATACCGGTAAGGTATTGGCAAATACCATAAATTGGAATATGAGGGAGATATGATGAAACGGAATCTTATTTTCGGCATTGCAGTGGCTGCGTGTCTGGCCGCGGCGGGATATTACGCCTATGACCGCGCGCAGGGGAGAAAAGCTTTAATCGAGGCGGAAGAAGAAGTTACCGCGCCGGGGGAATTTTCGTTTAAGAAACTGCGGCAGAAAGCGCAGGCGATGGCGGCAACCCCGTACCAAAAGCCGGCAGAACTGCCGTCGGGAAAATTCCGCGGGCTCGACTATGACGAATACCGCGACATCCGCTTCAAACCCGCGGACGGGCCGTGGGCAAAGAACAAGCTGAAGTTTGACCTGCAGCTGTTCCATGTCGGCGGGATGTTTACGGCGCCGGTGGCGGTTAACGAGATTATCGACCGCAAGGCGGTGCCGCTGACATATCATCCGGAATTTTTTGACTACGGCAAGAACGAGATTTCGCCCAAGGATTTTGAGGAAGTCCGGGGCGGCGGCTATGCCGGGTTCCGCCTGCATTATCCGCTGAACAGCCTGACGTATCTTGACGAAGTGGTTTCTTTTCTGGGCGCGAGCTATTTCCGCGCGCTGGGGCAGGGGCACAAGTACGGGCTTTCCGCCCGCGGGCTGGCGATTGACACGGCGTCGATGAAAGGCGAGGAGTTTCCGGCGTTTACGGAGTTCTATATCCAGAAGCCGCGCCGCAATGCCCGCGAGATAAAGATTTTTGCGGTGCTGGACAGCCCGAGCGCGGCGGGGGCGTACCGTTTTACGCTCAAACCGGGCAAGGATACGGTAATGGACGTCGATGCGGCGCTTTATTTCCGCAAGCCGGTGGAGAAGCTCGGCATCGCGCCGCTGACCTCGATGTACCTGTTCGGCGAAAATACCAAGAACCGCTTTGACGACTATCGTCCCGAAGTGCACGACAGCGACGGGCTTTTGATGCACAACGGCGCTGGCGAGTGGCTGTGGCGGCCGCTGGACAATGCGAAGTTTCTGCGCGTCAGTTCGTTTGAGGACAACAATCCGTCCGGTTTCGGGCTGATGCAGCGCGACAGGTCGCTGGAGCATTATCTGGATTTTGAGGCCAACTATCACGAGCGGCCGAGCGTCTGGGTCGAGCCGGCGGGCGACTGGGGCAAAGGGACGGTGCAGCTGGTGGAAATCCCGTCGCAGCAGGAAATCCACGACAATGTGGTCGCATACTGGATTCCGGCGGAAAAAGTCGAAACCGGCAGAGAATACCGCTTTAAGTACCGTCTGCACTGGACGGACGACGTGGACGGCGAAGACGTTGAGGCGCGCGTGGCGGCGACTTATACCGGCGTCGGCGGCGTGATGGGCGTTCTGGGCAATACGGGGCGCAAGTTTGCAGTTGAATTTACCGGCAGCAGGCTGCGGCGTTATTTCGGCAACGGCGAGCTGGAAATCGAGGCGAGCGCGTCGGAAGGCGAAATCAAGCGCGCGCATCTGGAATACAGCACCGTGTCCAAAGGCGTTATCGCGTATGTCGACTTTGAGCCGGACGGCAAGACTTCCGAGCTGAGAATTGCGCTCAAACGCGAAGGGGAGATTATTTCCGAAGTCTGGACGTATCAGTGGCTGCCGCAATAGGAGGGGAAATGACCGCATCGGAAGACATTGACAATCTGGTTATCGTGCCGCCGGAAAAACCGCTGAAAATGCGGGCGCAGCCGATTATGCCGCCGCGGGTCAAGCGTATGTGGCAAAAACTGTGGCTGAAGCCGCGGGAAGATCGGCGCGAGGCAGACAGGGGGCGGAACGGTGCCGGCGCGAGGGAGCATGCGGGCAGCGGCGCGGGCGACGGCAGGAACCGCCCGGTGCTGCGGCCGTGGTACGGCGCGGAATATGCGATGCTGGTGCACAGGCGCCGGCGACTGCTTTCGACACTGGTCATCGTTACGGTGGCGCTGGGACTGCTTAAGTGGGCGGCGGCGATGCCTTCGGACATTACGGTTTGGACGCGGGCGGCGGTAATTGTGCTGTTTGTGCTGACGTTCGGGTGGATTGCGCTTTATTTTTGGTCGAGCATTCTGGGGTTTTCGCAGCTGTTGAAAAGGGCAAGGATGCCGGGGATAACGTATCCTGCCGACGTTGAAGCGGCGTTGGATGCGGAGGCAGGCATTGCGGCGGACGACCTGCGGGCGCGGCAGAACCCGGCGGCGCCGAAAGTGCGGGAGATGGCTTCCTTTATTAAGGCGAAGACAGCGGTGCTGATGCCGATTTACAACGAAGAGCCGGCGCAGGTGATGGCGCGGCTGCTGGCTATCGGCGAAGATTTGCAACAGGCGGGCGCAGGCGGCAGGTTTGATATTTTTGTTCTGAGCGATACGACGAATCCGAAAATCTGGGTCAAGGAAGAGAAAATCTGGCTGGAGGCAAAGCGGATTTTGGAAAGCGGCAGTTTCGGCGCGGAGAGCGGGGAGCTGCGGGAGAGTGTGGCTGGAGCGGTTGAACACGGCGTTCGGGCAAGCGGCGCGGAGAGCCGTTCGGATACGGAAGCAACCGGGAGGAGCGGCGGAACTGCCGGCGGCGCGGGGCTGCATATCTATTACCGGCGGCGGGCGCAGAATACGGCGCGCAAGTCCGGCAACATCGAGGATTTCTGCAACCGATGGGGGGCAGAATACGACTTTATGCTGGTGCTGGACGCCGACAGCCTGATGACGGCGGAAACGATTGTCAAAATGGCGCGGCTGATGGAAGCAAATCCGCACGCGGGGATTATCCAGGCGTCGCCGCAGATGGTCAATTCCACGAGCATGTTTGCGCGGATGCAGCAGTTTGCGGGCAAGGTTGCGGGGCCGGTGGTCGGTGCCGGGCTGGCATACTGGCAGGCGGGCAACAGCAACTACTGGGGGCATAACGCGATTATCCGCACGCGGGCGTTTATCGACTGCTGCGGGCTGCCGAAACTCAAAGGCAAAGGGCCGTTCGGCGGCTTTATCCTGAGCCACGACTTTGTCGAGGCGGCGCTGATTGCGCGCGGCGGCTGGTCGGCGTGGCTGCTGCCCGAATTGAAAGGCAGCTATGAGGAATGTCCGCCGTCGATGATTGATTTTGCGGCGCGCGACCGGCGCTGGTGTCAGGGCAATTTGCAGCATATCAAGGTGCTGATTTCGCGCGGGCTGCATCCGGTGAGCCGCGTGCATTTTCTGACCGGGATTATGTCGTATCTGTCATCGCCGCTGTGGCTGCTGTTTCTGCTGGCGGGGCTGTCGATGGTGTTGTTCCGCGAGTTTATTCCGCCGCAGTATTTCGGGCAGACGTATTCGCTGTTTCCGAACTGGCCGGTGTTTGACAAATATGGCACTATCGGGCTGTTCGTACTGTCGATGGCGATGCTGCTGGTGCCGAAATTTCTGGGGCTGGCGGCGTATCTTAAAGGTAATGCCGGGAAAAATGGCAGAACGGACGGCGTTTGCGGATATGTGCGGTCTGCATGGAACGCGGGCAAAAGCCTGGGGCTGGAAATCGTGGTGTCGACTTTAATGGCACCGGTGATGATGCTGTTTCAGAGCAAATTCGTGTTTGACATCCTGCGCGGCAAGTCGGTGGGGTGGAACGCGCAAAACCGCGGCGACGAGGGAACGAGCTGGCAGACGGCCTGGCAAATCCACAAATGGCATACGGTGCTCGGCGCGGTAACGGCGCTGGTGGTCTGGAAATATGCGCATGTCCTGTTCTGGTGGCTGCTGCCGATTACGCTGGGACTGGTTTTGGCGGTACCGCTATCGGTCATCAGTTCGCGGGTCAGTGCCGGACGGTGGCTGAGGGAACGCGGGTGGTTTGTCATTCCTGAAGAAATCTGCGAACCGAAAGTGCTGGCGCGGGCGAAATACTGGGCTGGTATTCTGGCGCCTTTTGAAGCGGGGAACGGCGGGCTGGCGATGCTGCAAAACGACCGGACGCTGCGGATGCTGCACTGCCGGATGCTGCCGGTAAACGGGCCGGCGCCGGAGTTTGCGCCCGAGGTGGCGGAAACGGCTGATGCCAAACTGGCGGACGGCAGGCTTGACGACCTGACGCGGGATGAGGAGATGTGGGCGCTGTATGAGCGCGCGTGTTAAATGAGAGCTGCAGCCAGCCGAAACCTGCGAAAAAGTGCGGCCGGTGAGGGCGGAGAAGGCAGCGGCTGATAATGGCCGCAGCCGGCAGGGCGGGGGCAGGAAGTTTGTTTTACCGCACTTTCAGATATTCGGGGTCGACCCTTACGAACGTAAAACGGGCGGCGCCGTAAAAATAGGCTTTGGCGCGGCTTATTTTCAGCCCCGGGGGCATTTCAAGCAGTTCCATTTTGGCGGTTTCAACGATGATTATGGCATCGTCCGTGAGCCAGCCTTTTTCAAAAAGTTTGGAGAGGGTAAGAACCGACAGTTCCATATTGTACGGCGCGTCCATAAAAACAAGGTTAAACTGTCTGGCGGCGGGCGGCAGGCGGCGGACGTCTTTCTGTATATAGGAAAGTTTCGGCAGGCGGCAGGCGGCGGCATTCTTTTTGACCAGTTCCAAATCAATGTCGATGAATGTTACCGAGCGGGCGCCGCGGGATGCCGCTTCCAGGCCGATGGCTCCGGTTCCGGCAAAAACGTCAAGAAAATCATATTCGGAAAGCGGCGCGGGAAGCATGGATTCCAGAATGTTGAAGAGTGCTTCGCGCGCGCGGTCGGAAGTGGGGCGGATGCGGTCGTTTTTCGGGGCGAAAAGCTTTTTGCCGCGGCGGGTGCCGGAAATTATGCGCATGGGGTCGTGCCTCCGGTACCGGTACGGTTGCGGGAACGGGGGGACGCGGCCGTATCGGCCTCGGGCCACAGGCTGCCGAGCTGTTCGCGCAGCGTTTTCTGCGGAACCTCGCGGACTTCTCCGGGTTTTAGCGAACCAAGCTGAAACGGGCCGTAGGACAGGCGTATCAAACGGGCGACTTCCAAGCCGACGGAGGCCATAAGTTTGCGGATTTCACGGTTTTTGCCTTCGGTTAGCGAAACGGTGAGCCAGGCGTTGGTGGCGGTACGGGAGGCCGGGGCGGTTTCCGGCACTGCCGCGGCAGTGCCATTGCGAACCGGCGCAGCGGCGGGTTTGGGGCGGCTGTCTATGGTGATTTTGCAGGGACCGTAAGCGATACCGTCGACGGTGGCGCCTTTTTCGAGCTTTTTCAGGCGGCGTTCGTCCAAAAAGCCATGAACTTTGACTTTGTAGCGGCGG
>ULPZ01030619.1_pt1 | contig 11985 bp, 9 predicted proteins | sample 1953991 | NCBI WGS metagenome assembly ULPZ01 (sample SAMEA4835642, study PRJEB28245) | human gut metagenome | biome: gut microbiome; material: fecal sample | place: Denmark | collected 2008
GTGCTTGCGCAAACCATCATCGAATGCATCGCCGATGACCTCGCAAAGGAGGTGTAGACATGGCCTTCAAACTCAACGAAAAAACGCTTGAACCTCATAACGGCGACTACATCGCGTTTTTGAAGGAAATCGAAAAGGGCAATGCAAAGGTAAGCGGCCTTACCGTTTCCGTCAACAGCGACATGCCGGGCATGGTCACCGTACGTCGCGCTAACGAATCCGATCAGGCCCCCTCCTCGCCCGGTTTCATCGCCAAGAACAAGAACGCCATGCCTGCGCTATTGCGTCTTGCGGGCAGCGTGATCGCGCTTTTCGGCGTGTTGTTCATCATTGCAGGCATGTCCGAGCCAAGCCTTCAAAATTTGATTCCTGTCGGAATGTTCGTAACATTCGGCGGTCTTGTTTGCGCGCTCTCACAGCATCAGAAGCTTGAGCGGCTCAAACGGCTTAAAAAGATTGATTCATAACGATTTTTTTGCTGTTTCATACTGTCCCAAAACGTCCAAGGTTGTTCCACTTCGAGTCAAAACGTTTGTTTTGTTCCGTATCTCGGGTGCAAGAAAAGTTCGGGGGTACTTTAAGAGTTCGCCCAACAATGCTGGGACAATGCTCCGGCCGAATCTTTTTGGGCAACACTGAAAAGAGAAATCTTGCCAGCCAATGGCTATTTTGAATCCCGAGCAGAAGCGCAAAGACAAGTTCAGGACTGGTTGCTTTATTACAATGGACTTAGGCCACACTCGAAACTACAGATGAAATCGCCCAATGAGTACTATGCTCAGCTTTTAATGGCCTCCTAGCTCGTTTTTTCGGTGGGATTCAAAATTCCGATTTCAGCACCCAATTCCACCGTCCGCCGCTGATGTCCACCACGGCAAAAGCACCTTCGGCAAAGGCAGAAACAAAGTTCGTGCCGACACAGCGATAACCGCGCAGCACATGCTCTTCGCGTCCGGCCAAAACCCGCAGGGGGATTTCAACGGACTCGCTCCACTGGCGGCCCTCGGAGTCGGCGCTGCTCAATACCGGGACAACGATCGTTTTGCCCGCGCAGAAGTTGGATTCCCCAACAGGTAGAGGTGCAGGTGTCTGTTGTGTGCTTTCTTGTACGGGACTCGCAACGGTTTCAGTTAAGACCGGCACAGCGGGCAGCTTCAGTTCTGGAGCTGCGGGAATCTCCTTCTCAACGCCTGATACCTTCTTGGCTGAACCTAAGGGATCGGATTTGTTCTGTTCAAACAAAACAGCGGGCGATGCATTGCTGCCGAGTTTTTTGCGGCGCATGATCAAAAGCCGCGCTCGAACCGTCGCCTGAGGTTCGGTTCGCTCCGTTGCTGTCTGAGTCGCCGGCCCTGTTATGAGTCGTTCCTGAGCGCGATCAGCCGCCTTTTGCCCCAAGGTGCCGTTCTTCACCACAACTTTTTCAAGTTCAAGAGCTAGAGCGGATTTCTGTACAGGCGCGTGCGGCTTTCGCTGTTCGGGTTCGTTTTTGATTTCCTGAACAATCGGCGGATTTTCCATATCCATCCAACCGCTGGGCAACCCAAGGCTGCGCTCGATTCGGTGCGAGAGCATTGTTTGACGGCTTCGCGTATAGCGGCTGCCGTCGTCGCGCTTGGCAAAAAATACGTCCTCAATGTCCGTGTCGCGCCTTGAACGGCCCATTTTGTGGTTGAGTTCACCGAAAGAACCGTATTGCTCAACCAAGCGTTGTATGTTGTTTCTGCGAATTTCCAGCAGATCGCCCGATTCCAATTTCACTACCCTCGACGCAGCGCCTGTCCAAACAAAGATCGAAAAGGCTTGCCGCAGCCGAGAAAAAAGAAATAGGCCGCAGGCAATTTTTCGCTTGCGGCTCAATGTAACGGGAATGCTTTTTCCATTACCCCCAAAAATTCGCTCGACGGACGAATTTTTTGGGTGGAAATCTTCAGCTTTTTCCAATTTCGAACATTTTCAGTCTTTTACAGACTCCTTATTTTTCAGGGAGAAGAACAAAGTGTTGTAATTTATCCTAGGGTAAACACCCCCCCCCAATCACTTTTTTTCATTCATTTCTTGGTAGTCAAAAGTCTTAGGTGCCATGATCGTCTCCGTCCTAAGGGACTTCCGCCGGATTGAGCTATGTCTTTGCAAGAGTCCATAGCTCATGTTCCGATCCGGCGGTTTTTGCAAAAACCAATTTTTTCCTTGCAGGTCTTGAATAAGACCAGGAGATAAAAATCATGAAAAAGACTTTGGCTGCTGTTGCAGTTCTCGGCGCTTTTGCCGGCTCCGCTCTCGCTGCTGACGTACAGCTCTACGGTATCGTTGATACCGGCGTTGGTTACAACCACGTTGACGTTGACGGTCTGGGCGACGGCCAGGACATCGACACCTTCCAGATGAAATCCGGTCAGGCTTCCGGTTCCCGCTGGGGCCTCAAGGGCACCGAAGATCTCGGCAACGGTCTGACGGTTGGCTTCATCCTTGAAGACGGTTTCAGTTCCGACACTGGTGCTGACAGCGCTCCCATGTTCAACCGTGAATCGAGCCTCTTCATCGAAGGCGGTTTCGGTAAGCTCGCTATGGGTCGTATGGGTTCCCTGAACAACGGCCAGTCTTCCTGGGCTAAGGTTGGCATGATCAACGCTTTTGGTACGTCTGATTGGGGCGACTACTCCGTTCAGGTCGGCAATGTGATGTCCACCGCTGCTCAGTGGGATAACATGGTTGCCTACCAGACGCCTGATTTCGCTGGCTTCAAGGTCTATGCTCAGTACGGCATGGGTACCAACGACAACGAAAACGAATCTCGCAGCGATCGTTACTACGCTTTGGGTGCCACCTACAACAACGGTCCGTTCGCCGGCTACTTCGCTGTTGACTCCATCAACTACCAGACGGCCGACTTGGCTGCTGGTGTTGACGCTGACGACATTGACGACAGCCTGACCGTCACTTTGGGCGGCAGCTACGACTTCGAAGTCGTCAAGGTTTATCTCGGCGCTCAGTACTTCGACGAAGTCAAGCTTTCCAACTTTAAGGGCGTGATCAAGGCTGCCGGCGTTGGTCAGTCCAATAAGGTGAAGGGCTATGGTATCAGCCTCACTGGCGATGCTCCTGTTTTGGGCGGCAAGGCCATGTTCGGTATTGGCTATACCGATGCTGAATCCGCTGACAGCGAAGACAAGACCGCTGACGTTGAACTTCAGCGCTATGTCGTGAGCGTTGGCTACGACTATCCGTTCAGCAAGCGCACCGACGTTTACGCTGTAGCTTCCTACATGCAGGATAGCTGGGAAGACAAGTCCAAAGCTGAGAAGGTTGATGCCGATCCTTCGGCCTACACCTTCTACGTTGGCCTGCGTCACCGCTTCTAATCTGACCGCTCTCATTTGAGAGTCTTCAGATAATCGAACCCGCTTCAACTTCGGTTGAGGCGGATTTTATCTTATTAAGTTTTACCTGTTCTGACGTTTAACTTTTGTTACACAATCATTCACCAGCCGCTTAGCTTGACCGAGGTAATTCTTCGGATTCAGCACAAATGCAATGTCTTGCTCAGACAGCACCTTTTTCAGTTCCGGATCTGTCTTGAGAACGTCTTCAAAGGGCGTGCCCTTCGGAGCATTCTTGATGGCTTTGACCAACATCGAATGAGCCTTCCCCAGTCCAACCTTCGGGACTAGGAATTGCTGCACTGCTTCGGCCATCGCGTAGTGCTGTGAATCACCAAACCTCTCCAACATGACATCCGGTCTGACAATTAACTTGGCAAACATCGCGTCTGCGCGGTCGAGCGAGGTAGCGGTGATCATAAACATCTCCGGAATCGTCGACCATTCGCTAATCCACGGGGCACCTTGCCGGACCTCGGACTGCTCAAGCATTTCCATTGCACCGGTAGCTCGAATTCGTGCCATAGCTGTCAGTCCTCCGATAAATTCGGCGGCTCTGGGATTGCGTTTCTGAGGCATGGTCGAACTCGGGCCGCCTTCACCCTCGCTGATGCTGTTGTCGGCTGTTCGCGACCACAGATTCAAATCCGTTGCAATTCGGCCCAATGTTCCGTTGATCAAAGCGAGAACCTGAACTGTTTCAGCATAGTTGTCGCGGGAAGCATTCCAGGGGAAATCAGCCACGGATAACCCTAAATTCTTCATAAGGGTCTCGCGTACTTTAAGGGCTTTATCTCCCGCGCTACTCATTGTTCCGACGGCAGAGCCGAATTGCCCCACGCATACTCGTTCTTTGGCTTGCTCCAAACGAATTGCATTGCGGTTAAGTTCCGCCAAATAAGAAGCCAAATGCATGCCATAAGTTGATGGAATGGCATCTTGACCGTTCGTTCGGGCAATCATCGGCGTGTCGGCATATTTTTCAGCCAGATCCGCAACGCGCAGGATGACAGCTTTCAATTTGCCTTGTACGACGTCAATGCCATCTCGAATTTGGAGTACCGTCGCTGTGTCCATCACGTCTTGGGTCGTGCTTCCAAAATGAACGTACTTTTGGGCCAAAGGATCAAGCTTGCGAATTTGCTTAACCAAACCGTCAACAGGGCGTCCAACCTTTCGCGTAGAGGTTTTCAGATCCGCCCTATTAACGTTTGACGGAATTGCGACTTCTGCAATTTTCTGAGCTGCTTCAGCGGGAATAACTCCGTGTTGCGCCTGTGCTTTTGCCAGTTCTCTTTCGTATTGAAGCCAATACGAAAGCAACTTTTCGTCATTGAAAACCGCTCGCATCTTCGGGGAATTAAAAAGCAAACCGTAGATCTGAGAGTCATAGACGGAAAATGCGGATTCGTTGGTTGCAGTAGCCACTGCTTTCTGCTCCGGCTGTTGAGCAGCAATGCCGCCCGATAAAACCGCACACATGACACCGCAAACGGCAACAGAGATCAACTTGAGCTTCATAGTGATTCCTTTCAAAAAAATCAGAATATTGGTAATGTAGTCACATATCATTTCAAAAAATGAAAATGTCGTTGCGAGTCTTGCGCTATGTCGATCGAAGAAAAAGACCTCATAACGTTTGTTCGTATGGCTGAACTCGGCAGTCTGCAAAAGGTTGCGGAACGGCTCCGAATTTCAGTCCCTACGGCTAGCCGGTGTTTAAAAAAACTCAATCACGAATTAGGAATTGTTCTTTTTGAGGCTAAGGGGCGAAGCCTTGAATTAACCGATGCAGGAAAAGCCTTTCTGCCGCGCGCCAGAGAATCCTTAAGCGTATGGGCCGAAATTCGAAATTTTCCAAGCAGCTTTGAGTCTCATGCACGCCAACCTCTGCGGTTGATTGCTTTCACCCGATACGCCTTGCCTTTGCTGGTTCCGGCTCTTGTGAATCTCTTGCCGCAACTGTCGGATTTTCGAGTCAAGGTTGATATGCATAACAATCGCGACTTCACGACCTCTCAACACATGCATCCGTTTGATTTTGGTGTTGGCTGCGTCAGTCCCCTCGCTGCCGCCGATTTAACGTTGCAGCCGATTGGAAACAGCCCGTTGGTAGCATGTGTCCCCGCTAATTCGAAATGGAAAAGACGTCGTAGCGTCTCCCAAAAAGAATTGATGGGAGAAAAGTTTGTATGTCTGCCAAGTGACACACTCATAGGGTCGGTTGTGCATTCAGCCCTGCCCTTCCTTTCTCCCTCTAATGTGTTAATAGAAACCACAAATTCAATCGTCGCCGTCAATCTTGTTGCGCAATCTGTTGGCATTCACATAACGGACTGTTTAGCGGCCGAGCCATTTATTGCGTCAGGGTGCCATATCGTGCAGATTGAAGACTCTAAGGCTTCCCTTCCGATCAGCTGCTTTTGGCCTAAAGACTGTCAAATTGATCACACGGTTATCGAAAAATTTCTTCGCGAGATCAAACGAATTTTTGATCTCAAAACTCAACCTTTCGTAGCCTGATCGAAAACAAAAAATTTCCTCAGCAAAAAAAATTGCTCCGGAGCAATTTTTTGGGGATACCCCGAAAATCAAGGTATCCCCATCAATTGCAGATCAAATTTGAACACTCAGGCAGGGACTACTCAGCAGCCTTCTTTTCCTCTTCTTTTTCTTTGCGAACAAGACTGACAACTTCGGCTCCGGCTACTTCGCTCAAGCGAAACATCACGACGCGAGCCCCTTGAAAGAGAAAGTTGCCGTCCTTTTTCGTTGCATCGCCCAGAGCCTTAAAAAAGGCCTCGATCTGAGGATTCAACACATCTGCTTTTTCTGCATTGAACGGAACAACAACGGTGCGACCGCTTTTGAGGTGCACAGCCAGCTGCTGGATGTTTTGCTGTGTCATTGAAATGTTCTCCTTTTTCATGAAGATTTCTCCCACTCTTTTTGTATGTCACTAAAAAAAGCCTCCGGCTCAAGGCAAATAATGAGACCGGAGGTAAAAAAGGGGAGAAATGGAGCGGAGTCTCCCCCGCTCCTGATTGGACTTCTAGCTGCTTGGATTAGAACTTGATGCCGAGCTTGGCGCCAATACCGTGAGAGGTAATGTCGCTGCCGAAGGCACCGGTGTAGTTCACACCGAACGTGGCGTTCTTGCCGATAGCGGCGTCAAGGCCGATACCGACCATGCCCATGCCGGACAGTTCTTCACCGGTGATGCTGGCCGTACCCGCATCGCCAACCGTGACCTTAGCCGTAGCTTCCTTGTCACCGAAGAACTGCATGTAACCGACGTCGGCACGAACCTTCATCGCTACGCTGCCGGCCGTGAACGGCAGAGCACCGCGCACACCGATGTTGGCGAGGCCAAGGTTCTGGTCGTCAATCTCAGTCTTGACATTGTGGTTGCCTGCACGCTGCGTGAAGTCGTCAGCCGACACGTTCAACCACGACAAGCCGATGTACGGTTCAACCTGATAGGACTCGGTATTGAAGCCCTTGTAGCTGGCTTCGCCGAAGATCTGGAAGACCGTGGCGTTGTAGTCAATCGCGTTGTGCGTGACCTGATCCAGGAAGTTCAGGCTCTGCTTGCCTTCGCGATCCTGCGTGGTGTACGCAAAGCCGTAGGTCAGACCGAACTTCTCCCAGTCGTTTTCGCCGTACATACCGATATGGATGTCGTCGCTGTCCACGTCGCCGTCATTGCCGGCGTCAAAGTCCGTCTGGCCATAGCCGAAGAACACGCCGACCTTGTTGCCGTTGCCATAGGGCAGTTCGGCACCGATGAAGCCTGCGTAGTAGTCAACGTCCATGTTGACGGAAGCGCCGCCGGCGTCAACATCGCCCCAGGAACCCATACCGGCAGCCCACAGCGTGGCACCGTTTTCGAGTTCAGCGCGCTGAGCGTCGCCGTAGGCGTTAGCCTGATCCTTGATCATGCGACCCATAAGAGCCGTATTGACGATCGTGGCGTTCTGAGCAGCCAGATGGAAGTCGTTGGAAAGAGAAGCCAACGTATTGCGAACCTGGCCCTTCGTTGCACCGACCATGTCAGCAAAGACTGCGCTGTCGGTATTGGCCGTCAGAGCGTTTGCCAGATCAACCTGGTTGGAAGAAGCAGCATAGGAAGCTGCCGTGTTTTCGCTACGAGAAAGAATTGCATCAATACGCCCCTCTTCTTCGTTGACATCGATGGTCGTGTCAAAGAATGCGTAATCGGGATTTACAACGGCAACGTCAGCACCCGTAAGTCCATCTTTAGCCGTCACGGAACCGGTCACACCTTCTGCCTGTTCGTAAGCCTGCTTGAGAACATCACCATCGGCAGCGACAACCGTAATACCGGCTCCGTCAGCAAAGGTCAGCGAACCAACCGTTGCGTTCTGTCCAGCAACAACACCGTAGGTACCACCCTTATTTACAGTTACGTCAACCGAGTGATCACTATTATCGGTAATGTCACCCTTCATGGTGAACTGATCGTTATAGGATGTCATAACGCCGAACACGCCGCCATTGACAACGACCTGACCATTACCCGTTCCGTCTTCACCAACACCGAAGGAGCCCTGGTAACCCAGCAACGTACCCTCTTCGACAGTCGTACCTCCGCGATAGGTATTGTTACCCGTCATCACGAGCGTACCGGCACCGCGCTTGGTCAAGGAACCGTCATACTCGCCATTGGCAATCTTGTCGCGAATCGACTGAGCACGTTTTTCGTAGTATTCAAGACGCCACTTCATTGCGTCTTCGAGGGAAACTTCCTTATCAGGAATGCCCGCCAGATCATAGTTGTGTTCCTGACCATCAGGAGTAGATTCAGCAGTGCTGGTATTCGTCAGCTTGTAATCATCAGGATCATCAGAAACAACGATTTCACCGTCAATGGTGCCATCTTTGGTTACTGACTTCAGCCATGCGATGTCTTCGCGAGCACGCTGATCCAAGGCAACCTGCGAGATGTCATTCGACCACACGTCAAGCTTGACGGTCTTCATGTTGTAGTCGAAATTGCCGTTGAAGAACTGACCGGGACCGTACATGCCCTTTTCAAGATCAGGCACGCCCCACCCCATGCGGTCGGAGACTTCACCTTCAGCCGGCATCGTGCCATCAGCGTTAGCCCATCCTTCGATGATGGTACCATCGGGATTAAGGTGATGAGCCGTAGTCAGCAACACTTCACGCGCTTGAACGGCAGTCATGTCGGTGTAACGCGAAGCAATCACAGCGAAAGCTCCGGACACAAACGGCGTGGCCATGGAGGTACCGCTATATCCACCGTAAGCTTCGTCACCGCTAACACTTGCTGTTGAGCCGTTCGCACCAGGCGCCGTCATGGTCCAATACTTGGCATAACCCGCTTCGTTAAAGTTATCGATGATCTTATAGTTACCGCCGCCAGCTTCTTGCAGACCTGAAACAACCAACCATTGCTTTTCGGCCTCGGGATTGAAATAGGGGAACAAGCCGCGGTGGTAGGGATTGGCGCGATCATTGTTGCCGGCTGAGAAAGCCTGAATAACATCTTTACCCTTAACGGCATCCCAAGCAGCATCCACAAAGGAAGGACCTTCGTCATAGTTCTGCTTGAACATGAAATACTCATATTCAATGTCGTTGACCGTCGTTAACTCAGGGCCACTATACGTATAACTAACGATGTTACCATTCTCATCAACCTGCTTGAGGTTCGTACCCCAGCTGTTGTTGATAATCTTGACACCAGCGTCAACAAGTGCGTCGTAACCGGCCTTAAAGAAACCATAGTCAGGGAACGGACCATAGTTAGAACTGTCCGTTCCGCCAGAGTTGGCCGAATAGAATTCAGAGCCCCAAGCTACGCCGTGCATTCCTTGACCGTCACGGTTGCCGGCATAAACACCAGCGCAACCCGTACCGTGACCATCGTTGTATTCGCTGTTGTAGTAGCCGTCAAGGTCGAACTTGTCTCCGGCGTGGAACTTGCCTGTATCGGCATCGGGATTCGGATATGCATTCTGAGGATAACGTTCACCGTCGTGAGTGTATTCACCGGAAGCAGAAACGGCGTGCCAGCGATCGCCGGACAATTCGACGTGCCCTTTGCGAATACCAGAGTCCATCTGACCGACCTTAACGCCCTGACCGTGATAACCGAGAGCGTATGCAGACGAAGCCTTCTGTGACGTCAAGCCCCAATTCTCGTTGTACTCAGCTGTTTCCCAGGTTTGCTTAGCCTGCTGAACCTGAGACGAGTTTTGTGCGACAACACCGGGGTCAACATAAGCTGCGCTTGCTGACGCAACACCAAAAGCACCCATAACAGCAACTGCGACTACGGCTGCCTTGGAGGGCTTGCCATGTGTCTTTTGTGCTTCATTGGCTACGATGTAGCAGCGACGCACATCGTTCCACAATGTTTTGAAAGTCTTATTCATAAATGAAAATTCCTTTCGTGGTTTCTTTTTTCTACAAAGAAAGTCGAGCCGTTGACGCGGAGAGAAAAACACCACGTCGCGGGCTCGGTAACTCACAATACCCCCCCTTGTAAAAACATTGATTGAAATCAAATTAGGTTGAAGTCCCTAGGTTTTAGCTCTTACCTGTTGCATTTTTGACACGTTTTTGATTCGACCTGTCGAAAAAGAGCAACACATCGGGAACTCACCTTCTTGTTTGCCCGCCTCTCCAAAACCATTTCCAAGGTTTGAACTCTCTCCTATTCCCTTTCCCCGTTTTCAGATGTCTCCAATTCGCCCTCCTCGGATTGGGATATTTCTCAATTCCTCATCCTCGAATTAAAGTCCTTCCAAAACCTTTATCTCTTTCTCAACATTTCATTTCCTGTAAACGCCTTTCAAACCATTTTCAAAACCAGCTCATTGTTTTAAAAATACTTTGTCTAAACCATTGACAAATCAATTTTTTTGTCAATATCATTTCGCTCATCGGAAGAGCAAAACTCCTGATTCTCAAGGGTTTCACTGCCAAGGGCAAGCTCTTCTTGTTGAGATTGTTTGATTTGTTATTAGAGATAAGGTCATGTCTGAAAAGCCGCGTTTAATTATTCGCAAATGGGTTGAAAAGACTTTTACAGGGCAATTGGACTCGATTGAGCGTCGTGTTCTCGAAGCGATATTTATGAATATCAAATCCCTGCGTGCAGTTAAATATGTAACGCTCAATACAACCGACATGTTCAAGGCGGGTCTGCACATGAGTTTCAAGGATCTGCGGCTGACGATCTGGGCGCTCTTCGGCGAAACAGTGCTGCTTCCGGGAATGACGGGCGGCTACCGCGTATTAGCGTCGGTACTCATCGACGAAGAAAAAGAGGAAATCCGCGTCTGCCCCAGCCTGCACCTGCTGGAAATGCGCACGCGAGCTTCCGTTTGCGACATTGAAGGCCAGGAAGCGGTCAACGATGTTCCGCAAACTCCCGAAGCTGAAGGTGATTTCGAAACGGCAGCTCTTTGCTGATTCCGGAAACCAGACAAAAGAAGACTGACATGCCCTCTTCCCTTGAAAAGGATTCCCTTTCGCGTTCCGGGACGATTGACGCCAACGGCACATTCGACTTTTTGGCTGACGAATTCGAAGAAGAAGCCCGGACAAGAGAAAACCTTGACGAGCTTGCCTGGAAGCTCTACGAGCGCTACATGGCAGCTCACGACGAAGACTTCGAGTCCGGGTTGAGCTTTACCGAAGAAGTTCCCTGCCGCGGCGGTCTTCTGTGGGCCACAACTGAACCCGTCTATTTCGATCGAGACGATGCAGTGATGTCGCGCTCAATCGACAACGCGGTGTGCAAAGCAGTTCGCTACGCTTGTTTTGCCGTTGACGAAACCCTAGTCAACGAGGCGATGACTCAGATGGCTGTCTGTGCATAAAGTCAACACCAAGTATTGGTGAAAACCCTCTTTTAAATCAAAGAGGTCTGTTCGTCCCCTCTTTTTCGTCCTACGGGCGAAAAACCATCCCTAAAGGTCTCTCTCTCCCCTTTTTAATCAACGCGTGAAGAGCTCGGGCGCATTTCTTTCAAAGGCATGCGCCTTCATCAACTCATTTATACGGAAAGCCTTTTTCTCGGCCCTTCTTCGACTCTCTCGGCCGGAGAGCGAAGAGCCTTCAAACCCTTCACGGGGTTCGACGGACTACCGCCGACTAAAGCTGCTTTCAAGCCTTTAAAGAACGTTCACTTTCAACTTTTTGCAAGGAGTTCGCGCATCCATTTCGATGTGCAGGATGTGATCTATGAATAGGATCTTCAGAACTGTTTGGAATCGCGTTCGTCGGCAGCTTGTCGCTGTCAACGAGTCCGTAACCGGTGCGTCGCAAGCTTCCGGTTCCACCGTCAGGGGCAGCGTTGTCAATGCGCAGCCTGTTAACACTGTCGGCGTGACGCTCAAAAAGAGTGCGCTGGCGCTTGCGGTTGGCTCTGCGCTGGCGCTCAGTCTGCCCGCAGCCAATGCGAGCTGGATCGACGACAACGGGGGTGTGGATGGGAAGCTCACGTGGACTGTCGGCACTCAGGGGACGACGGATTGGAATGTACTCACTCAGCAGAAGATCACGATTGACGATGGTCAAACGCTGACGATAAAGTCCGCCGGTTCGG
>ULPZ01038848.1_pt1 | contig 11958 bp, 13 predicted proteins | sample 1953991 | NCBI WGS metagenome assembly ULPZ01 (sample SAMEA4835642, study PRJEB28245) | human gut metagenome | biome: gut microbiome; material: fecal sample | place: Denmark | collected 2008
CCCGGAAACCAAGGAGTTTGCTCCATTTGATAGTGTCCGGATCTGTGGTGTCGGAGGTGTTTGGTTTGTTGGTATAACGTTCGTACTCATCCCCCAGACCTCCGATGCTGTGGGCGATTTCATGAGCCATCGCCGTTCCGTTGCTATTCTCATCGGAATTAGCCGAAAAAGAAAACAGTGAATTGATCGAGGCGCCATAGCTGCCATCTGCGTTAGAAAGCATGTGAATCGTTCCTACGGTGGCACCTGCATCCAGATAATTTTCTTCCAGTTCCTGACGCAGTGCCTTGGCCAGTTCAGCACCGTCATTACTAAAAACAGCTGCTTTTCCCCATACTCTGATATGAAAATAAGTATCTACACTTTTGCCACCGTACACACTGATACCGGATTCATTGGAAACCGCCGGAATCCCATAAATATTGATGCGGTCCGAGTATTCCTTATACGGGGACCAGGTCAGCATCCCCTGAGCCTTCTTTGTGGCATCCTCCACAAACTGCTCCCGCTGGCTGGCGGTATATCCATCTCCCATGATAACAATGACAAAATTCTCTCTGTCACTGCCGGACTTGTGAAGAGTGTACACCGGGAAAGTCGTTTTGACTTCTTCTTCCGCCTTTATCACCGCAGAACCCGGGATCAGCGAAAAAAAGACCGCCAGACTGATCACCACTGCTGTTAATTGTTTTATATATTTTTTCATATTTACCACCTCTTTTGTTCTTTCTCACATCCTAATGTAACGAAATGCCGGAAACCAACTCTTCGCTGGTCTTCGGCATCTGATATTCTATTTACCAGTTTTTCTTAAAACAATGTATAACTCATTTCATGCCATTCTTCACCGCCCCAGGTGGAATTTGCCATTCCTCTGTCTATAAATCCGAATTTCTCATACATTTTTACTTTCTGCTGCAGGCAGGTAAGAAAGATCACCTGACGGCCATTTTTTCGTTCTCTCTCCAGATACTGGTTCACCAGTTCCCTGCCAAGTCCCTGTCTCTGGTATTCCGGCAGCACATCCAGACCAAGAAGCATGATATTTTTTCCCTGTGGGTCATGCAAACCGGCATCGGTAAAAAATTCATCTCTAAAGCTGGATTCGTCTGTGGCAATTCCATTCAAAAAGCCGGCAATCTTCCCTGTCTTTTCATCCACCGCCACTAAAAACAACTCTTCGGCTGCCCGGATCCGTTCCACCATGCTCTTCTCAGAACATGCTTCATTAGGCGGAAAACAGATTTGCTCTATGGTGTTCACCTGATCTGTTTCGTTCTGTTTGATGTTTCTAAAAATAAAGCTTTGCATTTGTTTTCTCCTTCCTATTTTTAAAAAACACATATCTCCCTTTCCCCCAAAATCATATTACTTTCCACGAACCTTTTCTATTTGTCCCAACTCTCTCAATTTTACCATTATCTTTTAATTTCTTTATATAATACTTTACCTGATTATCCGTAATCTCCAGTTGCTTCGTGATTTCTTTTGTTGTTGCATTAGGCCATGTTTTTAGTAATTCAATGATTCTGTATTCTAAATCACTAACATTAGTATCTTGATTTTGTTCTGCATCAGTTTGATTCGATTCTTCTGATTGGTTGGTTTGGTTTGATCGGTTGGTTTGATTGGTTGGTTTTCTAAACATTGTTACCAAAAATCCATCACCAAGTTCCTCGAATGCCGGCTCCTGCAAACCATATTCTTTGCATCTGCTAATAATTCGTGGAATTCCAGTTCCCCACGCCTCAACAATCTTCATATAATGAAAAGCTTCTGCAATAGCTTCATTTCTACAAGTGGATTTCCCATGTTTTGCAGTTATAATATCAATCCCACCGTACAACATTCCTGGAGAAAGCACCTCTATTCTATCGTCAAATATACATACTTGAATGCACGATCTATCCAGATAACTTCTATGCAAAACAGCATTAGCTATCATTTCTCTAATAGCTGTAATTGGAAGTTCATAAATATCTGTTCTAAATAATCCTTCAATATTTGCGCCCATATTTATATGTCTCAAAACAAATTCATAAGCTGCCTCAACTTGTCCTTGTATTGGACCAGTAAATTCCTTTTGATCTATAAAAACATCTCTTGAAATTCCCTTAAATAATGCACATTGTATTTTTGCTGCCTTATTATGATTTTCAGTCAGTAAATCAAATGCATGTGTTGGATACCAGTCTCTAGCGACCTTGCACAGTAATCCAAAATCCTCTAATTTTTCAAGTGTCATATCTTTTATAGACACCTTTTCTTCCTCTGTTTTACACGCATTTATTGCCGTCTGCTTCATATATGCACATAAAGCTAATGATTTATTCTGGTCAAATTCTCTACCAATATCCTGTAAAGAATCATAAGATATTCCCTGACCTTCTAATTCCAATTCTTGTAATTTTCTTGCATCTGCCGGTCTACTTGTTCCATTTATTCTGATATAAGAAGTAGTTTCTTTCCCTTTATTTGTTAAATAATATGGTCTGAATTTTCCAGGTGCAACATCTATTACAAGTATTGTTTTATCTTCAATTGTCTGTATCGATATATCCACTTCTATCTGAGGTGTACATGCATCAGAAATCATATTAGATATTGAATCCGACAGTTTAAAAGGACTTTGTTCACCGATTCCATACACTATGCATGTTTCATCTTCAATACCGACAACAACCTGGCCTCCTGTACTATTTGAAAATGCTATAATATCTTTCAGAAATTTCTCATGTTTACTTGGAATTTCTCTTTTGAATTCTATATTCTTGGTTTCTCCAAAAAATTCTTTTCTAACCACATAATCACCCACTTTCAATCTATTTTTCCTAATTTTTTTCTCATGTTATTATTTCCAAAAGTAAACTCCATCAATTCACAAATGACGCTGATGGCTTCCAACTGCTGATCTCCTGTTGATGGGTGAGGTGTTTTTTCTACAACAAAATCTCCCACTCTTTTTCCTTAAATCCTACAAGCACATGGTCCTCGGTCACAACCAGCGGCCGTTTCACAAGCATACCGTCTGTAGCAAGCAGCCTTAACTGCTCTTCCTGTTCCATCTCCGGCAGTTTGTTTTTAAGATCCATCTTTCTGTAGATCATACCACTGGTATTAAAAAACTTTTTCAATGGGAGGCCACTTTTTTCGTGCCATTGTTTCAGTTCCTCATAGGAGGGATTCTCCTCCACAATATGACGCTCTGTATATTGTATGTTGTGCTCATCCAGCCATTTTCTGGCTTTCTGACAAGTTGAACATTTTGGATAACAAATAAATAACATTGTATTTACCGCCTTTCATGATTCATTATTGGGTGAAGGACATTTTACCGCTCAATCACATACCACCTTTTCATATTGATGATAACGAATTGATTTGCCCGTCATTTCCTCCAGTCTGTATGTACCTTTGTTCAAAACAAGGGTTTCACCTTGTGTCTTGCAATCCATAACTACAAATTTTCCTTCGTAGCACGATACAATAGCCCTGTTGCCTTCAATTACCTCATACTTTTTCTTATTACTTATGTCGATTGTCAACACAGATGTAATTGAAACTGCGATGTTTATGATAACTATCATCAACGCCACTGCCAATAGTATTTTTTCTGGCCACTTATACCCTTCCCACCTACAAATAACACTTCTCAATGATAAAAAATATGCAAGGATTACACTAGAAATCAACAACATGAGCCCCCATGCATACTGATCTGCCCAATGTCTCATCCAGTCCCAATGGGCGAATGATACTATACAAAGAATGCACAGCATATTTACAGAAGACAAAACACTAACTATAGTGATGAACATGATGATAGCTTCTGCCTTGCCATTTGTTTTCTTTTTTCCACATGGCAATAGAAACCAAACAGCAAGACCTACAACAACCACTAACAAAGCAATAATATAAACCAACTTGTCTTCAACCATTTCTATTCCACTGAAATATCTTTTATCTACACCGTAAAAACTGGCGCATGAATTAGCATAATCATAAATAACTTCCTCTTTAAATATTTCCATCACTACACCAGCAATTCCCGAAGTCAATAACACTGTCAGTATATTTTTTGTGCTATCTGTCAGAAATTGTTTGATATTTTTGTCCTTTTTAAATGCATTGCCCTGGCTGTCAACAATGCATTTTCCCGGCTTATCCTGCATTTCTTTATCCTCCTCTCCCTAAAATCAAAAGACGGTTTTCTGTATATTCTCACCTTTTTCTATATCATACACACCTATTGCAGATAATGCAAGACGTTGTTTTTATGTACAACATACATCATAATTATTCAGCCATTCTCATAAATTTCCTTTGTGTACAGCAATTATTTGTCTAACATCCTTTTAATTATCTTTCGATATTCATTCAAAAAAGTTGATTCTGTATTGGTTGACCAAAGAGGTAACATTACTTTATACAAAATCCACACCGCAAAAAATATAAGAAATGTAAAAGTTATAATTATCACTATAAACAAAGTAAACTGATAGTCATTTTTGAAGTTAAAAAAGACACTTATATGGTTAAATAAAATAGTCATAATTAGAACATTTCCAAACTTCGCCAGCCCACTGTAAGTAGCCATAGATTGTGGGGCAAACCTCATTTTTGTTATTATTCAATTGATGACGCAATATTTGAATCTTTTATTTTATTTCCATTACCAACATTTACTCGATTGTCGTTATAAATAAAAACCACCATTCTTTCAGAAATTTTATGTAATTCCTCTTCCGATTTTCCAGAAACATCTATATCCAAAGAATCAAGATTCCCAAATTCTTTTTCTAAAATCATAAATATATCCAGCAATTTATTTTCTATAACTGAAAAAATGTTCTGTGCAAATTGAGAACCAATCACTACTCTTGCAGAAATAATATTCATATAAGGATCATTATTACATTTAGCAATGATGGGGAAAAATTCTGCTGGCAATGTTGCTCCTAATTGCCTTTCTTCATCATCTGTACTCTCTAACAATTTTTTTAATGCATCCACACCCTCATGAAAAGAAACATTCAATATTCTATCTCTAATTTCATCTGGCATTTTTCCTAATGGCAGAGACACATTATTCCACTTCATATGATTAGCCATCGACCCCTTAATGTAACTCCCCATCAAATTTCCTTGAACGACTCTATATTCTGGAACTTCTGCATCACTCGGATAGCCTGCAATTTCACAATTAACCCATTCTAACAATTTATCATTTCCTAATTCAAGCAGTAATACTTTTGCTCTTTTCAAAGCTGTCATCGTATCAACTGAACTGTTTGCTAAATCTAGAATAATTTTACTTTTAGCCATTAAAACACTCCTTCTATCCACTTAACGATTTCTGACCAAAACGAAAACAACAACACAACTCCTGCAATAAGCGAAATTAAAAAACTACAAATAACTGGATGTTTTTCAAAAAATGACTTCTTTTCTTCACTTGAATCATTTGTAATTGCATTTGCAATCTTGGAGTTATTAATTTTATTTCCATCCCCAATATTAACGCTATTATTATTCACAGAATCTATATTATATATCACTTTTTCGTGCATCATCGCTTCATATTCTGCAAGACGTTCATTGTATGTTCTAGCTGAATTACTAATATTAATGCGATATGGTTTATTTGATGCCCAACTGACATTAACAAATCCTTCTTCTCTTAATTCTTTTAGAATACCACGAATTTCCTCATCTTCTTTTCTTGATGCACTTTCAAATCGCTCACACAGCATCTGAACCGGATTATCTGCTTGCAATATTTCATCTAAGAGTTTCTTAGAATTAGAAGGAAGTTTTTTAAACTCCATAGAATAACACCTCCTCTATAAATTCACCTTTCCATTAATCTCCCCCACCAACTCATGCACCGTCGTACAAGGGCACATTTCCGATGGTTTCGTTTTGCCTTCTCTAATACACTGTTCCAACTTCTGCTTTGCTATCTGAATTGCCTTTTCCTCATCACCGGCTTTGCAAAGTTTTCCATACATTTGCTCATCTGCTTTGGAATACTTCTGCCTGATTTTGGATTCATATACTCGTCCAAATTCTGAGCAACAAGTCCAAGAATCTTGGATTGCCGGCATGGAACCAAAGTAGGCATACATCCATATCTCAAAGCATGGATTGGACCAGCCCACTTGTATTCCTTTATCCTCTGCTTCTTTTATAATCTCATCAAAACTCTGCACTTGGTCTCTATCAAACACAATCCACGGAATACGATATTGAGCATCGTAAGCAGTGAGTTCCAAACATTTATCAATCATGGTACGAGTCTTTGTCTCTACCACTTTTATCACAAGCTTATTTCTCACGTCCTCCGGCAATGCCTGATGAAGTCCGGTAAAGAAGCAACGTTCTGTAGCCTCTGTATCTGTAACAATCAAGTAGTAGCCTAATTCCGGCACCTTGAACTGTTTTCTCTGGTCTCTCGTTTTTCTATTACCTGTTCTGTCTTTTTTCGCCATACTCATTCCTCCTTAAAAATATCAATACTCTTTAAGGCAGGAATTGCACCATACTTTCCAATCAGATAATTTTTCTCATAGCTTTCATCCTTACGAATACGGGAACCATCCTCAGCCACAAAGTCAGCCAGTGAGTAAAGTGTGGATACACCTCTTTCATCCTTTTCCACAAACCAGATTTCGTCACGGCGTAACAACTGGTTCGATAACTGCCATGTATCATGTGTTGTAAATACAAGTTGTGCATGGTTGGTGTTTATCTCCGGATTCAAGAATGTAAGCATAAAATTCCTTACAAGTAACGGATGCAAACGAGCATTTAATTCATCAATGAAGAATACGCTACCCTTCTCCAATACCTCCTGTAATTCCGGATATAATGCGAACATCTTCAAGGTTCCAGCAGACTCCATTCCTAAAGGGATTTCTGCCATTTCATCAGAATCAATCATCTTGTGAAGTGCGTTAATCTTGTATCTTTCTTCCTTACTTTCAGCCTCCTGAGGAACCTTTTCAATTCTGAAATCCCTGATATGCTCATCAAAAGATGCGAAATATTCCACAACTTTCTGCTGCACATTCTTATCTTCTACAAATCCCTTTGGCAATCTTCGTAACATAAAGAAGTTGGTAAAAGGATTGCCAAAGTCAGCAACCTCATTTGCAAGGAACCAATCCCTGATTGCCTTACACTTACCAATCTTCAACTTTGCTCCCAAGGATATAATAAGCACCTGCTTTTCCAATGCCACCTGAATATTATCCCTGCTACTCTTAGGAAAGCCTGACAAATCAAGGTCCTCATCTGTAGTTCCACGATAAAATACAGTGCTGTACTTTCTGGCAGTCTTTGCCTTGGAATTAAGCCACTCTTCCGTTACACCTTCCTTGTCGATGCAGAATCCATAGTTATACGTCTTCTCAGCCTTATCTCCCGGCAATGTGAAATACACTTCAAAGCTGGATTCTGCAGTGACAGATGTGGAATCAAACAAGAAAGGCGTCGGTCTGAACTCCTCAAACTTTTCCTCTTCGTCTCCGTACGTAAAGGAATCTGCAACATAATCCGACATATATTCAAAAGCATTGTATATATTGGACTTTCCGCTTGCGTTTGCACCATAAATGGCAGCAACCGGCAAAATCTTCTCGCTACCAACATTCACAACTCTGTCCGAGAACTCAGTCATCTTCGCCGCAGACAAATCCAAAGTAGCCTCTTCTCTGAATGATTTGAAATTTTTAAAATTAAATTGAATTAACATGATTGCTACCTCACCTTCTTTTCTACTTTCTATTATATACAGATTTTTGCAAAAATCAACTTTTATATGTGAGTTTTTCTCACTTTGGTGTATCTTTCTTTTTAAATTTAAAATCACCCAATTTACATCATCGTAAACTGAGTGACTTTCCACAATTTATACTTTTTTCTTTTTTGTTTTTCTCTCCGGTAATTCCGGATACATTTCTTCCACCATATTTTGCAACGCAGTACTATCCTCTGTTATGAAGTGCCTTTTGTCAAGAGTTACAATCAATTCAGGTTTTATCCATCCTTCTAACTTCCACACATCAAGAATTGTCGGAAATCCTGAGCCAGCATTATCACCAAATCCAACCAGTCTAAGCATGGTCTGCATATGAGGATTTCTTGACTATGAATTACCTCCACGATAAATATCTTCTAGCGGAAGTTTCAAAATCCCTGGATTTGTAAATTCAAACGAATCTGTCCTTTTAATTACCTTCAGCACACCTGCATCCATCAAGTAATCCGCATGAATAATCATATTTACAAAACCTTCACGAACTGCTTTGTGAACCGGAGTATACATATTTTTATCCAACATCATTTTTGATATCTGCGATCTACGCTTATACCCCCGCCTTTATTTTTTCAATCAACCGCACATCTGCCGGCAGCCAGTCCACACTGTAAAGCATTTCTTTATCCAGCCACTTAGCTGCCTCATGTTCCTTCAGCACAAGGTCTCCGCTTACCATTTCACACCAGAAGCAGTCCATTGACAGATGAAATTCCGGGTAATCATACTCTATTGTGTCAATCAATTCTCCCACGGATATTTCCGTGTCAAGTTCCTCCATGATCTCGCGTTTTAACGCTTCCTTCGGAGTTTCACCTGCCTCGATTTTTCCGCCTGGGAATTCCCATCCGCCTTTAAATTCTCCATATCCTCGCTGTGTCGCAAAAATAATTGGTTCATTATTTTCGTTAACGGCTTTGATCACGGCCGCCACTACCCTTATTGTCTTCATATGTCCTCCATTTATGAATTCATAATATACTCGTATATATCTTCTCTTACCGGGACATCCAGGATCCACTCTATTTCCACCGCTGTTTTCTTGGTATTCGCCATGGTAAATTCTTTTGTATTTCCGCTTGCTGTCATATGTCCCAGATAATAAAATTCTTTTGAAATCATATCGTCTTTATTTTTCCGCACAAACAGTTCCACTTGAATACCCCGTTCTTTGGCTTTTAAGAAGTTCTGCACGTCTTCCGACTGTAGACTTCTTCCCGATTTGGAAATGGCAATTAAGCGATCTCGAAATCCCGGTACAAAATGATCTTCGTACTTTGTGGTGTCGCTAATATCCTCTGCTTTGTCATAATTAATAAATACAGGAAATGTCTTGGTCTTTTTGTCATATTTATAGCCACCAATATTTAATGGCACTTCGTTTTGCTCCCAATTCAGGAGACGGCAGACATCCTCATAGGTGTATTTCTGATATAGGACCAAATCCGTCTGATCATATGTATTTTTATAATCCCTTTCATATCGACTAATTCCAAATTCAACCAGTTCCCTAAGGACTTCATAAAATTCATCCTTTGACATCATCTGCATAAATGATTCCGTTGGTTTATAATCGTTTCCTTCTTCCTCAATAAACACACATTGGGAATATGTCTTTTTACTTACTCCGGCAGGAAATTCATTGGTCATAACGTTTACAATATTTTCCTTCTGAAACTTACTAACGGCTTTTCCGTACCCTTTCATATCCTCAGAAAGCCCTGCAAACAAACCAAGCCTTGACAATCCATGGGCATATGCCAACATTCTCTTCAACATCTGTAATTCCTGAATCCGTTTTCCACTTGCCAACTTTTTTGAAACAAATTCAATTACTTTTTCCTCATTCTCAGATAATCGAACTTTGTAATCTTTTTCGTATTTAACCAGGAACTTGTAATATGAACCCAGGCTATTGTTGTCAAAAATTCTAATAACATCCATTTCACCGTAGTCATCAAAATCACGCAATCGTGGGATACGGCCCAGCTTATTTTTCAGATTCGTATAATTTTCTTTGATCAGTTTTATATCACTAAAATTCGCATTGTCCACAGAAGCAAAGATTCTTTTTCTGCTAATCTCATCAAAATGCACGGTAGACGCTCCTGGAATAACTCTTCCACCCTCCATGATATATCTGCGAATATTGTCTTTGTTATAGGTTTTGTCTCCTGATAAAGCAATTGGAATCATGAAATTGTTATTGTAGTTTCCGATAAAATCAAGAATTACCACATACTCTTTTCCCTCTGCTTTTCGTAGTCCTCTTCCCAACTGCTGGATAAACACAATGGGCGATTGCGTCGGCCTGAGCATAATGACCTGATTGACCTCCACGATGTCAACACCTTCATTCAAAATTTCCACAGAAAAAATATAGTCCAACGGTCCTAAATCCGCCGTTGCATCTTCCTCATTCATGGCAAGTCTCTCAAACGCCGTTTGTCTCTCCGGCTCAGATGCACTACCATTTAACGCAATGGTTCTAAATTTCTTCCCTGTAGATGGATTAATCATCTGGTTGAATTTTCTTGAAAGTTCCTCTGTTTCCTTAATATTGCTGCAGAAAATTATCCCCTTAACCTTGTCCCCACTGTATCCGTAATAATCAGCCTGCTCGATAATATGATTTACTCTCTCATCACTGGTAAGCATGGAAAAATCACGGCCAGCCTCTTCATCATCTCCAATAATGGCTAAATCTGTGATTCCGAAATAATGAAATGGGCAAAGAAGATTTTCCTCCATTGCCTGCTGCAGTCGAATCTCATAGGCAATCTGATAATTAAATAATTCATAGACATTTTTACCTGCAACATTGTCATCACGCTTATCCGGAGTCGCCGTCATTCCAAGCCAAAGTTTCGGCGTAAAATGTTTCATCACTTTTTGATATGTATCCGCCGGAACATGGTGGGCTTCGTCCAGGACAATACAATCAAACGCATCTTTTTCATATTGAAGTAAATGCTCATCGCGATTCAACGTCTGTACTGTCGCAAATACATAATCCGCATCATATTCATGGTATCCCGCTCCCACCAAGCCCATTGAAACAGACTTTGCAAATACTTTTTCATACGACCTCCTGGTCTGTCTTGCCAACTGGCCACGGTGAACCAGGAACAATACCCGCTTAAATCCAAGCTCTCTCATTGCAAAAGCGGATGCATAGGTTTTTCCTGTACCCGTTGCTGAGATCAAGAGTGCCCTGTCCTCACCGGCTCCAATGATCTTCTTCAGATTTGTAATAAATCCCACCTGCATACTGTTTGGCTGCAATTTATATTTCTCAATGGAAGTGATTCTTTCCTGTTTGGCAACCTCTCGCTGGCGCTTGATGATCTTATATCGCTCACTATAATTCTCATAAAATTCATCAAATGGTAATGCAAAACTTGAATTCCATAATTCTTTGAACTCGGCAACAATCTCCTTCACAACCTCACCTTGTTCCGTGGAAACCAGTTTTGTATTCCACTCTCTGTTGCTCGTAAGGGCAGCACTTGTAATATTGGAACTACCAATGATGATTCGGTAAATTTCTTCTTTTTTGAAAATATACCCCTTTGTATGAAATCCTTCCGCAGCCGCTTCTACATCATACATCTTAAGTGTGATATTGGAGAGCTCATTCAACTTTTTCAACGCTCTGGGTTCACTGAAATTTAAATAATTGGTTGTAAGAATTTCTCCTTTAATATTTTTCTTTTCAAGTTCACGCAAGGTCTGAAGAAGCGGTGTGATCCCGCTCATTGTAATGAATGCCACACTAATCTGAAATCCATCACACGCCAAAAGCTCATCCTCAATGGATGAGATCACTTTCTTCCCTTCTTTGTGATTGTTTGATACAAATTGCGGTCTGTACACATTGCTCGAAACAACCGATCCGTCTATGTATGCTGTTTCAAGACCTAATCGTACTTCATCGATTTTCCCCATATACTTTTCTCCATTGTTTCCGGTGCTGATAAAATAATATACTGGTTTCAGTATATTATGAAATAAGGGGAGTTTCAAGTGGTAATTGTGATAGCGCTGTAATCTATTGTAGGATTACAATACATGTGTTACAACTGAATATTAAAAAAGCGTAAGCGCTCTATAACAGAGTGCCTTATGTATTGTTCAAA
>ULPZ01043260.1_pt1 | contig 11834 bp, 10 predicted proteins | sample 1953991 | NCBI WGS metagenome assembly ULPZ01 (sample SAMEA4835642, study PRJEB28245) | human gut metagenome | biome: gut microbiome; material: fecal sample | place: Denmark | collected 2008
CAGATAGGACAGATACGGAGGTTTTACAGTATGGCAGGAATAAGAACGGAGAATAAGGTTTACGAAGTCGGCATGTACTGCCGCTTGTCAAAGGACGATGGCACGGATAACGAGAGTGCGAGCATTGCGACACAGAAATCCATCCTCACGGATTATGTGAAAAAGCAGGGATGGCACTTAGCAAAAACGTATGTGGACGATGGTTACTCTGGTACGAATTTCCAAAGACCAAGTTTCCAGAACATGATTAAGGACATTGAAAACGGACTGATAAACTGCGTGATTACGAAAGATTTATCACGTCTGGGGAGGAACTATCTTGACTGCGGCTTATATCTGGAAGTGTTTTTCCCAGAGCATAACGTGAGGTATATAGCGGTCAATGACGGCGTGGACACGCTCAATAAATCGGCGATGGACATCACGCCCTTCCGCAACATCCTAAACGAAATGTATTCTGCCGATGTGTCGGTCAAGATAAAATCGGCGTACCGTGCGAGGTTTCAGCAGGGGAAATTCATGGGGACGACAGCACCATACGGATATGTCAAAGACCCTGCCGACCATAATCACCTATTGATTGATGATAAAGTGGCACACGTTGTAAGGGAAATATTTGACCTTGCGTTAGCAGGCAACGGAATCGCCAAAATCTGCAAGCACATCAACAAACAACATATCTTACGCCCCGCCGCTTATGCGGTGGAGCGTGGGGAAACAGGCTATGAACGGTACTTTGAGGGTAACGAGGAAAACCGTTATATTTGGAGCGAGAACAGCGTAAGGGGCATTTTAAGAAGCCCGATATATGCGGGAAACCTTGCAGGCTACAAGCGGATTGCCGCCAACATGAAAAGCAAGAAAAGACCATCCAAGCTACCCGAAGAATGGGAAGTGATATCTGACACCCATGAGGGGATAGTCACGCAGGAAGAATTTGATACTGTCCAACAGCTTATGACGAGCCGCAGGCGGGAGCAGAATGCAGGGGGATTTGAGAATATCTTTTCGGGCGTTATCAAATGTGCGGACTGCGGCTATGCGATGCGGGCGGCGAGTGCCAACAGGAGGAAACGCCCCGACATCATCGACTGCGTACAATACACCTGCAATAATTACGGCAGATATGGCAATGTTATGTGTACCGCACACAGCATTGAAGCGAGGGATTTATTCAATGCTGTCCTTGCTGACATCAACCGATTTGCGGATATGGCGGTCAATGATGAAAAGACGGTAAGGGTGATTGAAAAGCGGCTCACGGAAACAGACCAGAGCAGGGCAAGGACACTGGAAAAGGAGCAGAGAAAGCTGAACAAACGCCTTGCAGAACTGGACAGGCTGTTTTCCTCACTCTATGAAGATAAGGTGATGGAGCGTATTACGGAGCGGAATTTTGAGATGATGTCGGGGAAATACCAGAAAGAGCAGCTTGAAATTGAAGCAAGGCTGAAAGAGGTAACGGAAACGCTCAACGACAGCTATGAGAAATCGCAGGGTGTCCGTGACTTCCTCTCCTTAATCCGCAACTATCAAGGAATTAAGGAATTGGACGCAACCATCATAAACGCACTCATAGACAAGATACTTGTTTCGGAATGTGAGAAACTTACAGACGGAACAATACGGCAGGAAATCAAGATTTATTATAAATTCATCGGCTTTGTCGGTGAATTACATATCACACCCACAAAGCGGTGGACAGCGTTAAAGCCTAAGAATTGTACGGTGTGCGGTGCTGAATATGTTCCCCGCTCTGCAATATCAAAGTATTGCCCAGAGTGCAGGAAAAGGATAAGAAAGGTTCAAGGAACGGAAACGAAACGCAGGGGCAGGGAGCGAAACAGACAGGCATGTATTGAACTGTCCGCAAAAAATGACCGACTGAGGAAGGCTTCCATGGGCAATCCACATGATGCATTGCCGTAAGATGTGTCTGCACATTGACACCAGTTCCGCATTTATCTGTGGAACCGATCAGAATCCGCTTTGTTCCAGACCGCATTTCACGAAAAAGGGCATCCCTTGCAGCGTCAGTCTTGGCATCATGAATAAATGCAATCTGATCCGCCGGGATACCCTGCTTTACAAGTTCTGTTTTCAGATAATTATACACATCAAAGGTATCTGCCTCTGCCCATGAAACGGTTAGCATCTCTTCTTTCCAACCGGATCTTGGTGTACCGATATCGGAAAAGATAAGCTGTGTGCCAATGATACCCTCCTGCTCTGCTTTCCGGTATTCATACAGCACATTTTCCACTACCTTATTAAGCTTTCCATCAACATTATTTGGTGCATCCGGCATCAACAGCCGTGCATCCGTACCGAGAAGCCTTGCCTCATGAGTGATCTTTAAGAAATTGTCCTCACTGGGATCAACCCCTCCGCTTCGGATACGCTCTGCCCTTGCAACAAATTCCTCCATGACCTGCTTCACATACCAGTCCGGCTCACTCTCCACGATGATATACTTACCGCCACGAAGTTCCGGCACATCCAGATCCAACATGTCCCTTGTCTGAATATCTGCCACCTCTTTGAACAGATTCATAAGCTCCGGCAGATTTGTAAACTTATTAAATCTCGTCTTAAAACGAAATCCGCTTCCCTCAACAGTAAGCTCTAATGCTGTGGTCTGTTCTCCAAAGTTTGCCGCCCAACTGTCAAAATGGTAAATGCCTAGCTGCTCCAAGGTGTCTTTCTGCAGGAAACTCTGCATGACATACATCTCGCACATCGTATTGCTGATCGGTGTTCCGGTCGCAAATACGATGCCCCTGCCACCATTTAACTCGTTGATATATTCACACTTCAAAAACATATCCATGGCTCTCTGACTGCCCGTACCAGTAATACCGGAAACATTCATCTTACTAAAGATGGCAAGGTTCTTAAACGCATGTGCCTCATCGACCATAATAGAATCAATGCCAAGCTCCTCAAAGGTAATCAGATCATCTTTCCTCTCTTCCGAGGTCATCTTTTTGATCTGCTCCTCAAGCCGCTTTTTCTGTGATTCCATCTGTTTGATCGTCCACCGCTCACTGTTTTGTGACTTCATCTCATCAATCGCATGGGCAATCTCCTCAATCTGTTTCCGGATCATCGCCTCCTTGCGCTCCGGTGAAATAGGAATCTTTTCAAACTGTGAATGGCTCATAATGATACAGTCATAATCTCCTGTCGCAATCCTTGAGATAAACTGTTTCCGCCTGCTCTTTTCAAAGTCACGCTCGGTTGCCACCAGAATGTTTGCCGATGGATAAAGCCTTAAGAACTCACTTGCCGTCTGCCCGATCAATGCCTTTGGTACAACCATCGCTGTCTTATTTGCAAGACCAAGCCGTTTCTGTTCCATACATGCTGCCATCATCTCAAAGCTCTTTCCTGCTCCAACACAGTGTGCTAACAGCGTGTTTCCTCCCATCAGCACTCTGGCGATCGCATTAACCTGATGTGGCTTCAAATGAATATCCGGATTCATCCCCGGAAATTCCAAATGACTGCCATCATATTCCCGAAGCCGGACATTATTAAATGTTTCATTATAATAATTCACATACTTATTACGCCGCTCCGGTTCTGCGAAGATCCATTCCTTAAAGGCTTCTTTCATCTGATTCTGCTTCTCTCTTGCAAGCATCGTTTCCTTCTGATTGATCTCATAATGGTATCTGCCATCTCCATCCTCAATGCGGTCACGCACGGTTACGGTTCTGAGATTCAGCGTTGTCTCAAAGATCGTATAGGCATCCATACGGGAAGTACCATAGGTTTTACTGGCAGCCACCGAGGATTTGTCATATGACTTATTCTCAATAAACCACTCCATCGTATATTTATTCAGATGAATCTGTATGCCGGAACTATAGTAGGTACTCCGTACTGCCCGTGACCGGCGTGGTGTGTCAAGAAGTTCAAAAATAAACGCTTCATAATCTTCCGGCTCGATCCATGTTGTTCCGATGCGCACATCAATCTCGGATGCATCCAGATCTTTCGGCTGTACCTGCTCTAAGGCAGTCACATTATCCGCAAACAGTTCCGGATGTTCCTTTGCCACAGCATTGGCAAGCCGCAGCTTATCCCGGACATTGCCGGACAGGTATTCGTCTGCTGTTTCCCATCCATGATCCGGATCGTGTTCGTTATACTCCATCGGATTTAAGAAGATCAGTCCATTCAGCTCCTCAATAAGTTTTGCTCTGGAGAGCTCTGCTGCCAGATCATCCGAAAAATGAATCTCCTCCGGTGTGGTGTTATTCTCTTTTGCCAGCTTCTCTTTTACTAAAGTCAGATCCGGCTGATAAATACTGAGCATAAATGCGATGTTTACACCGTTAAACTCATTCACGGATACATTCAGTGCTTCTACGGCTGTTTCCACATGATCCACTGCCTGCTTTGCCTTAATCGTCTGCCGTGTAAACATATCTGCCTTTGACACCACTCCGTCCTCATCCACCATTTCCAAGGAACAAAGTAAAGGGTAATCACCATCGTCCCGAAAGGCTCTGGCATTACCCTTTGCTGTGATATAACCATATTTTTTTGTAAATTGGTCATATACGGTATTTAATTCCTCCTGTGCCTGCCTTAATGCCTGTTCACTGCACCCGGACAACTGAATGTCGATCAAATGTCTTGTAGCAGTGCGTATGGCATCCATGCCCTTAATTCTTTCAAGCACCTTATCTCCCACCTCCTGTCTGACCATTCGTGAGTCCTTCCGGAAATAGAGAACATCATTAATGAATGTATAGGTAAAGTTCTTCACATCAGGATCTGCCGGAAGATATTCCTCCGGTTCTTCCCCCTCCTCTACCGTGCGTTCAAAATCGGTGATCTGAGCATGAATATTAGAAACCGCACGGGAAAGTGCTTCCTGCAGGTCAAAATCCGGATCATCGTTGACACAGGCTGTCAGATTACTGTTTTCTCCAAACCTTCCTGTATCCCGTATCATGTACCCCAGGATCATCTCCGGGTGCTCCACAAAATAGCTGTTGACCGGAATTTTATCCTCTGTCAGTCCCAAATGCACCCAGTCCGGCTCCGTCACAATCTTTCTCTCCCGTTTCTGAAAGAATAGAATATCACTGGTCACTTCCGTTCCGGCATCTGCCTTAAAAGCTGTATTGGGAAGTCGTATTGCTCCTATGAGTTCTGCCCTTTGTGCAAGATATTTACGCACCGTACTATTCTGCTTATCTAATGTTCCCTTTGTGGTAATTACCGCCACGATACCGCCCGGACGCACATGGTCAATGGACTTTGCAATGAAGTGATCATGCACCTTAAACTCCATCGCATTGTGTTTCCTGTCATACAGCTTAAAGTCTCCGAACGGCACATTTCCAATGACGGCATCAAAAAAGTTATCCTCATAATCTACCGTCTCAAATCCTGCAATCCGAATATCCGCTTTTGGATACAGCAGCCTTGCAATACGACCACTGATATCATCCTTTTCCACGCCATATTCCTTATTAATCTGTTGAATACAGGTAATAATACCAGAGTTCTTTGTCACACAAACCGATTCATCTGGACTTTGATTGATGATCGGCATCAGATCAACGGTCCATGAACCAATGTCAACAACAAGCACCTTTGCCGGAAACTCACTGATCTGACTGGCAACCGCCGCAAAGCACTGTGGATATACCGAAATCCGTTCAATCGTAATATGATACTGCTTTTTCTCATACTTAAATGTCACTTCCCGGTTCTGATTCAGATACTTAATAAATGCCTCTTTCTCTTTGCCAAAACGGGTAAGAGGAAGTCCCACTGCCCAGTAAACATTGGCGGTTCTCTTTCCAAGCCGTTCTAACTCTTTGGCTGTCGCAGCTAAGGAGAGCAGATAATAATTATCATCCTCCACCTTGCTATCCTTGACCTTTAATCGCTCGCTTCCGACCTTATAATACTTTCCATCTTTCTCCAAGACATTTTCAAACAATGCCGGCTCCGTGGTAATCTCACGAATCCCGGAAGTAAAAGTTTCATGTACTGTTTTCATATTTGACCAGCCGTGGTCAATAGCGATAACTACTGTATTTTTATCCATAATGATCCTCCTTTTCCTTAGCAAAACTATCATTTTTATTGTTCCAAGGTTCTTTTTCATTGGAGGCTTTCTTATTCCTCCCCAGTATTTTCTTCATACAAGGAAAACAATAATCTTGTTCCTGTCGGTACAGACAACCTTCGCAGTCTCTATCCCGCTGCTCCTTTTGATCCGACTTATCAGGCATCCTCTCTGTAAAACATTTTTGTGAGATACAACGACTACTATTTCCCCAAAAATACCTGCATTTCATACAATCTTGTATTTCATTATCCAAGCGATCCTGATATTCCACATCTATATGATGTGGTCTTTTTCCTGATCCTCTTTGAATGATTCCCATTTCCTACATCCTCCTGTAAACAATTCAGTATATTGAATGCTCTTTAAGCATGTAGGTACACATTTTTAATTCATCGTCCTTGTGTACTAAGGAATTACAATCATGTCACATTCGTGAGCACGAGGCTGAATTTATCAACCATCTCCTCTGCTGCCATTTCGAGGACCAGGAGATCCTATAATCTCCTTCATGCGTAATTATCATTCTGCCATGCCAAACATCATTATCTGCTCCATCTTCATCTCTCGATCCTTCGACTCTCATCGCAAATTATCACTGATTATTGTTATGATTACACACCAGAAATCTCCATGTTGTAATTGATGATATTCAATTGTCCACAGGTATTTTCAACCTGTAGCCATAGAATACACTCTTTGAAACAAATTGTATTGAACTTTAAAAGACCAATTTAGCTCTTTCTAGTTCTCTTTTGTGAACCTTTCGTGTTTATTATACAGTTCCCTTTTGTGAACGTCAATATCTTTTTATATTTTTATTTCACATTTGTGAACTATTATGGTATTATAATTAAAATAAACGCTGAATAATGGGAGGTATATATGAACGCCGAAAGCATAGCCGACAAAATCAAAAGATATCGTAAAATAAATAATATGTCGCAGGAAGAACTAAGCACTCTCTCCGGCATCAATGTATCTACCATAAAGAAATACGAATGCGGATACCGTAATCCAAAACCAGAGCAGCTCATCAAAATAGCAAATGCACTCAATGTTAGTGTTTTGGTATTCCTTTCCTTTGATCTCACTACTACCAGTGATATTCTTGCATTACTTATCAAATTAGCTGAAAACTCCGATTTGGAGATAAAATGTCAAAAAGATAACTCCGATAATTATGTACCAAACACGATTTCGTTGTCTTTTAATGATCCTGTCATAAATCAAACCCTTGCAAGATATCTGAAATACAAAAAGGCATTGGAATCATCAACAAACTCTTCTACAGAATCTGCTTCTGATCTCCAACGCCAGTTAGATGAATTATTAATTTGTAAAAAATAAATGACTGCAGGGATAATTTTTAAAGCTTCATTTCTTTTGGTTCCACAATTATCCATTCACCCTTTTTTCTTGATCCTTGCCGGTAAAGAATTCCTTTTTCCTGAAGAGTTTTCAAAATTCTTTGCACCTTCGAACGAGAATATTCTGTTTTTTCTACTATTATTTTTTGACTAATTCGAGAATCTTCCCTAATAAGCTCTAAAACCATTTTTTCATCTGATTTTAAAGCTTCATTTATTGATTCATTTATTGATTCATTTATTGATTCATTTTCAGCTTTATTTCGATGTGCTGTTCTTTCATCAATGCTATTTTTTAGTACAAGACGAACCGTATTGGCATAATCACTATACGTCGTAGCTTCCAAATTCCCCTCTAACAAAGGAATATACTTTTTCTGACCACTGCCATACATCCAACTCATCAGGACTCAAGCAAAACGCTCTGTCTGACAGTTTTTCAGGCATAACTTTCATTATTTGATCCTTATATTCAAACGGAATGACAATCATATACACATAATCAGCCAGCTTCACTTCATCTTTTACCTTAATTGGTAAAAAGCCATCGTGTACAGCCAGTGGATGCTTTTCTAAATCATCATACTTGAAATAAAATCGTACACCTGGCGTAAAGCCTGCACTCATCTCGTCTTGTGAAGGGCTTCTTCCAAGTTTTCTCTCCATTACCAATCTGTCCCCAGCCTGACAGTTTCCCCATGAAAACATTACATAATGAAAAAAATCTGTCGGATCATTTGCTGCATTTCTATCTTCTTTCTGTAAAACAGTATCCGGAAGTTTCCTTGCATTTACGGCAGATAGTAAAGAACCACATTTCAAAATAGAAATTGCATTTTCTAAAGGTGACGTATGACACACCAAATCTGTCATACAGCCACCCCTTGCTTTACATGCTGTACATTCCCTTATAATTTCAGGTCTACGTACATTCTTATATTTGTCCAGATTAAGCATTTCTTTCTGAACATACTGTAAAATATCGTCCCTGTCAGCCTCTATTTCACATTTTCTTCCGTGATTTTTCTCATAATTCACAAAGTCAATTATGTCTTTCATTTCATTATCACTTACGTTCGGATAATCCGACAAAGCTTTGTATAAAACGCCATCCCATAATTCTGTAAACTCATGATTTCCTATATTTAGCTTCATATTGCGGTCACCTGCCTCTCAATGTGTTTTGATTCATTTCTATACTGTCCCTCACCTTATACCAAATCATCACTAATCTTCATCCTTATTTCTTCTGGTATCGTACCAATTTCCTTATCCCCCTTATAGGATATTATTTCATATTTTGATTCATTGGTCTGCTTACAGAAAATGAAATCCACTTCATATAACTCTCCGAACTTTTCATTTCCAATTTGTTCTATCCGAAAAGAATATGGCACCAGACAATCATCAATCAATTTTCCGTGCTTATCCCTGTTTTCTCCACACAATAAAATAAACTGCAAATCTGTAATACCTATCTTGTAATTTGCTGTAAAGGTAACCACATCCTCTGTGATCAAAACTTCCATATTCGTAATCCTATATAAATCCTCTAAATGATCCGTCTTTTTTTCTGCCAGATCATATGGATGATTTTTATCAAAGAAAAACTCTTGTACTTTTAATCCATTCTTAGTTTTCGCATGTTTATAAAACTCTTTTGCCCTTAATTTCGTATTTACACCAGTTAAATGTAAAAATGAGGAATTTTTAAAAACTACTTCAATGCTTTTTCCTTCATATACATACATAAAAGTTTTTCCAGCCAAATATCTCTGATAATTCTTCGCCGCATTATGTATCTTCTTCAAAATCGCAGATTTTCCCATTTGTACTCCTCTCTAAATAAAAAAGGGAAGCGAAAACGCTTCCCTCTGAATAACCACTGGCAGTTCGCTTGAACATTTCTGCTCAAACCAAAAGCATATGACTTAATCCTCATACTGGATATGGCAACATCACCTCAGATACTGTGCCACGCAGGTCGCTATAATGTATCACTATAGCAAATCCACAAATATTTTACATCCTTTGTGCGGATGTCCAGTGCTTTCTACTATTATATTATGCCCATGTAATCCATTTGTCAATCAATAAATTGATTTTTTTCAATAATTGACAAGCATCCGTCACGCAATCTATAAGAATCATATTTTTTGAGTACCGAGGCTCGTGATATCACTTCTAGTTTCATATTTTTCTTTTATCCATCCACTTGCCATGTACCAATTATGTACCAATTTTCTACTGAATAACATAAAGTTATAACAACTTTTATCGAACTAATTTTTATCGCAATCTCCCATTTTATAAGGCTTTAAGGACATTTATCAAGATATAGAAACCTACATCGAAATTGCTAGTAAATCACAATTCCTAGTTTCATTTTCTATCTTTCCTTTCTTTGTTAAGCCTTTATTTTATGGTGTTTCGGCGTAACTGCGGCAAGCGTTTACACCATTTTTTACACCATTTTCAGCATTCTTTCAACTTTTTCTACTTCCTTCTTCTTTTCATCATCCGTCAAATGGACATACAAATTCATTGTAATGCCAATATTCGAATGACCCAGAAGCATCTGTAGCGTCTTAGGTCGCATTCCTGCCTCAATACATCTGGTAGCATATGTATGACGAAGCGTATGCATTGAGAAAGAGTCCATCCCTGCTTTTTGTGCTAATTTAAACAACGAAGTATCATAAGCAGAATTTTTGGTCGGTTCCCCTTTTCTGCAGAGGAAAACAAATTCTTTATACTGTGGATCAACATCTTTCAAAGAAAACATCTTCATCTTTTGACACTCCAAGATTCTGATGCACTCAGCCGTCATAGGAATTTCCCTGTAACCGCTTTTGCTCTTTGGCGGACCTATACGCCACTCTCCAGTAGCATGTCTGTATTCCATACTTCTCTCAATACGGATCACACCCTTCTTAAAATCAATATCAGACCACTTCAGCCCAATCATCTCTCCGGTTCGAAGTCCTGTCTGCAGCAAAAAGGCAAATTGATTATAATTGCTTGTCCCATATGCAACATCCAGAAACCGTTTTTGTTCCTCTACCGTAAGAACTCTTCGTTTCTTAGGCTTCTTACTTTGGGGAATCTTCACTGTTTTTTTAACAGGATTTCGCAATAATATATCATTTTCAACTGCGGCTTCAAACAAAGTATATAGGGTAACCCTGCACTGATAGATTGTACTTTCAGCATATTGAGGTGCCATCTCATTCAAAATCTGTTGACAATGTATTGGTTTAACATCTGCTAAATGCATCCTTCCGATATGATCTTTGATATTGTTTTCATATCGTTCTGTGTAATTTCTCCGTGTGTTCGGTCGAATAGTAGGACCTTTTACACTATTTAAGAAATAATCAAACCACGCATCCACTGTCATACTATCACCGGCAGATAGATCAGAATTCCGATCTATATACGCTGCTTCTGCCAGCCATCGACGACACTCTTGAAGTTTTTTGAAATACTTCTGTTTTCTTTTACCTCTCTTGTCAACGAATCTTGCAGTATAACGCCCATCTTTCCTTTGAGCAATTCCAACTCCAAGTTCACGACCTTTCAGGTCTTGTCCCATGTATAAGCCTCCTTTTATCCAAAGAAAAGCTCAATACAGCACATTATATTGTACCATATTCACTCTTCTTTGTCCACAAAGAACCCGGTAGCTATATCTCCAGTTCCTTGTCAATGAAGGCTTCAAAAGCTTTCCTTTTTATCAAACGCTTTCTACCAACAAATAAAACAAATGGGCAGCGTGGATCTAGTGTAAGCTCTCTGAGCTTATTCTGTCCAATTCCGCTTAAAGCATTTGCCTCATTAATCGACAATAACAATTTTTCAGATATTCTGACTTCCTGTTTTTCTTTCGTCTTTTCTCCCATAGAATCACCTCGTAATAAATCATCATTCAACATCTGCTCTTTATTTCCTGCATAATGCCAACAATGCCAGATAATGAAAAAGCAAGCATCGATGTTAGTCACATAGAACAAATCATTTGTTCCTTGTTTGACTTATACATCAACAACAGACTATTTCTCATCCATGCTTTCTAAAAGACCGGATGGAATGATCTTTTCCATTTCAAGCTTATAGAGTACCAAACGAAGTATGTATTCTGGAATAACCCTATTTCCTAGTTCCCAGTCTTGGTAAGTTCGATATGGCATGTAAAAATACTTCGCCATATCCTTCTGCTTCATTCCGGATAATCTACGAGCTTCTTTTAATAATTCATATCCTTTCATATTGCCACCTTCCAATACTTTTAGCGTATAACAATATTATATACGCTATGCGTATTTTGTCAAGTGTTAATTAAATAATCTCTTGTTGATATATATAAT